>Ga0256845_1001454_pt1 | contig 18956 bp, 18 predicted proteins | sample RiftiametaG_FD_189101 | JGI IMG/M metagenome (GOLD analysis project Ga0256845, IMG submission 189101) | Tube worm associated microbial communities from hydrothermal vent at the East Pacific Rise, Pacific Ocean - Riftia | ecosystem: Host-associated > Annelida > Integument > Unclassified ...
TCCCCATTCTTCGCCTTCGCCATGATCACCGACCTTGTTGATCAGCAAACAATGATCTTCTCGTGCTAGATCGTCAAGCGAAAGCTTGGATCTTAGACTGCGAGATGCTGTTTAGTACCTCGTGCCGGAAGTCCGTGCCGGGTTTCACCAGACCCAACTGAAGTGGGGGCCTGATGAAACCCGCAATAGCCTCCCTATTTGCCCTCGGTACTACTTTTTGTCTCATGGGTACCAAAACCCGGCACGAAGTTCCGACCTTTGGTACTAGCTTCAATTGTGCCCACTTATCGGCGTTCTAGATGTCCTACTGGTCGCGACAACCGGTCAACCGGTCTCCGCTCTAGGTAGTGAAGAGCGCCGCATTGACTCGACGCAGTCGAAGAAGTGGCCCCTTTGAGTCTCGCTTGGTGTAAGTAGGAAGGCTCTATAGAGAGTCGAGTGTATTGCCCTGAATGGACTTCCTTGACTATTGAAGTGCTTGCGCGAACACTTGAGTGATGCTCAACAGCGCACGCCTCCGTGATGGCGGCATGAGTCGTTTTTCTCAAAAAAGAGCGGCATTTACTGCCCTTAAAATGCGTCGAGGCGTCGAGGCGTCGCGCGGCCACGGTGGGTCAATTAGCCGACGGATCTCCTATGAGAATAATGGGAGTCGAGAGTTCAAGCTATGAGTTCTATTCGCTTGGGTATTCGCGAAAACCTCTCCCAGTTTTCCCTTTTGGTGGTGGTGAACGCTTTTGTGGGCGCGATGGTGGGAATGGAGCGCAGCATTCTGCCCGCCATCGCCGAAGAAGAATTTGGACTCGTAGCGCGGAGCGCCATTTTATCATTCATTGTGGTTTTTGGTCTAACGAAGGCCCTGACGAATTACGTGGCGGGTAGCTTTTCGGATAAATGGGGGAGAAAAGTCGTTCTCATAGCCGGCTGGCTCATTGCTATACCTGTGCCTTTTCTACTCTCTTGGGCGCCCTCTTGGTCGTGGATCCTCGGGGCCAATGTTCTATTAGGCGTGAGTCAGGGGTTAACATGGTCCACCACTGTGATCATGAAAATCGATTTGGCTGGCCCAAAGAACCGCGGCATGGCGATGGGGCTCAACGAGTTTGCCGGCTATTTTTCTGTGGCTCTTTCTGCCCTCGCGACAGGCTGGCTGGCTTCACGCTATGGTCTTCGACCGCAACCCTTTCTGTTGGGCATCGTCTATGTGGCGCTCGGCCTTGGACTCTCCGTATTTCTAGTTCAGGAAACAAGCCATCATGTGATCCATGAATCATCTATGACATCGACTGATCCAAGGGTCGATTCGTTGACTGCCCGTCAAGTATTTTGGAAAACATCGTGGACTGACAAAAATTTATCAGCAGTGAGTCAGGCTGGTTTAGTCAATAACCTCAATGACGGCATGGCTTGGGGGCTATTTCCCTTACTTTTTGCCGGAGCGGGAATGTCTTTGAGCGAAGTGGGCGTCCTTGCGGCAATCTATCCAGCGGTATGGGGTTTAGGACAGCTCTTTACAGGAGCATGGTCTGATAGGATTGGGCGAAAGCGTTTGATCGTGGGAGGTATGTGGGTACAGGCAGGGGGAATTGGGGTTGTGGCAAACTCCTCCTCTTTCACAGGATTTGTGTGGGGTGCAGTTCTTCTGGGAGCTGGCACTGCGATGGTCTATCCGACTCTGCTTGCGGCGATAGGAGACGTCGCTCATCCGTCCTGGAGGGCATCTTCAGTTGGGGTCTATCGTTTGTGGAGGGACTCTGGCTACGCCGTGGGAGCTCTACTCACGGGGGTCATAGCTGACGCTTTTGGTTTGTTTGCGGCTACTTCTTCGATAGCATTTCTGACATTTTTCTCAGGTTTACTATCCGCTTTACGTATGGACGAGACTCATCATGCCCCTTGAGTTGAAGAACTCAACTTACACCTTTTATGTTAGGGAGCGGCCAAGCCAATTTGGGCTAAGTGGGGTATTTTCTTCACCAGACGGCGCCTCAATGCCTTTCCACCCCGTCCCATTTCTTCACTAAGAAGATCGGCTAGGGAATAATTGTCCAAATGAGCAAGAAAGGCTTCTGTTGCGTCGGCGAAAAGTCCTTTGAGGCCGCATACAGGGGTAATATAACACTCAATACCGTCTTTTTTTAGGCAGGGCACTACGCCTAACTCGCCTTCTACTAAACGAATCACATTTCCGATGTTGATTCTATCGGCAGTACGCCCAAGACAGATACCCCCGTCTTTTCCTCGAGTGGTCTCAACAAAACCATGGCGTGACAGCGTTTGTACGACTTTGAGCAAATGGTGCTCCGATACATCAAACGCGTCGCCGATATCGCGGGTGCGCAATTTCTCGGGAGCGGCGACCCCCAGCACGAGAAGTGTGCGCAAAGCGTAGTCTGTATGGGTCGTGAGTTGCATAGGCTCGTCTCTATACTCCTCTGTTTTGAGCTACTTTGCCATCACGAAAGGATCGCTATGAATATTTTGCATGGCAGCCCCATCCAAAAAACATTGTTTTCTGAGCTTTTGCACTAAATCGGGGTTGCCGCACAAAAAGACTCGATGTTGTGAGCAATTGGAAACCTTTTCCTTTATCAACTCTGCCAAAGGGGTGGAGTGGACGACCTCATCTGGCTCTGGGACGCTTAAAGCACTGAGATGAAAAGAAAAGTTCTCGTGGAGAGACGCGAGAGCCTGTAGCTCCTCCCGGAGATAGAGTTCGCTGGCTGTGAGGGCACCAAGAAAAAGCTGAATTGGTGCTGCGTGACACAAGGCGAGTGCTTGTTGGACAATTCCCCAAAGGGGCGCCGCTCCCGTGCCAGTGCCTGCCAGCAAAAGAGGCTCATCTTGATATTCTTCAGAGTAAAAGCAATCGCCAGAAGGGCCGCGCAAAAGTAATTCTTGCTCCGTGCCACCTTTCAGAAACTGACTCATTCTTCCATCATTGAGGACTGCGACGTGCAATTCAATCATGTCCTCGCAGGGTAGGCTGGCGATTGAGTAGGAGCGCGAAAGCTTGTCGCTCGGGCGAATTACCTCGATAAATTGCCCTGCCTCAAAACTTAATTCAGGGGGACGGAAAATCTTAACTCGGATGATCTGAGGAGAAAGGGACTCGACGGAGACTATGCGAGAGTGGAGGAGCGGCCGTCCCGCAGCGGAGATAATTTCGATATCTTCCGCCGCGGGGCACTGACAGGCGAGGAAAAAATTCTGCTTGCGCAGACCAGGGGCGACGCCTTTTTGAGCGAGGGCTGGCACATTACCCGAGCCTTGTATCAGGCAACTTTGGCAAACTCCGCTGCGACACGAAGAGGTAATTTCGATTTGATGTCTTTGCAGACAGTCAAGCACGCTCTCGTTTTTCCGATATGCGAGGCTTTTTCCAGCAATTTTCAGCTCGCCCATCGTGGCTCAAGCTCCGATAACGTCAGGCTTTGTACTCATGGCAATTGCGGCGGCCTCACCGATTTCTGTCTCAGGTACGCCCAACTCCTTCAGGGTAGCTCCTAAGTGTTCCATGACTGCACTGAAGTGAGTCTCTGTGAGGTTCATTTTTTCATGGGCAGCTCGCATGTCTTTGCCAGAATAATCAGCTGGTCCTCCAAAGGCCATGGTCAAGAAAGCCTTCTGTTTTACGTGCTGGGCTTGCATGTCGATCGTATCAAAAAATTTGCTGATGCGGTCGTCCCCTAGAACCTTGCGGTAAAATAGGTCCACAGCTGCATTCACCGCAGCTTCTCCACCAATGCGATCGAAAAGATTTTTCTCTGTCATCTAATATTCCCTTGAAGAAGTAAAACGTATACCTCTTTGAACAGGTAGACGGATTACTTCTTTGAATATTAAGAGTCAAATTTTGCGATTCGAAATTTTTCTTGATGACGAAGGTGGTTATCGCCGCGCCCAAGCTGTTCTAGTGGTGTCTAGGGCTCGAAACCTTTTCTCGGCGAGGGTGAGAAAAAGGGTGTCCCACATCAATACCGGTCATGCCGGATGGACTCACCGCGTCGGAGCTCGGCCCGCCCTGTTCATTCTCAATGCTTCTATTTGGCTCACTGGCTCACTGGCTCACTGGCTCACTGGCTCACTGGCTCACTGGCTCACTGGCTCATTGGCTTCTGGGCAGGGCCGCGGTGAAGGCACTGGTGGTGTGGCGGTAGGCTCGTTGGGGGAGCGGAGCTCGGGCCGCAGGCTTCAGCCCGAAGCAACTTCCAGGAGGCGCGATCTCTTACCAGCTATCTACGCGGAGAATTGCGAGCGCTTACCCTGTTCACCGTGCGTCGCTTCAACGCAGCATCGAAGCATCGCCCATAGCAGCTCACTCTTCTTTGAGCGTGACTCCATGGGCGGCTCTTGCTTGTGTGCGATTCGAATTACTTCGAGTCTCCATATCTCCTTCTGCTGGTAAAAATGAGACCTGCTCCCATCAAGAGCACTGCCGCTGCTCCGAAACCCGCGGCGCTTAATTCTGGAACATCGCGCGGTTTTCTGTGATCATCACCATGGTGTTTTGGACCGTGTTTGGAGCCGTGGTGTTTTGGGCCATGCTTGGCGCCGTGGTGTCGCGCGCGAACATTGTGTCCCCAGTTCTGGCCGTCATTGCAAGTAAAGCACTCGGTATCGTCGTCTCCGGAACTTGCTTGAGCACTGACCGAGAATGTCAGCAGCCCTCCAACAAGTAGTAAGCTAGCAAGGGTTGGCAATCTTCCTGATCTCATTGATCTACCTCTTTCGATTCAAAAAACGTAGCGCTGTCAATTTGACTAGAGACACCGACACGTGGGGGTATGTAGGCCCCGTCGTCAAATTGTAGGAGAGTCGTCGGCGAGCGCTAGTAAATTCGACAGGTTTTGTACGAAATGCTGTCGATGGGGGTTTTTGCCATGACTTCACCAATGGTTCCAATTCCCCGTGACCAATACTCCAAGAGCAATCACAAGGTTGCTTGCACAATGAGCGGCGACTGGGTCCGAGAGTCGACCACGTCGGCGCAGGAGCAGGGCGTAAGCAATACCCGTTGCGAAAGCCAAGGCCCATTGGGTGTGCACCAGCGCAAAGGCAATTGAAGAGGCGACGATTCCAACGGCTGATATTTGGGTGAAGGGTACCTTCCAAAAGTCACGCCGAGTGAAGAGACGGGGAAGGAAAGCACGAAAGGCCAATTCTTCGCAAAGAGGAATGAAAATACTTGCGCCAATGATTCGCAGAAGAACCCAAGAGTTAAATTGCAAGGGTGATAGAGAAGTAAGAAGAGGATGAGACGCGGGGGCGCCAGGTGATTGATATTGTACGATGGTGAACCAAATGAGGCCGACGAGAAAACCAACTGCCCAGGCAAAAAGAGAGGGGGGCTGCAAATAGACTCGGTAATGATCGCGGTATATCCAAAGTACCGTGGCCGCTCCTAGAACCCGCAAGAAGTAAAAGGGGTCTACCTGAGCGCTCCATGCCGAGCTGAGGAGCCCGATGGTGATCCAAATGAGGAGAGGGAGAACCAGAGGTGTGGTTGGATTAGCTCCTTCTTTTTTCCTCGATGTGCGCGAGAAAAACGAACTGTAACGGGCGCCGATTGCGATTGAGAGAGTGATGGCGCAAAAGAAGATCCACCCTACTTTTGAGTGAAAACTATTGACGGCTACCTCCGGATCGAAGCGGGCTCCTACAACCATGAGGGAAGCAATGCGTAGAGCGTTGCCCAGCCAAATTGCCCCTACGCCCAAGGGTAAAAGAAAGAACGCTCGCGGGAAGCGCAATTGACTGCGTGTTTGGTGCAGAAACGCAGTCATGAGCACTAAAAAGAGCCCGATGCCTTCAACTCCACTGCATTCGGGCGCGACTCGTACCATGAACTCGTCAAGTTCTAGGGTGAGCTCAACTTCGTTGATCTTCAGGTGAAATTTCAAAACCAAAAGAATGAAGGCGACTGTTTTGAACGTGGCGTAGGCTAAGGGCTGCCAAAGAAGTGTGGTCAGCTGGGCTGCACTCCAAGCGAGCGCACCGACGCTCAGAGCAAGCACTCCTATCTTTGAAGTGCTTCTTGCTACGATCTTCAGGCCACCAAATATGCCCGCGCAGAGTGATAAAGAAGTGAGCGAACCCAGGGTGAGCCACGCGCCAAGCCACGCGAGTGCTTGCCCCGAAGGAGTCTCCGTCTCTGCAAAGATTGTTGAGGATATATAAAAGAAACACCCCAAAGCGAGAGTATGAAAAAAGAGATAGAGAGGAGCAACTGAAGGGATGATCTGATGATTCGAGGGAGACTTCTTTTTTAGCTGAGGAAATAGAAAGTAGGCGCTTGCTCCCACCAACAGGAGGGGACCCAACTCCCCCGCATAAGCCAGAATTTGCCACCCACCCCCTCGTTCTTTGAGGTTGCGCGCGTCGAATAAGTACGAGAAAAATAAGTACTCGATGAGAAGAACTGCACCAGCAATTGCAAGGCGTTGAGCCAAGGTAGCCCTGTACTTATTCGGAGAAACGCTTGCTGACATGGAGAGTCGCGGGGACTTGGCTGGGCGAGAAGTCATTGATAGCTTGACCAAATCCTCCTCGACGATACCGGGTTTCGTGAGATGATCGAGCTTCAGCCCGCTGTTTCAAGTGGAGGACTGAGAGTTGGCTCAGCTAAGGCGCTTTCTAAGCGTTGTTCAAAGTCATCAATGAGGCCCTCCCATACCCTTCTTTCTCCTAACTTTCCAAAGGTGACCGTGATTTTTCTTTCCCCAAGGACCCCGGCCGCTCTGTAATTTTGTGCGAATTTCATTGCGAACATATCTTGTGCGCCCTTGGTTATTTTTGAAAACTCATGAATCTCAACAGTGGCTCCCGAAAAAATCGTGACCCACTGTCGCTCGATGGGGCACGGCAAGATGTAGTGAATGCGCACTTTGGCGGCGCAATCCAAGGTGCGCACTGCCTTCACTCCCATGCTCTTGAGACTCACTATTCGGCGGCGTCCTCCAGGGCGACGACATCGTGTACTTCAAATGCCGTCGCCGCAGATCCCATCGCTTGGGAGGAAACTATCTTAGCTCCGTAGGCATGGGGCCCGCGAAATATTTTATCGTAAAACGCAGGAGTGAGTTCAGGATCTTCTTCGATATTTCCTATGTAAACCAAGTCCAGAATTCCCATGGCCGCTCCTTGAGCCAAATAGGACACCGGATGCTTCGACTGCCCATACATGCCTAGATAGCCGATGCTCTCATAGTCATCCGTAATCGTAAACTGAGCACCAGCTTCACTTACATTGTTCACTTGCCATCGTCCCCAACCGAGAGCGTTAACAGCGGCTGTCATCGCGTGCACCCAATCGGATTTTGATTGAAGACTGGGTTTGATTAGGGCCGCCCACTCGGGTGATTTCATGATGCCGCCAAATGTGTTGAACGTGCAAACATGCCCCGCTTCAATTAAAAGGGGTTCTGCAATCTCTCGTGCAGCGTCTGCGTCCCCTACTTCTTGTGCTGCACGCCTAAGAAACTCAAAAGAAATTCTGTTGTAATAATTTGCATATTGGCGAGTCAGGTACACGCCAAAGGCATCAATATTGCCGTTTTGGTCCCCAACAATTTCCATTCCGGTCAACGCTTTGAATATGCCCTCGTAATCAACGGGGTTCTCTTCAACCTTGATTGGCTTGTGGTGGGTTACGGGCCCCACGCCGATAGGTGCAAAGACAGTGTAATTGGCCGTACCGCATGTGAGTTCAAACACACAATGCTCGGCGCCGCTCGCGCAACAAACGTCGTGGGAGACCGCAAGAGTTCCTGGGGGTAAATTGTAGATTGCCTCCACGGCACCAGTTATCCACCCTTGAGCAAAGTGGCAAACCGGCGCCTCGGCGGTTTTAAATTTTGACAACCAAGCCATGGCGTAGTGAGAGTTGGGGGAAGGTACACGGCCCCCATTTGCTGTCGCCTGGCTTAAATCAATCACTCCAAATCCGGCCCATCGATAAAGTTCCTCTGCGGCTGCTTTACGTCGAGTCGAATCATCAATTTTTTCATCAATGAAGTAACGCGTGAGCTGTGCATGGGAGACTTCTGCGGCAGCACCGATTAAAAATGGATCTGAATTGAGCCACGTAGCATCTTGGATACTACGCTGGAGATAGGTGTTGTAATGATGGCAATGAAAAAGCATGGGCTCGCCGCCCACAATGCATCGTCGATGTGCCGCGTCTAAACTAAATTGAATGGTCATCTGTAGAATCCTTCAGTCAAAAACTCAGGCTGCAATGGGACATCTTTGCCCCACAATTTGGTTGGCTGCGTGGATGTAAATCTTTAAAAACTCCGAAGAAACCTCTGTTTCTGCCGAGACTTTACGCAAGACGACCCGTTCCTTGATAGCTCCCACAGTCACCATCACGTTGACTCGATCGATTGCTTTGAGCTCTCCATTTTTCTTAGCCCACTCCATTACTCGCCATAATTTTCCAGCCATGGGCCGCACTACGGCAAAGGTAAATCGATATTTAGCGGGCAAGCGCAGTGGGCACGTCAGTGCGCCTCTCATTTTGAAGGAGATGCGCGGTATTTTCGCCCCCTTCAGATTGTAGAGCTGACCCCAAATGCCGCAGTAGCTCCAATTGTGCCCACTTGTCGCCGCTCTAGTACCTCGTACCGGAACTTCGTGCCGGGTTTCACCAGACCCAACGGAAGTGGGGGCCCAATGAAACCCGCAATAGCTCCCTATTTGCTCTCGAAACAGCTTTTTTTCTCAATGGTACAAAACCAGGAACGTTCTGAAGGTGTTTGATACTAGCTCTTCATAGGCGCTTCATTTCGATCTATCGTCTAACGTACTTATTCGGCAAGTTTCGTCCTATAGAAGCTGTTTTTCTTGTAAAAGGAGCAAATGAACTATACCGCATTCAATAAATATTGTCAGGAACTTGCTGCCACTCACCATGTGATTCAATGGGGCGACTCACACGTATGGAAAGTAGGCGGAAAAGTATTTGCTGTGGGGGGCTGGGGAGACAACATACCCAGTTTCACTTTTAAGACCGCGCGAGAAGACTACGACTTTCTTGTCCAAGTGCCCGGTGTCCGCCCGGCTCCCTACCTGGCTTCTCGTGGGATGAGCTGGGTGCAAAACTACGCCAAGCCTGGCCTTCCCGATAAAGTACTTAAAGAGCACTTGCGAGAGTCCCATCGTATTGTCTCACTCGGGCTCACAAAGAAGCTACAGAAGCAATTGGGATTGAATCAATCGGCGCGCCATGAGTCCCGGTTGAAACCGTAATTCTAAACTAAGTACATAAATGACCGAGGCGCAAAACCAACCTCGTTGCCTTTGAGAAATTTAAAATACGTGGTAATCTGCACTTAAATTCAAGCATCTGGGTAAAAATGTGCAGATTACCACATCTCCAGAATTTTCGCGCGAGATCTTTAGTCTTCTGACATACTCCTGTTGCATTTTCCATGATCTAGTGTGAACGGAAACTGAGTGGGGGTGGAGTGCCCCCAAAGAAGGTTGATCAGGCGATGGCGAGTGATCTCTGGCGAATGAAGCAGCTGATGACGGACATGCAGACCCTGACTTACTGAAAGGTAAAGTCAGGGTGTTTTCCTGCGATGACTCTCTGTTGGATGGATCGGTAGGCTGCACTTTCTTCTTTGAATTCGATGGTGTCTACGCAGCCCTCGAAGGGGGCGCAGACTTGATTGGTTTCGGAGCAATCTCTTGTTTCCGCAACCATCCCCTCAGGTGAACAACGCAACTCAATTTGTTGCGCGCAGACAACGGGAGAGGTGAAGGGGAGGCAGTTTCTGTCTTGAATGAAGTCAGAAGTGCGCAGGCCTACCAGCCAATTGGCGGGATCAAATTGAACGTGGAGGGCTTCGTTTACGTGGGTGATTTCTTGAACGAACTCTTCGTTCTGAGATTTTCTAATCACCGGGAGCCCCTGCTCTGTCTCTGGACCCTGTTGCACAATCAGGTGAACAGAAAAAGGCAGTTCCAGTGACTCGATTTGCGCATGACCCTGCAGGACAATTGAATACCCACCCAGCTCTTCAACAGCCGAGAGACGCAGGTTCTCCTTTTGAGTTAGGAGTGAGGCGATACCATGATCGTACATCCAAGAGCGGGTTTCGCCACTGAAACCTTTCAATATTCCAATTGTTTTGGATTCTTCGTCGAGGGTGTCCACCACGGCACTCTCTAACCATTGCATTCGCGCGGTATCGCAAAGGTGCCCCGCTTGATTTCCTGGACAAAGGTAGAGGGGGCCAAAGGCTGCGTCGCTTTGAGTCAATGTAATGGAGAGTGAATCGCTCGCTGCAAAGTTGTTTACTGGGGAGCCCGATGTTTTCAGTTCGAGCTCGATTGACTCTTGAGACGTAGGGGCGCAGCTTGGTAAGAGTAAAACTACTAAAGGTATGAGAACAAGAGAAGTGAGTGGTGTCATAGGGTAATTGCTAAGTTTGCCATAATACTCAGGGGAGGGCCTGCGTTGATATGTTTTTCCGCAATGCGCGACGGTGCAGTGCTTGGATCCCAGTTTGAAGTATAAAAGTAGTCGCGGGCCGAGTAATTGAGGTTAAGAAGGTTGAATCCTGAGATCGACAGGTCAATTCGATTCCACAAAACGCCAAGGGACGCGTCGAGAAGGGCGGTTGATTCTCCTGATAGGTTCGATGGCAGGGGGCGTGGGGCCAAGTAGGTGAAGCCTAAGCCCGCTCTGCCTTCGAGGGTATGGGCACCCAATTTACGCATGAGGGTAGTTTTCACCGTCGTATCGAGACGAAGAACGAGGGGCGGAACGTAGGGTAAAGGTTGCCCTTTGGTAAACGGAGGGGCTGGTTCGCTTGCGGTGGGGGGCGGTGGCTCTAGGAGAGTTGCGTGTACGTAGGTTGCCGACAGAGAACTCAAAAGCCAGTCTGTGGGCCTTAACTTTGCGTAGACAACAGCGCCTGTTCTAAGACTTGCTCCCACTCGGGTAAGGACTCCTTCAGACGCTTCAAAAACTGAGTCATTAGAGAGATAAGTCGCGTAGGCAGATGCGGTAAGATCTATGTGCTCCCCAACAATGAATCGAAGACCCGCATCACCCGATTTAACTTCGGTAAAAGGTGCAGACTCGCCGTCTTCGAGGGTGCGAGCTTGAGCGGAGCGATATCCTTCACCATAGGCTGCCATCAAGCGAAACCATGGCGTTGGGCGCACTTCGACACTGGCACGTGGACCTAAATTGGACCCGATTGCGCTGCGACTAAAACCAGGCAACGACTGGTCGGAAGGTCGAGAGGCGGGGGTAAAGTTGCCCAGCTTGTCCTCTACATCGTAGGAGAGGATGGCTAGGCGCAAACCGGCTCGTGCAAAGACATGGGGGCCCCATTGCCAATCGAAATCGGTCCAAATTGAGGTGCTTGTTTGCACAATATTGGCATCGATGCGCTCGTCCCAAATTTGATTGTGAACGGTGGCATCAATTAGATTTTGCTTTTGTTTGATTGAATAAAAACGTCCGTCGACGCCGGCTTCGAAAGTTCCGTGAGAATTTGCAGAGAAGTCGAATGCCTCACTACGGTAGCGCCCCTCCATTCCGACGTTTTCGGTGTAATTGCTCTGCTCTATCAGATCCCCTCGCCCACTTTGTCCTGGCAGGGCGCGTGAGGTTTCTAAAAAGCCGGTGTAGTTTAAAGCCGAGCGGTAATTGTCTCTCCCGGCGTAGAGCCCCAGTGTTCCGTTTGCATGATTTTTTCCACGGTAGTCAGCAAAAATACCTGCCATGAATCGTTGATTGCTGCCCCCCTGTGCCGTGGCCGTCGCGAAAGGATAAACACAGTGGTAACATTCATTTCCTTCGTCAATATCGTCCTGTCGCAGTACGCCTGCCGTATCGCTGTCTGCAGCGTAAACAAAGCCCACCGCTCGGTACGTGAGTTTACCGGACCCAAAACGATGCTGAACAATGGCAGTGGCGCTTTGTGCGCTCCTATTGTCTCCGTATCCTCTAGTCGTCGTATAGTGCGCAGCCCCCAGACTCTCCCGCTGACCCTCTTTGGGAGCCCAAATCATTTTGAACCGCTTGGTGTCGAAAGAACCATAACTTACTTGAAATTTGAGGCCCCGTTGCTCTTCGTCAACTCCTAAGCCCACGCGCAAGGTGCCCGCTACCGCGAAATCGCCCTGTCTTGGGTCGCTCACACCTTCTGAGATAGAAATCTGATCGACGACATCTTCTAACAAGAATCCCATGTTGGCGTAGCCCTGACCATGAATATGGGAGGGAAGATTGATAGGAAGCCCCCCTACTTGAAATTCGATATCTTGTCCGTGCTCGGCGTCGAATCCTCGGAGGGTATAAGAAGGTGCCAAGGCGAGCCCCTCCCCCTGCATGACGGTCAAACCGGGAGCGGCTCTTAGAACGTCGACCCCCGATTGGTGGGGTGCGGCCTTCAGCACTTCGCTGTGAATATAGAAATCACTGGCAGAGCGCCGCTCGCTGCGCAAAGCTCGCTCACCGTGCACAGTTACCTCCTCGGTATTTCCCTCGGCCTTGGGGGTCGTGGCGGGCGCGGTTGTGTGCCTCTCTAATTTTTGAGGGGGTCGTGACGGCGACTTGGTGCTAGGCACAGTGGACGCGAGGGGCGGGGCCATAGGGACCGCGACTTTTATGCGTGCTGCAATAGGAACGTTACCCCGGAGGGCTGGGGAAAACCTCCACTTATGCACCGCGTCTTGAGCTGCGGCGTCCACCGCTGGAGAGACTGACTCGCTGATTTTCACGTCTTGAGCTCTGCCCTCGATAGAGACAGTAATGGTGAGTAGCACCGTGCCCTGGGCGGTAGAGTGCTCGGGATAGTCAGGTGGTGTCTCCTGTAGAAGTGTTGGGCTTTTGATGGAAGCCGAGCCCATTTTTGATGGATCACCCTCGGCGCTGGGTTCGACACTTTCGGTGCTGGGTTCGACACTTTCGGTGCTGGGTTCGACACTTTCGGTGCTGGGTTCGACACTTTCGGTGCTGGGTTCGACACTTTCGGTGCTGGGTTCGACACTTTCGGTGCTGGGTTCGACACTCTCGGCGCTGGGTTCGACACTCTCGGCGTTGGGGGACACCGACTCTTCATCGTCGTCTTCTTTTGCCTGACTGATGGTGGGAGCAAGGTAAACGAGAGAACTGAGGATGAGAAATAGTTTTTTATATGATCCCCCAAGAGGGGATAGAGATAGTAGATTAGTCATCAGGGATATTGTGAGAGCTGTTGACCTTCTTTTGCCGGCAGTGGGGGCACTCTCCCACTAGTTGAAGGTCGGCATCCTGTAGAGATTGATGCCAGGCGGGATCTTGCGGAAGGCTGAGAACGAGGTCGTGTACGCAAGAAACTTGGCGACAGGTCTTGCAGGCGAAATGCGGGTGAATATGAGGTTCTTCGTGAGGTCGGCTTGATTCGTAGCGTGTAATGGAGCCCACTTGACTGGCTACTCTAGCCAGTCCGACTTCGCGTAACTTGATGAGGTTGCGGTAAAGAGTGGCTGGGTTCCATGCGTCGTTCTCAATTTTCGAGACGACCTCTAGGTGGGAAAGAGGTCGTGATTGCTCACGTAAGAGCCGAAGCACTGCGAGACGCGGAGGAGTAACGCGGAGGCCCGCTGCGCGGATCTCCTCGGTGAGTGAATGGTCAGTGTTCATGTTGCGGGTGTTTGCCATTGAGGGGGCACTCCCCCTCTCCTTGAAAATGCCCCTGGGTTTGCAATTGGGCACGTAGATAGGTGAGCATGTCTGATAGGGGGGTAATGGGCGAGCCTCCCAGTTGAAAACGATCGTCAACTTCTCCTAAATCTCGCGGTGCGACGGCTTTTAATTCAAGCTCTGTCACCGTGCCGTCCAAATTGAGGTCACAGTCGGCCATCCATTGAGCCAGGCGAAGAACGCCGCTTTCTCCCCCTTCTGGAAAGCCGTTGAAAAAAAGATGGTCCCCGTGAATTGTGATTGCCGCACTTGTCACAGAATCGTTTACGGTGGCGACACCGGATAGCCCGTCAATTTCGCAAGGCCCATAATTTGCCTCTGCGGAAACGGCGAGATGAAAATTGATGTTTTCGTTAAGAAAGCAATCGTCTCCAGACGAGTTTATTTGCAGAACTTGTGCGTTCTTGGGCACGTTTGCGAGCGCCTTGGGGGGGCAAGAAAGACCACTACTTTGCGAAAGTTGGCCCTCAATCAGGTAGTTGAGAGAGCCGTCAATCAATGTCTTGAAGTCTTGAACTGAGACGCTTTCGTGTCTTTGGGCGTTCTCTATGAGCGAGCTGTAGCCAAACTCCCAGCGTCCTTCCGGCAGGTTGTCTAAGGTCCAGAGTTCGAGTCCAGAGCCGTCTACTTGCGTCAGATCGACAGCGAAGATTGTAGGGGCTTCCATCTCCATTTCGCTGTCGGTGGCAAGATGGAGATCGATGTCGCCCAGGGCAATGATGTATTTCTCGAAAGTGACGTCCCAACCATCTTGGATTTCTGCGCTGGAATTGCCGGCGCGGATCCCCGAGGTGATGACGTCCTCGGCTTGGAGAAGCACGCGCAGATTCGAGCGGCTCTCGGTAGAATCAATACCGGAGCACGCAGATTGTACCCCTGCCACTAAGCAGAGTGCGGTCAGGAGGGGGGATAATTTTGAGAGCTTAGAACTTGTTTCGCGTTGCATCTGGCCTGCAATTATCAGAGCCTTTCCGTAGATGCAATTGCATTGCATTTGCAAATGAAGTCCAGAAAAGCAACCTCGTTACAATAGCTCATCCAAATTTGAGGATTTTGAATCGGCGAAAAAGCAACCTCGGTGCTTTTAGAAAGCTCAAGAATACATGGCGTATTGTTCGCAAGTTGCGCGGAATGCTCAAAAATATGCGATTAGCCAGATATGCTCGCCTCAGCCTCTGGGTGCTTCAGTTCAGAAAGCACTTACTGAACTTTCCCATCAACCTTCCCGGGGGCACCCGGACGTGGGCGTTGGGGAAGGGCTCGTTTCCTAAGCAACCGACGGCTGCTGGATACAGGCGAGAAGGTCGCGTCTGTCCTTTACTTTGCTGCGCTCAAGAGCGTAGCTGAGCGTGGTAGACTTTGATTGGGTGCTTTTCTCGTATTTTTCACCCACGACGCGTGAAGACAGAAGGCTCTTGAACTTTGCGGTGAGCACTCTACCGGGCTTCTGCAAAACTATGAGTTCCAAGAATATGACTGCGTTACATATTTTTCGTACCCGAAAATACACCAAAGCCATACTTGTAGTTATGACACTCAGATTTACCCACTTGTAGGTAAAATAAGGAATCAGTCATGATCAAATTCGGTTCATTCGGTCGCTCTCCCTCTCTTCAAGGGCTACTTTTCGGCGTCATTCTCTTCTATTCAAATTCGGTTCAGGCTCAATCGATCTCTCTTTCGTCAAATACAATTTCTGGAATTCCCGGAGACACAATCACCTTTGACTACGGGTATGATGTAGGCTCAGAGTCGAAAGACAGAACTGAAATCAAGTTTGACGGAGCGGATCTCGGCCGTAGTGATGTTCATGCCGGGACAACCAGCAATGTTGTGAACAGTCCGACCGTGGGGGGCGGCAGGTTTACATGGACGGCGACGCCGGGCACGCATGTGTTTCGTATGCACTTGCGCACGAAAGCCGCGGATGGCACGAAAAAGTACATCACGGACATGAAGGTCGTTCAGATCTCCGGCTGGGAAACCAACGAATTTTCCCATCCAGGGTTGCTCTTGTCAGAAGATGAAATTGACCGAATTAAGGAAAAGATTAATGCGCCCGCTTCAAGCGCGACCAAGACCGCTTGGAACTCGTACAACGCACGATGGAACTACACGAGTGAGTACGGAGGCTGGCAACTCGCAGCGATTACTCCTACCAACGACGTCAAGCGAGCTCACTATCACGATAGCAATCATCTGATTGAAAATGCCGTCGCATGGGCCCTCAGTGGCGAAGACAAATATGCCGATGCCGTGATCGGTATCCTGAATGCATGGGCTGCCACGACCGAACAATGGTGGGGACCCGATGGCGGCGTTTATCCTTTCTTGACCACGACTCATTACATGGACAGATGGGTCATCGCGGCGGAAATCATGAGGGACTACAAAGGCGGGTATACTGGCTGGCTTCCCGAGGACCGCGCTCAATTTGAGCTTTTCGCGCGCAACGTCATGGTGCCGGTCACACTGGGTTGGTGGGGTAACTTGGGTAATCCTCTGGGCTCTTCCAATCAACCATTGAACGTCGCCAAGGCACGCATCGTGTTGGGCATCTACTTGGACGACAAGGCATTGTTCCAAAGTGGTTACGACCACATGTTCACCACCATGCACCTATCGCGGAACCTCAACCCTGGTTTGGCCGGCGCTCTCAATCAGTGGCCTGCAACCTCGCCTATCAACAAGAGCGGCACTTCTCTGAGCATTTTTGAACTCTCCATCGACAAGGGCGGGGAGTACACCGAGGTCAACCGAACTCCTGCTCCGAATCTTGGGCACATGGGCATGAGCAACGAGGCCATTCAGCTCATGGCTGAGGCCCTCTGCCACCAAGGATTCGACATGTATGACATGCAAGTGGGTTCAGAGAGTTCGCCGCGATTCCTACAAGGTCAAGAATGGCTGGAAAGGATTGAAAGCCCAGGAATCACCATGCAGCTGCATACTAGCCGGGGGAACATTACCGCCACGAATCCTACACGGGACTACGAAGCCGCATACAATCACTACAAGTATCGTAGCACGGGCAATTACGATCTCTCTGCGTTGGAAGCTTATGTGGCGCAGAAGCGCGCCGCTAGTACCAAAGGGCTCGATGTCTTGATTCATTCAGATCTCTCGAAGGATGTGGGACAGGTAGACTGTCAAAGCGTGCTGCCGCCTCCCACTTGTGAATCTCCAGCGACCATGTGCGATGGCACTTGCGTTAGTACATCCAATGACGAAAGCCACTGCGGATCGTGCGGGAATACTTGCGCATCCGATCGAGAATGTACGTCTGGCTCCTGTTCCTGTACGGGACTGCTCAGCGACTGCGGAGACTCATGCGTTGACATTCAACTTGACAGCTCCAACTGTGGGGCTTGTGGAACGACCTGCGATGCAGGAGCCACGTGTCAGGGCGGGGTCTGCCAAGGGGAGACAGGTCCAACCTGTGGTGATGGTACATGCGATGTAGGAGAAGACTGCTCGAGCTGCAGCGGGGACTGCGGAGGTTGTTCCTCCAATGTTCTTCCCATCAACGCGAGTTTCGACAACGGCGCTGAAGGTTTCACCTATAGTGACGATGCTTTCAACGACACCAACGCCCCAGCCTATGCCTCTGGTACGACAGGCGCCGGTGACCTCACGATCAAGTTGGGGGGAGTTGATTCGATTAGAACCAGTTCTTCAGGCGGGTACTCAATTGATTTCACTATGTTAGAAGCCGCAGAAGTGAACATCGCGATCAGTTACACTATGACCGTTGCTGCATTTTACGAAGGGGACGAGTTTGGAGAAACTTTAGCAACGATGGATGGCACCCTTTTGGGAGAAAGCGGAAAACTGGCCCACGAAAATGGTAACGGCGCTGGTGACAATACAGGAACATTTTCCAGCACGATCTCGCTTGCCGCAGGCGAGCACACGTTCGTGGTTGGCGCCTACAACAATAAGAAAACCGCTGCGAATGAAGTAACCACAGTGAAAGTTCACAGCGTTGACATCGTCGAGAGCGACGGAGGAAACACTGGGCCTGTTTGCGGAAATAACTCATGTGAATCAGGAGAAGATTGCACAAATTGTACAAGCGACTGCGGCACCTGCCCCACCGAAGCCACCTGTACCGAACGCTGTGGCAATTACAATTCGAGCAAGTCATGCCAATGCGATTCACAATGCACTCAGTTTAATGACTGCTGCACTGACTATTCGTCACTTTGCTCCACTTCACCTCAGGCCAAAGTGATGACTTTGGGTCCTCGTGGAGAAATCGTGGATACAGAGTCGACTGAGGTGAACATCGAGAATGGTTTGGATGTACTCAGCATGGTCTCTGTCGGGGAGCCCGCGAGTTCCACCGAGCCCGTACACGATATTGATGGGAGTGATGCAGCTCATGGGTCGGGTGGTTGCTCTATAGAGTCACCCCGTCCTGGCCGCACACCTACGGGTCTGCTGCTTCTCGCCGCGAGTCTTCTAGGGCTTGTGCGGCTTCGGCGTCGACAAGAAGATGTTAGCTGAGTCCACGAGAACGCGTCATTGAGCGAGGGGGGGCAAGGGCCGAGGCTTTTGCCCCGCTTTGTTGGTGTAAGGAGATTTTCCTTCGGTAGTAGAGACGCCTATTGAGTCGAAAGTTGATGCCGGGCGCTAGGAACACCGCGCGCCCGGTTTCTGGAAATTACTGCTGAGGCGTCTTGCTAGTCTTTTTTGCACGACCGAACAAAACCGTACCTAGAGCGAGCATGTAGCACGAGAGCCTGGGGGATAGACCCAGGGCAAGCGCATCTTAATTAGCTTGATTTGTCGGGGATGCCGGCCTGAAGCAGCTTGAGGAGGTAGTCGTCGTCCAACGCTGCGCGTCGTCTCTTCGCCTGGATCCCTCGTTTTTTGCAAGGTTCATCGCGATCTTTCGAAGTAGGGCTATATTCTCCGGTCCGTGCTCCGTTCGAATACGAGACTCGTCCTCACGAAATGCTACATCGAGACACCAACGCAGCTCATTTTCGATGCTCCAAAGTATGCGCACCATTGAATTGAATTCCTCAGCGCCATACTCGTGACTGCTCCAATAGTACTGTGTCTCTTTTGACCTATGTGAGCCAACTGTTCGCTCACGTTCGATCATGATGAAAGTACCCCCTGCGCCAACCCCGTACTTGAGCAGCTCACCCGCGCGCGTGCACGATCACGTGTAGGGCAAGAACGAAGTGTGATGAGTGGGTTGAGCGAGTTCAAGATTGGAAGGCGAGCGGGCTGA
>Ga0256845_1001455_pt1 | contig 18951 bp, 19 predicted proteins | sample RiftiametaG_FD_189101 | JGI IMG/M metagenome (GOLD analysis project Ga0256845, IMG submission 189101) | Tube worm associated microbial communities from hydrothermal vent at the East Pacific Rise, Pacific Ocean - Riftia | ecosystem: Host-associated > Annelida > Integument > Unclassified ...
TCAAAAAACAACCCCCACCAAACTTAGGTGTACAAGGGGGGCTTTTTTGAAAATTAATATATTTAGGCTATCAAACCAGTAAAATGGTTAGATTTTATGTGCCCCAAATTTATTTAGGACAGGATTGATTCCAAATATTTAATATTCTTTTATATTCGTGTCCGACTAAGATGTAAGACCGCTTACTTCGACAGGCTCAGCACAGGGAGCTGAAAGACGTAAGATATAAGACTTACTTTAATGGGTTGACAATATAGGTCAAATTGATTAAGCATTCTTTCTAGCTTTTAAACCTCAAGGGGGTACATAATAGCAAGGTGTCTCTTAATAAAGTTACTTTAAGCACCCATTATAACCGGTTAAACTGAGTTTTGTAATATTTTAATCGGACACTAATGATTTTTTATGCTTAAAGTTTTTAAAGTTCGCTTATATAGCTACCGTACAAATCTTTAAAATGTAAACCATTCCCTAAACTGAACTTGCTTAGTTTTTTGTTTTCAGCCAATGCCCAAAGAACCACTTCCTTCAAAAAATAACTATCTATTTTAGAAGTTTCAGGCTGATATTTTTCTAATAATTGTTGAAGCGGAATTATTCTATCCAATTCCGTTTTATATTCTTCATCTGAATAAGAATCTAGCAATTCAAAATCATTTTCTTCAAAGAACCAAGATACAATTTCGGCATACGGATCTGCGTCACCATCTTTTGTGAGCTTTTCAATTTTTGGGAAATTTTCTTTAAAAGTTGTATTCACAGCATCAACAATCAATTGTTGTGCAACTTGCGAAATTCCTTCCTGCTCCCCTTCATACACCAATTCAATTTTTCCGGTGATTGATGGAATAATTCCTATAAAATCGCCTAAACGAACTGAAGTTTTATCTTCTCCATTATGTAAAGCACGTCTTTCAGCCGTACTTAATAAATTTTCAAAAGCTGTAATACTCAAACGTGCGCTCACGCCACTTTTTGCATCTATAAAATCATTTTCACGTGCTTCAAAACTTATTTGCTCCAAAATATATTTTGCAAGTTCTGGTACGTAAATGTTGGATTTTGTTCTGATTGCTTCTTCTGTTTCTTGCTCTGTAATGGTTCGCGCAGTTTTAATATCTTCTGGATAATGGGTTAAAATTTGGGATCCAATTCTATCTTTTAATGGCGTAACAATACTTCCACGGTTTGTATAATCTTCAGGGTTTGCGGTGAATACAAACTAAATATCCAAAGGCAAACGAACTGCAAAACCACGAATCTGAATATCGCCTTCCTGCAGAATATTGAAAAGTGCCACTTGAATTCGCGGCTGTAAATCCGGCAATTCATTTATCACAAAAATACAGCGATTGCTTCGCGGAATCATTCCAAAATGAATCACACGGTCGTCCGCATAAGTCAACTTTAAATTTGCAGCTTTTATAGGATCTACATCACCAATAATATCTGCAACTGTAACGTCTGGCGTTGCCAGTTTTTCTGAAAAGCGATCATCGCGATGCATCCAACTTATTGGGGTATCATTTCCTTTATCGTGCATTAATTTTTTTGCATAGCGTGAAATTGGACTGAAAGGATCGTCGTTAATCTCGCTGCCTTCCACCACGGGAATGTATTCGTCCAAAAGGCCAACCATTTGGCGAGCCAAACGAGTTTTTGCTTGCCCGCGAAGTCCTAAAAGGTTGATGTTGTGCTTTGAAAGAATGGCACGTTCCAGTTCTGGAATTACCGTTAATTCATAACCATGAATACCCACAAATGGCGTTTCCTTCTTCATTATTTTTAGAAGTAGGTTTCTACGCAATTCTTCTTTAATTGATTTTGGTTCGTAACCTGATTTTTTAAGGTCTCCGAATGTTTTAATATTTTCTATGTTCATCATTTATCTAATTCTTTTCTTTCTGTTCGTTTCATAATCACTAAAAATCATTTCGCCCAAACCTTTTAAACCTGTATAAAATGCCTTTCCTTTATTGGCTGCGGTAAATTCTTCAATAAACTGCATTAAATAAGGGTCTTCGGCAATCATAAAAGTTGTGATTGGAATGTGAAGTTTCCGAGCCTGTGAAGCCATTGCATAACATTTGTTTACTATATAACTATCAAGACCATTACTGTTTTTATAATAACGACCGTCGGGTAGTCTTACACAACTTGGTTTTCCATCGGTTATCATAAAAATTTGCTTGTTGGTGTTTCGTTTTCTTCGAAGTAAATCCATTGCCAGTTGAAGCCCTGCAACAGTATTAGTGTGATAGGGTCCAACATTTAAGTATGGTAAATTCTTAAATGTTGGACCAAGCATCGTTTCCGAAGACTAAAATATCCAAAGTGTCTTTTGGATAACGGGTTGTAATAAACTCCGAAAGCGCCATCGCCACTTTTTTTGCGGGCGTAATTCTGTCTTCACCATAAAGAATCATACTATGGCTAATGTCTATCATCAACACAGTGCTCATCTGGGTTTTATACATTGTTTCTTCAACAACCAAATCGTTTTCTGAAAGTGTAAAATCTCCCATACCGTGATTTATTTGAGCATTTTTGAAACTTTCTGTCATTGAAATTTGTTCCAAGGAACCTCCAAAACGATAATCACGAAACTCGCCTGCTTGCTCATCACCTCTCCCAGTTTGTTTGGTTCGATGGTTCCCTGCGCCACTTTTTCTGAGTTTACCAAAGATCTGCTCCAAAGCTCTTTTTCTTATTGCTCTTTCAGTTTTTTCAGTAATGGACAAACCGCTCGAACCATCCATCTTTATTTCTTCGCGCAGATAACCTTTCTTCTTTAAATCCTCAACAAAATCGTCTAAAGTGTAGTCTTTTGTAGTGAGATTATATTCTTCATCTATCTGTTTCAACCAGTCCATCGCTTCATCAAAATCGCCAGAAGTATGGGTAATCAACTCCTGAAAAACATCAAAAAGTTTATCGAAGGGAGACTGATCCTTTGGTGTGTGTTTGGTGAAGACAAAACCGCTTTTAGCTACATTTTTATTCATCTTCTAAAATTAAGGGATTCGCTGTTTAAAATAAAAGACAAAACGTTAAACTATACTCACTACAGATAGGAACCCGAAAAATCGGGTTCCTATCTGTAGTGAGTATAATGAAGATGCATTTACAACGCACCTAAAATTGGGCGATCATTTTTTTATAGCAGATGAACCAACCAGTTTTAGCGGAAACAATTTTGGCCCAACTCTTTATGAATTTCTTTCCGCTGGATTAGCTGCTTGTACCGTAATGACAATCCAAATGTACGCTCGAAGAAAGAAATCGGAAGTTGAAAACGTTATATGTCACATTAATTATTCAAAAGAACACGCTTTAGATTGTGACATTGTGAAGAAAACTCTGCTAAAATAGACACCTTTACTCGTGAAATTCAACTTAAAGGAAATCTTTCCGAAAAACAGAAAAAAGACTTTTGGAAATTGCAGATAAATGTCCTGTGCATAAAACTTTACATAATGAAACCCAAGTAATTACAACCCTTATCTAATAAATTGAAAAATTTCACAGATTTTAAAATGCTAAGATTTGATTAAAGTTTTGCTACAGGTCAATTGAAATCTTACCTTTAGGTCTCATTAAAATAAATAACCAACATAAAAAATTTCCAAATGAAAAAACTAGGAATATTACTTGCCGCACTTACCATTACTGTATTTGTAGGTTGCAAAAACGAAAAAAAAGATGCAGATAGCATGGATGAAATGAATGATACAGAACAGATGGACGCTACAATTGAACAGGATACCGTTCAAGCAGAAGCAAAAACTGTTGCTGTTATGATGGAGTCTAAAAGTGGAAGCACCGCAACTGGCGAGGTTTATTTTACTGAAGAAAACGGAATGGTAAAAATGGAAGCTAAATTTTCAGGATTAATCCCTGGAACACATGCAATCCATATTCATGAAAAAGCAGATTGCAGTTCAGCAGACGGGAAATCTACAGGCGGTCATTGGAATCCGACACACACCAAGCACGGTAAATGGGGTGATGCCGAAGGTTACCATAAAGGCGACATAGGCAATATGGAAGCTGATGCAGAAGGTAATGCAGCTATTGCAATGCAAACCGACGAATGGTGCATAGGCTGTGGTAATGAAAATAAAGATATCGTAGGCAAAGGCATCATTGTGCACGAAGGAATAGACGACTTTGTTTCGCAACCAACTGGCGATGCTGGTGGACGCGTTTCTTGTGGTGGAATTATAAAATAATTCAACTGAAGTCTTAAAACTGAAAACCTTTCCAAATTATTTTGGAAAGGTTTTTTTGTTTCATTTCTCAAATCTTATATATGCAACGCTCTATCATCTGTAGCAGCAAGCGCAGCTTCTTTTACAGCTTCTGCGTATGTTGGGTGTGCGTGGCTCATTCTTGCAATATCTTCTGCGCTAGCGCGGAATTCCATTGCGGTAACAGCTTCTGCAATTAAATCTGCAACTCTAGCACCAACCATATGAACGCCTAAAACCTCATCGGTTTTTTTATCAGAAAGTATTTTTACAAAACCATCGGTATCACCACTAGCACGACTTCTTCCTAAGGCGCGCATTGGGAATGTTCCTACTTTGTATTCTACATTTGCTTCTTTCAATTGCTCTTCAGTTTTTCCTACTGAAGCAACTTCTGGCCAAGTGTAAACTACTCCTGGAATTAAGTTGTAATCTATATGTGGTTTTTGTCCTGCGATTATTTCGGCAACTAAAACGCCTTCTTCCGAAGCTTTATGCGCAAGCATTGCACCACGAACTACATCGCCAACTGCGTATATATTTTTTATATTAGTTTGTAAATGATCGTTAACATCAATCATTCCACGTTCAGTAATTTTTACACCTGCATTTTCGGCTTTCAAACCATCTGTGTGCGGTTTTCTTCCTACGGAAACCAAGCAATAATCACCTTTAAAAGTTACTTCATTATCTTTTTTATCTGTAGCTGTAACAGTAACCTCTTTTCCTTCTTTAGAAACTGCAGAAACTTTATAAGAAACAAAGAATTTTATGCCTTGTTTCTTCATCACCTTCATCAACTCTTTACTTTGGGCAGCATCCATTGTTGGAATAATTCTGTCCATATATTCTACTACTGAAACTTCAGAACCTAAACGGTGATAAACTTGCCCCAATTCAAGACCAATAACGCCACCACCAATAACAACAAGATGTTTCGGGATTTCTTTTAAAGTTAAAGCTTCTGTTGAAGTAATAACTCTGTCTTTATCAAGTTTTATAAAAGGAAGGGTTGATGGTTTGCTTCCAGTAGCTATAATAGTATTTGTAGCTTCAATAGTTTCTGTTTTCTCACCATTGGTAATTTCAATATGGGTTGCATCTTTAAAAGCACCCATACCTGTAAAAACGTCTATTTTATTTTTATCCATCAAAAACGCAATTCCCTTTGTAGTTTGATCTACTACAGAAGCTTTACGTTCAATCATTTTTTTGAAATTCAACTTTATGTCGCCAGAAATTTCGATGCCGTGTTCTTCAAAATGCTTCATTGCATCTTCGTAATGATGTGAAGAATCTAACAAGGCTTTACTAGGAATACAACCTACATTAAGGCAAGTACCGCCTAAAACGCTGTATTTTTCAATAATTACGGTTTTCATACCTAATTGTGCGCAACGAATTGCCGCCACATAGCCACCTGGGCCAGAACCTATTACTGCTACATCATATTTTGACATCTTGTATTTTTTTAAATGAAGTGGCAAAGGTACAATACTGACTTTTAGTTTAAAAGTTTAGACGAAAATTTAATTTATTATAAGGAAATGCTTTTATAATTTGACCGCTCGTTTAAATTTTTGCAAATTTGTACAACAACATAAAAATATAATCATGGCATTTAAACCAGCAGATAAAATTCAAGATTTACAATACTTTGGCGAATTTGGAGGCGTTAATCCGTCTATTTCAGATTCTTCCACATATACTTTTCTTTCAGCTAAAACAATGTTCGATACTTTTGAAGGGAATGCAGATGGCTGCTATTTATATTCGCGCCACTCTACTCCTTCAAACTTATATTTGGGAGAAGCTTTGGCTGCAATGGAAGGAACAGAAACTGCAAATGTTGCGGCAAGTGGTATGGGTGCAATAACCCCAGCTATTCTTCAACTTTGTAAGGCAGGTGATCACGTAGTGTCTAGCCGAACTATTTACGGCGGAACGTATGCTTTCCTGAAAAACTTTGCTCCAAGATTAAATATTGAAACCTCATTTGTAGATATCACAAAACTCGAAGAGGTTGAAAATTCAATCACTAAAAACACAAAAATTATTTATTGTGAAAGTGTTAGTAATCCACTTTTAGAAGTTGCAGATATTGAAGCGTTATCAAAAATTGCAAAAAAACACGGATTGCAATTATTGGTAGATAATACTTTTTCGCCGCTAAGCATTTCGCCAGCAGATTTGGGTGCAGATGTAGTGCTCCATAGTTTAACAAAATTCATTAACGGAAGTAGCGATACGATGGGCGGCGTTACCTGTGGAACTCAGGAATTTATTGATAGCTTACGAAATGTAAATGATGGTGCCAATATGCTACTTGGTCCGGCAATGGATAGTTTACGAGCAGCTTCAATATTGAAAAATCTTAGAACACTTCATATTCGTATAAAAAAACATAGTGATAACGCTTTGTATTTAGCTGAAAAGTTTGAAGCAGATGGTTTAAAAACTGTTTATCCAGGTTTGAAATCGCATAACGGTCACGAGCTTTTCAAAAAAATGATGAACAAAGAGTACGGTTTTGGCGGAATGCTAACTCTTGATGTTGGTGGAATTGATAACGCAAACGAACTAATGGAAATGATGCAAGGTCGCAATCTTGGTTACTTGGCAGTAAGCCTTGGTTTCTATAAAACACTTTTCAGTGCTCCGGGGTCTTCTACTTCTTCCGAAATTACAGAAGATGAACAAAAAGAAATGGGCCTTAGCGATGGATTGATTCGTTTTTCTATTGGTTTGGATAATGATATTGAACGTACTTATAATATGATGCGTGATTGTATGGTTACCGTTGGTGTGCTTTAAAATAGCAAACAATTTATGGGATTTTTCATAAGGGAATAGCTAAGCTATTCCCTTATTATTTGCATAGGTTTTAACAAAATCGTAACATTACATCTTAAACCTTCAACAATGCAAGAAGACAAAAACCTCTCTGAAATTGAGATTCAAGAGCAAAGAATCATTGAAAATAAGGAATTAAATATATGGGAGGCATTGATTCCAGTAGTTTTATTGATGGCAATGTTAGCCTACAACATTTTTTTCGCTGATGGTGAGGCTTTAGGAGAATATTCAAATCAATTTATACTACTTATAGGTGGTGGTATTGCAGCTATAGTCGGTTTTTTTAATAAAGTAAGCGTTTCATTAATGCTTAAGGAAATATGGGAAAACCTAAAAAGCGTATTTGTTCCGCTAATGATTTTATTACTTGTTGGTGCTTTGGCAGGCACTTGGCTTATAAGTGGCGTAATACCTGCAATGGTATATTATGGCCTAGAAGTATTAAGTCCAGAAATATTTTTGCCTGCATCGGTCATAATTGCTGCAATTATTTCTATAGCCACAGGTAGTAGTTGGACTACTTCTGCTACGGTAGGTGTTGCTTTAATAGGTATTGGCACGAGTGCTTTGGGAATTCCAGCAGGTATGGTTGCTGGAGCCATTATCTCTGGAGCTTATTTTGGAGACAAAATGTCGCCTTTAAGTGATACTACAAATCTTGCCCCTGCTATGGCAGGAACAGATTTATTTACACATATTAAATATATGGCGTACACCACCGTTCCTACACTTATAATTACCTTAATTTCTTTTACTATTATTAGCCTTTCTATTGAAACTCATGGTGCTACAGATGTTAGCGGCTTTTTAAATACTATAGATTCTACCTTTAATATTTCGCCCTATTTGTTTATTGTTCCTTTAGCAGTTATTGTACTTATTCTTTTAAAAACAAAACCCTTGATTGCATTGGGAGCTGGAGTAGTATTAGCAGCAATTTTTGCAATTATTTTTCAACCCGAGATTCTAAATGGACTTTCTTCTTCAAATTATTCTGCAATAATAAATTCAGTATTTACTGATACAGAAATAATAACCGATAACGAAAAACTAAATGACCTCTTCAGTTCAGGAGGAATGGCGGGAATGCTTTGGACTATTTATTTAATATGTTGCGCCATGGTTTTTGGAGGTGTAATGGATGCTATTGGAGCCTTAGCTAGAATAACCAAGGCCTTGCTTTCGGTGGCATCAAGTGTGTTTGGATTATTTGCTAGCACTACCATTAGCTGTTTAGGGTTGAACGCTATTGCTTCAGACCAATATCTTGCAATTGTAATTCCTGGCAAAATGTTTAAAAAAGCATATCAAGATAAAAACCTTGCCCCTGAAAACTTAAGCAGAACTTTAGAAGACTCAGGGACAGTGACTTCAGTTTTAATCCCTTGGAACACCTGCGGCGCATACCAAAGTGGAGTTTTGGGCGTAGGAACAGGAGAATATTTTATGTACGCCATCTTCAACTGGCTCAGCCCATTTATGACACTTCTTTTTGTAGCCTTTAGGATAAAAATCAGACAGTTAGCTTCACCATCAAAAATATAATGCATTTTTCATACTTTTTTTTTATTGTTAAAAAATTAACCTATTGCTAAAATCTATTGGTTTATAAATTAATCCATTCAGGATATCTTCCTTGAGCAGGGATATTTTCTATCTTTGCAATAGAAAATAATCAATAACAATAAATAATAAAACTATGTCATTAGTAGGAAAAAAATTCCCAAACATTTCAGTAGATGCAATGAATGAAATGGGAGACACTTTTAAACTAAATGTGCTTGAAGAAGCAAAGAAAAACAACAAAAAAGTATTGCTTTTCTGGTACCCGAAAGATTTTACATTTGTTTGCCCAACAGAAATTCACTCTTTTCAAGAATCGCTATCAAAATTTGAAGATAGAAATACAATTGTTATTGGTGCATCTTGTGATACTCCAGAAGTTCACTTTGCATGGTTAAACACTCCAAAAGATAACGGTGGTATTGAAGGTGTAACTTACCCTTTATTGGCGGATACAAACCGTAACCTTTCAAACGCATTAGGAATTCTTGATATTACAAATGAAGAATTTAACGAAGAAACAGGCGTTTTTACAGTTGAAGGAAGCAATGTAACATACCGTGCAACGTACTTAATCGATGAAGACGGAAAAATTTTCCACGAAAGTGTGAACGATATGCCATTAGGTAGAAACATAAACGAATTTATTAGATTGGTAGATGCTTACACACACGTACAAGAAAAAGGTGAAGTTTGTCCTGCAAACTGGGAAGAAGGTAAAGAAGCAATGATTGCAAACCGTGAAGGTGTTGCTACATATTTAAGAAACTAATTATGTTGCTCGAATTAAAAAACGACAGCTTGCAACAACTAATTTCTGAAGAAAAGAATGTAATCGTTCAATTTTCAGCAGGATGGTGTGGCAATTGTAGAGTGATGAAACCAAAATTTAAAAAATTGGCTTCAGAAACAGAAGGATATAAATTTGTTTTAGTTGATGCCGAAAAATTTCCTGAAAGTAGAAAAATGGCGAATGTTGATAATTTGCCAACTTTTGCAACTTTTAAAAATGGAGATTTGGTTAATCAAATTCAAACCAACAAATTTGAACTTTTAAAAGGACTTGTAGATGAAGTTGCCAGTAATTAGACATATTCAAAAAAACAATTCTGTAGCACAAATTGAAAACAGTATTGAAGTTTTGGAATCGTTTAGCGAGTATAACCGAATCACTGATGAAGAACTAGACATCATTGGAGAACTTATTACCAACCTTTGCGGTGCGGTAGAAGTTCATAAAATGATTGAAGACGGAATGCCGGAGCGTGATGCTGCAAATGTATTTGCACAAAAAGTTTTGGGTTCCATTGACCGATAGAAATTAAGAATACATTTTATTAAAGTCCCTTTGTAAATTATTATGAAGGGACTTTTTTTTCTTTAAGAGGTTATTGACATAAAACAAAGTTCGAATTATTATCTTTAGGCTTCATTTAAAATATCTAAAAAGCATGGCAACTATAACATTAGGCGGAAACGCAATAGAAACTTCAGGAACGCTTCCAAATACAGGAGATACAGCTCCAGACTTTAACCTAACAGCACAAGATTTAAGCTCGAAAAAACTTTCAGATTATAAAGGTTCACGAATTATTTTGAACATTTTTCCTAGTATCGATACTGGTGTTTGTGCAACTTCAGCTAGAAAATTTAACGAAGCAGCTTCAAAAGTGAAGAATACCAAAATACTATGTGTTTCAAAAGATCTTCCTTTCGCATTTAAAAGATTTTGTGCTGCCGAAGGAATTGAAAACTTAGAAATGCTATCAGATTTCCGTGATGGAAACTTTGGCGATAATTATGGTGTAACCATGACAACTGGTGCCTTACAAGGGCTTCATTCAAGAGCAGTAGTGGTTTTGGACGAAAACGGAAAAGTAATTCACAGTCAACTAGTTCCAGAAATTGGCGAAGAACCCAATTACGACGCAGCACTAAAATCATTGTAGTAATGTGGAATTCCTATCTAGGCAAACGTATTAAGGGTGGCGGTTATGCATCTTTTATTGCGCAACGAAGCTAGTATTCAGGTACAAGCAGTTTTAGCAATTATACTCACATTTGCAGGGTTTTATTTTGAAATTTAAAAAACCGAATGGATTTCTCAAACCTTAGTTATCGGACTGGTAATGAGCATTGAAGGATTAAATACGGCTGCTGAAGAAATTGCTGACTTTGTACACCCAAATTTTCATGCTAAAATAGGTTTAATTAAAGACATCGCAGCAGGAGCTGTTTTCTTTGCCGCTGTAATTGTTGGGTGTATTATTTACATTCCGAAGTTTTAAGTTTAAGTTTTGCAGTTTTGAACTTTATTTGGAAGTTGTTTTTTGTAATTAGAAATTTTATTTAGAATTTGAAGTTTGTAATTTGTAATTTTCAACTTCAATATTTGTATTTTTGCTGAAAAGACAACCGCTCCTTTAATGGCCAAAAAGAAAAGAAAAACCACAAAAGCCCCGCGTAAAAAAATAAGCTTTTCGCTATCCAAACAACAGAAAATACTTTTGGGTAGTTTTTTATTTTTGTTGGGGTTAGCATTACTGTTTTCTTTTGTTTCCTACTTTTTTACGTGGCAAACAGACCAAAGTGAGGTTGGTATTTTGGCTGAACGGGAATTACAAACAAAAAACTGGCTTAATAAATTTGGTGCAAACGTAGCTCATTTCTTCATTTACGATGGTTTCGGTATCTCTTCTTTCATTTTTGCATTTCTTGTTACTATGACAGGCGTTTATTATTTCTTCGATTTCGCAAAAAAGCAATTGGTTAAATTTTGGTTTTGGGGATTGTTATTGATGCTTTGGATTTCAGTCTTCTTCGGCTTTTTTAAAGAAAAAGTTACTATTTTAAGTGGTATTATTGGTTATGAAACAAATGATTTAATGCAAGATTACCTTGGATTAATCGGTGCTATTTTAGTTATGGCTTTTATTTTAATAATCTATTTAGTGGTTCGTTTAAAGCTAACTCCCGAAATGGCAATAGGAGCTTTAAAGAATTCTAAAGAAAAAATTGCTTCGGAATTTTCTTCCGATAAAATGATAAAAAAAAATGAAAACGAAGATGAAGGTGAAGATGAAGAAAAACATGTAGAAGAAACTCCAAAAGAAAAAATTGAAGAAAAAGTAACCACTCCTCCACCTCCACCACAAAAAATAATTCTAAAATCGGACGTGGAAGGCGATGTGGAAATGGAAGTTGAACAAGCCGCCGAAGAAGAAGAAATTGATACCATTAGCGAAAAGTTAGTAAAAGATTATGGTGAATTTGATCCGAGGTTAGAACTAAGCAAATACAAATTCCCAACATTAGAATTATTACGAGATCATACTGTAGGAGCAGTTATAACCATTGACCAGGAAGAACTTGAAGAAAACAAAAACCGTATTGTAGAAACACTAAACAACTACAAAATAGGTATTGCAAACATAAAAGCAACGGTGGGTCCAACGGTTACTTTATATGAAATTGTACCCGAAGCTGGAGTACGTATTTCAAAAATTAAAAACCTTGAGGACGATATTGCACTTTCACTTTCCGCTTTAGGAATTCGAATTATTGCTCCGATTCCGGGACGCGGAACCATTGGTATTGAAGTTCCCAACAAAAACCCAAAAATGGTTTCAATGCGATCAGTGATTGCTTCGGCTAAATTTCAGAATGCCGAAATGGAACTTCCTATCGCTTTTGGTAAAACAATTAGCAATGAAACTTTTGTTGTTGATCTTGCCAAAATGCCCCACATGCTTATGGCTGGTGCAACAGGACAAGGTAAATCTGTTGGATTAAATGCCGTACTTACATCACTTTTATACAAAAAACATCCATCTGAAGTAAAATTTGTTTTGGTAGACCCTAAAAAAGTGGAGCTTACGCTTTTCAACAAAATCGAAAGACATTATTTGGCAAAACTTCCAGATACTGAAGAAGCTATTATTACAGATACCTATAAGGTTATCAATACTTTAAACTCTTTATGTATTGAAATGGACGCCCGTTACGACTTGCTAAAAGACGCAATGGTTCGTAACATTAAAGAGTATAATACAAAATTTAAAAACCGAAAACTAAACCCAAACGAAGGACACCGATTTTTACCCTACATTGTTTTAGTAATAGATGAATTTGCCGATTTAATTATGACGGCTGGTAAAGAGGTGGAAACACCAATAGCACGTTTGGCACAACTTGCAAGAGCAATCGGGATTCATTTAATAGTTGCTACACAGCGACCTTCGGTAAACGTAATTACGGGTATAATTAAAGCCAACTTCCCTGCGAGGATTGCTTTTCGTGTTACCAGCAAAATTGATTCGCGTACTATTTTGGACAGCTCTGGAGCAGATCAACTTATTGGTCGTGGCGATATGCTTTATACACAGGGTAATGAACTTACACGTATTCAATGTGCTTTTGTAGATACTCCTGAAGTTGCGGATATTACAGACTTTATAGGGTCTCAAAAAGCATACCCAGACGCCTATTTATTACCCGAATATACTAGTGAAGAAGGAGGTGGCACAAATCTTGATAATGACGTAAGCGAACGAGACGCTTTGTTCCGAAATGCCGCAGAAGTATTGGTAATTGCACAGCAAGGTTCGGCTTCTTTATTGCAACGAAAGTTGAAATTGGGCTACAACCGTGCAGGTAGAATAATTGACCAATTAGAAGCTGCAGGTATTGTTGGCCAGTTTGAAGGCAGCAAAGCACGACAGGTTTTAGTTCCCACAATAGACGCATTAAATCAACTCTTAGATAATGAATAAAATAATTTTAAAATGAAGAAATTAAGCATAATTCTAATCGCAATTTTTATGACTTCTTTCGCACAGGCACAAGATGCAAAAACGTTGCTGAAAGAAGTTTCTGCAAAAGCGAAAAGCTACGATAACATTACTATCGACTTCAAATACAATTTAAATAATGCCAAAGAAAATGTAAACCAAGAAACCCGTGGCGATGTTACACTTCACGGTGATAAATACATGTTGCATATGCTTGGAACGACTCGTATTTTTGACGGAAAAAATATTTATACAATTGTTCCAGAAGATGAGGAAGTTACAATTTCGGCTTACAACGCTAAAAATGACAAAGAAATAACTCCTTCAAAAATGCTTACTTTCTATGAAAATGGGTATAAATACAAAATGGATATTGAGCAAAATGTAAAAGGACGAAAAATTCAATATGTAAAATTGATACCTATTGATACAAAAGCTGAAATAAAAGATATTTTATTAGGGATTGACGTCCAAACGAAACATATTTATAAACTTATTCAAACTGATGCTAAAGGCACCAAATACACATTAACTGTAAATTCTTTCAAAACAAATCAGCCTGTTTCAAAAACCTTATTCACTTTTGATGAAGCCAAGTATAAAAAAGAAGGTTACTATCTAAATAATATATAACTACCTGTAATTGAAAATTTTAGATAGATATATATTAGTAATATTTTTGAAGACATTTTTAAGCGTCTTCATTATTTTAATGTTCATTTTTGTGCTGCAAACCATCTGGCTATACATTTCTGAACTTGCCGGAAAAGGTCTTGATATTTGGATTATCTTAAAATTTCTTTGGTACGTTTCTCCAAGATTAATTCCATTGGTACTTCCACTCACTATTTTGGTAACCTCGTTAATGGTTTTTGGAAGTTTTGCTGAAAAGTATGAATTTGCAGCAATGAAATCTACAGGTATTTCACTACAACGTGCAATGGGTAGCGTTATTGGTTTCATCGTTATATTGGCAATAACAGCGTTCTTTTTCGCAAATAACTTTATTCCTTATTCTGAATATAAATGGCAAAATTTACGTCGTAATATTTCGCAATTTCAACCTTCACTATTTATTTCTGAAGGGCAATTTGGACAGATTGGTGAAGATTTCAATATAAAAGTTGAAAAGAAAACTGGAGATCGTGGTCAGTTTCTGGAAGATGTAGTTATCCATAAAAAAAACCTTTTAAAACCAAATGGAAATTTCACTGTTATAATTGCCAATAACGGAGAAATTGCTAGTGAAAAAGATAGCAATACACTTACCTTAATATTGAGAGATGGTAATTATTACGAAGAAATACAAAACAGTAATCCTGCTAAGCAAAAATCGAAACCCTTCGCAAAAAGTTTTTTTGATGAATATGCCATCAATATTGACCTAACAGAACTAAATAATAAAGATATAGACAAAGAGAACAATCTGAACAACCAAAATATGTACAATATTAGTGAACTTCGGGTTGAGATTGATTCACTTTCAGATAGTTATTCAAAGGATATTGCATTATACACCAAGAGTATGTATTTCCGTAGCGGTGCCGAAAAATTTCAGACAAATAAAGTTGCAGATTCATCGCGACCACCTGCTATTAATACAATCCTTGAAATTTATAATCCCACACACCAACTTCAAATTGTAAAACTTGCGCTTAATAATGCGAAAGGTACACTGCAAACAATAGATGCAAAAAAGATAGAATTTTTAGAAAAAACAAAACGATTAAACAAAACCGAAATAGCATTGCACGAAAAATATGTGTTGGGATTTGCCTGCATTATTTTATTTTTTGTGGGTGCACCACTTGGTGCCATAATTCGTAAAGGAGGTATGGGGCTACCTATGGTAATTGCTATTTTATTATTTCTAACATATCATTTCATCGGTATTTTTGCAAAAAATAGTGCCGAAGATGGCACCATGCACCCATTTATAGCCAGTTGGCTTAGTACGGGTATTATGTTGCCCTTAAGTATTTGGCTCACTTACCGCGCTACAACAGATCAAGGTATTTTCGATTTTGATACTTTCATACAGCGTATCGGACGGCTATTAGGAATAAAACGAAAAAAGAAAAAAGATTAGTGAAATTTTATTCCTCAATTACTTTTTACCTTTTACTCTTCTACATTTTATATCTTTGCGCAACATATTTTAAGCTATGATTTCCACAGAAAAAGAAACTATTGTTCAACTGAATACTATAGAAGAAGCCATTGCAGACATTCGCAATGGAAAAATTATTATTGTTGTTGATGACGAAAACCGTGAAAACGAAGGCGATTTTATTGCCGCCGCCGAAATGGTAACGCCCGAAATGATAAATTTTATGGCAACCCACGGAAGAGGACTTATTTGCGCTCCATTAACCGAAGAACGTTGCAACGATCTAGGTTTAAATATGATGGTGGAAAACAACACTGTTTTGCATCACACACCATTTACGGTCTCCGTTGATTTAATTGGTCACGGTTGTACAACGGGAATCTCCGTTCACGACCGCTCTAAAACTATAAAAGCACTCGTAAATGACGAAACAAAAGCTTCAGAATTAGGAAGACCTGGACATATTTTTCCGTTACGTGCAAAAGAAGGTGGCGTTTTAAGAAGAACAGGCCACACAGAAGCTTCCATAGATTTAGCAAGGCTTGCAGGCTTAAAACCAGCAGGTATTTTAGTCGAAATTTTAAATGAAGACGGAACAATGGCACGGCTTCCTCAATTGATGAAAGTTGCCGAAAAATTCGATTTAAAACTTATTTCTATTGAAGATTTGGTGAAATACCGAATGGAACACGATTCTTTAATTGAAAAAAAGGAAGATTTTAAAATAAATACAAAATTTGGAGATTTTAGACTTCGTGCATACAAACAAACTACAAACGATCAAATACATATTGCATTAACAAAAGGAAACTGGAAAGAAAATGAGCCCGTTTTAGTTCGTGTAAATGCTACTTTGGTAAATGGTGATATTTTGGGAACACTTACAAACAACGCTGACCAAAAATTGGACGATATGTTTAACGTTATTAACAAAGACGGAAAAGGTGCGCTTGTATTTGTAAACCAACAAAGTGAATCTTTAAATCTTTTAAACCGTTTAAAAGATCTGAAAGAAAATCAAAAACCAAACGAAATTGCCAAAGCACCACGCATTGAAATGGACAGTAAAGATTTTGGTATTGGTGCACAAATTCTTCACGATTTAGGCATTCATAAAATATGCCTTGTTTCAAACAGCGAGCAGACTAAGCGCGTAGGTATGATTGGCTATGGTTTGGAGATTATGGAGTATGTTGGGTATTAAAGTGCAGAAGCAATCGCTTTTTTCATTGCCTCTGCCCTATCTTTCACTTGCTTTTCTGTCCAACCAATTTTTATTAATGAAGAAATAGTTCGGCTCATAACGGTATCACTTTTTGAAAAATCGGTTTTATTTAAATCTTGCATTTGGCTTTTTACTTCAGAAGAAAGATTTCTCAAAGATTTCAAATTCCGTAAATGTTCCCAACCATTTATGTAGTGCCAGTTGTTGGTATACCAGTAAAAACAGGCGTCCACGCCAGCTTCAGATAGTGCTTTGTGTGCTTTTTTGGTTAATTCCTCAGTTGGAAGAAAGAAATTAAGGAACGAATAATTTTCCTCGCCACCTTCGGGAACTATTCTGAAAGTAACACCTTCGATAGTTTCTAATGCATTGCGGAAAATTGTATAATTCTGTTTTTGAGTTTTTAAAATTTCATCTAGTTTATTGAGCTGTGCTACACCAACCGCAGCATTCAATTCAGAAATACGGAAATTATATCCTAAAAAAGGATGCGTTTCTGCTCCGCGATCTTTACCAACATGATCGTGACCGTGATCTTGATAATGGTCTGCGTTTAGTGCGTATTTTTCGTTATTGGTTATAATTGCTCCGCCTTCGCCACACGTAATGGTTTTTACATAATCGAAAGAAAAGCAACCTAAATCGCCGTAGCTTCCAAGAGCTTTTCCATCGTAAGTTCCTCCGAGTGCTTGGCAAGCGTCTTCTAAAAGTATTAAATTATGTTTTTCGCAAATTGCCTTCAAAGCCTTTAAATCTGCCATAGAACCGCACATATGCACAGGCATTACGCATTTGGTTTTTGGAGTAATTGCTGCTTCCACAGCTTTTGGACTCAACGTTAAAGTATCATCAATATCTACTAAAATTGGTACGGCTCCCAAAGCCAAAATAGATTCAAAACTCGCAACAAAAGTGAAAGTTGGCATAATAACCTCATCGCCCGCTCCAATACTTGCAGAGGCCAAAGCAACTGTTAACGCAGCCGTTCCACTGGAAACTAGTTGGCAATGTTCAGCACCCATTCTTTTGGCAAAGGCGATTTCAAATTCTTTTGCTTTCCAATGATTGTTACGCATACCATCAAAGCCATAACGCATTAATACACCTGTTTCTAATACTTCGTTTACTTGTTTGCGCTCTTCGTCGCCAAAAATTTCAAATCCGGGCATTTTTTGAATGATTAAGGTTTAATGTAGTATAAATAATAGATGTGCTTCAAAGGTAAGGGTTGCGCTGTTGAATAGAAAAAGGAAAAATATAAAACCTCAATTTACTTCAATTATAAGTTCATCAATACCGCGGCGTACTTTTTTTAAATTTATAAAAAAATCTGATTCGTCTCGATACCCCACAGGCAAGACAATAACGGATTCCAATCCTTTTTTATGCAAACCAAGCAGCTGATCGTATTTTTCAGACTCAAAACCTTCCATAGGACAAGCGTCTATATTTTCGACCGCACAAACGGTTAAAAGTGCTCCCAGGGTTAAGTAAAGTTGGTTTATCATCCAATCTCGTATTTCAGTAGTATTCTTTTCTGTGAAAGAAGCAATAAGATTTTTTTCAAATGGTTCTAAAATTTTACGTGGAGTATTACGAGTATCTTCTACCCTTTTAAAATGATCCACAATAAAGTTTTCATTAATTTTTTTTTCAATACATAAAACCAAAATGTGAGATGCATCATGAATTTGCGGTTGATTATAGGTAAAGGGCATTAATTTTGTTTTCAATTCAGCATTAGTTACAACCACTAATTTTAAAGGTTGCAAACCAAAAGAGGTCGCGGTAAGGTTAAAAGTTTCCTTTAGAATATTGAGTTTTTCTTCTGAAAGGATTTTAGTAACATCAAACCTTTTGGTTGCGTAGCGCCATTGTAGTTTTTCAATTGTATTTGATGCCATTTAGAAAAATGAATTAATATTGAACACAAAAATAGCGATAAAAATATTGAACTTTTACCGATACCCTTTTGCTACTAATTAAACAATTGAAGTTTATGCTATTAGGTGGAAATAATAGAAATTGGAAATAAATTAAATATTCAAGTTTTCATAAGCTGAGTTCAACCCATAAGTGCGAAACATTTGTTTTGCGGGACTTCAATTGGGTTTTTATAATTAAACTTTCTAATGGGTCTGTGATTTAGTAATCTTT
>Ga0256845_1001456_pt1 | contig 18948 bp, 15 predicted proteins | sample RiftiametaG_FD_189101 | JGI IMG/M metagenome (GOLD analysis project Ga0256845, IMG submission 189101) | Tube worm associated microbial communities from hydrothermal vent at the East Pacific Rise, Pacific Ocean - Riftia | ecosystem: Host-associated > Annelida > Integument > Unclassified ...
TTGCTCAATGGAAAGCGGTTGATCAATATATGGATACTGCCGGTTGTGAAGGTAACCCAGCTGCTGGAGAATACCTCACAGTTGCTGCGGGTGGATTAAACGCAGGTGCTTGGGCTCCTTATACATTATTACCTCCAACACGTTTAGATGAACATACTTCGGTTTCTTTTGTGACTGACTTTGGTCCTGTTTCAGGCGTGCCAGGTATGTGGGTTATTGACCCAAGTAATTTTAGAGACCCTCGTCAATTCCATCTTGATACTTTTGGCAATGTTCAACGGTCAGAAAATGCTGGAGCTACTTATGATGTGAAGTTAGATGAGTTTAAGTATTTTTTACAGGCTAATTTTGAATCAGGCGATTTAGCGGGTAACTTAGGTCTGAAAGTCATTAAGTCAAACCTATATATTAAGCAGAATATTGTTGATCAACACTTACCTCATAGTGGTGTAGGGCCTGATATTGGTGATGTGGTCACTGAGCGCAAATATACTGATTATTTACCGTCTTTAAACTTAGCTTATGATGTTTCAGATGATGTGAAATTACGTTTTGCATATTCTGAAAACCAGCTTGCACTAGACCTTTCTGAATGGGGTGGTGGTAAAACGGTTGATTTAGTTAATAATCCCGATTGTAACTGTTTACGAGTAGTTGAAGGTACTTTAACCGGAAACACTGATCTTAATCCTTGGCGTTCTAACAATTATTCCTTTTCTACAGAATGGTATAATGGCGATGCTTCAATGACCTACTTTGCAGCCTATAAAATTGAGATTGAGAGTTTTACTACAGGCAGCACAATCATGATTGATGAGCCAGATGCTGATGGAATTAGACGTGGGCCTTGGCCTTTTGCCGTCCAAGTTCAGGGTACAAGTGGGAATGTTAATGGCCTTGAAGTAGGAACTAAAGTTGCGTTCAGTGATTTTACTGACAGTGACTTTTTGTCAAATATTGGTGTAGATCTTAATTACACATTTAATGATAGTAGCCAAGAAGGTAAAAAAGATGTTCAAGGTAATGATTCATTGTTTCCTGGCATGTCAAAAGATACCTATAACGTTACTGTGTGGTATGAAAGAGATGACTTTGCAACTCGAATGGCATGGAATTCAAGAAGCCCACGTTTAATCACTGAAGGTAGTGACGACGTAGGTAAGCAATCTCTTTATCAGGATACTTATTCGCAACTTGATGTTAATGCGACTTATCATGTAAACGATGATGTGACTATCTACATCAATGGCTCAAATATTACAGAAGAATTTCAACAGGCTTATTTAGAGTTTAAGTCTCAGAAAGCTTTCCAAAATATTTATGAAGCTCGATGGACATTGGGTGCTAGAGTAACTTTTTAAACTAGCGCACATTTGTTACAACTTAAAACCGTCACTATAATTGTGGCGTTTTTTTTAACTCTGTTAATTTAGATAAAATTTTAACTTACAGTTATTGTGTGAAATAAATGAACAAACAAGTCAATTCAATTGTTATTGTAGGTGGTGGTACGGCAGGTTGGATGACTGCGGCGGCACTCAGCAAGCATTTTCAAAATACTCATATATCAATAAAGTTAGTGGAGTCTTCGCAGCTTGGCACTATAGGTGTGGGTGAAGCAACTATTCCTACGCTACGGCGTTTTTATACTAATCTCGGGTTTACAGATATAGATGTAATACGAGCGACAAATGCAACTTGTAAATTAGGTATAGAGTTTCGTGATTGGTATTGCTCAGGAAGCTCATTTATACACCCCTTTGGTTTGTTTGGACAAAATGCAAATGATATCCCTTTCCATCATTATTGGTTAAAGTTGCGTCAGCTTGGAGACAACACGGATTTAGCGGATTATTCTTTAGGTGTTAATTTAGCAAAACAGAATAAATTCTGTTTTCCTGCGCCTAAGCCTAAATCATCATTACAAATTTTTGATTGGGCTCTGCATTTTGATGCCTCGGCATTTGCGGCATTAATGCGAGATTTTTCAGTAAGAAACAATGTAGAAGTGATTGATAATAAAATCACTCAAGTTGTAGTCAATACAGAAGATGGTTCGATTGAGTCTCTCTTATTTGAAAATGCTGAAACGCTACAAGCAGATCTCTATATTGACTGCTCTGGATTTAAAGGGCTGCTGATTGAACAAGCATTAAACACTGGTTATGAAAACTGGGATCACTGGCTGGTTTGCGATAAGGCGGTTGCTATTCAGAGTGAATCGGTTGATTTACCAATAGTGAGGACTATTTCTCAAGCTAAAATCGCTGGCTGGCAGTGGCGTATTCCTCTACAACACAGACAGGGAAATGGCTATGTTTATTGTAGTCAATACCTTAGCGATGAGGAGGCGACTCAATCTTTACTGATGGATGTTGAAGGGAAAACGATTGGTGAACCTCGTAATTTCTCATTTATTCCTGGGCGACGTAAACAGGTATGGAATAAAAATTGTGTTGCTATTGGATTGTCTGCGGGATTTTTAGAGCCTTTAGAAAGCACCAGTATAGCACTTATAGAGACAGCAATTAATCGATTGACTCTTACATTTTCATCTTCAGCTGCAAGTTATGGGATAAATGATATTAATCGTTTTAATGAAGTAACTCAGATGGAGTATGAGCGAGTAAGAGATTTTATCATTTTACATTACAAAATAAACCAACGTGAAGGTTTACCTTTGTGGGATTATTGTCGCTCGATGCCAATTCCTGAAGAGCTAGAAAACAAGATGAAGCTATTTAAAAATAAAGGAAAACTGGAGCGTTATCCTTGGGAAATATTTGGTGCAGATAGTTGGCTTGCGATATATAGCGGGTTTAATTATTTGCCTGATAGCTACGATATCAATGTTGACAATATTCAAACGAGTCTAGTAGAAAGTCGCTTAACAGAAATGCGTCATTCAATTAATCGGCTAGTAGAATCTATTCCTGAACACAGTGAATTTTTAAAAAAGTTTTGCGATTATAGTCCAGATTTTTCTAGTCAAAAAAATTGTAATTATTAACGAGAAAATTAATTTTATGATCAACACTACTCAAGAACCAATCAATAAATTCGTCATTGTCGGTGGTGGTACCGCTGGCTGGATAGCGGCTGCAACACTAGCGCGTATTTTTCACAAAAGCTCAGTAAGTATTGAGTTAGTAGAGTCCAACGAAGTCGGTATTGTTGGTGTGGGAGAAGCGACCATTCCTCCATTGTTAGCAACCATTCAAAGTTTAGGGATTGATGAAGTTGAATTTATTAAAGCAACTCAAGCGACTTTTAAGTGGGGAATAAAATTCGAAGATTGGCACAAAATTGGGGAGTCTTACTTCCACCCTTTTGGCAGTTTAGGTAAAATGATCGATGGACATGATTTTTATCAGTGCTGGCTAAAAGCAAGAGCCGAGGGTGATCAAACTCCTTTGATGGCACATTCACCAGAGTCGGTTTTATCGGATCACAATAAATTTTATTTGCCTTTCAAGGCAATGGGAACGCCTTTAGCAGGAGCGAAGTATGCACTTCATTTAGACTCTGTGCTTGTGGGACAATATCTACGAAAATTTTCTGAAAATTTAGGTGTTAAAAGAATTGAAGGGCATGTTAATCAAGTCAGCCAAAATCAAGATGGTTTTATTGAAGCGATAATTTTGAAAACAGGAGAGGTTGTTGGGGGAGATTTTTTTATAGACTGCACAGGTGTTAAAGGTGTTTTAATTGAAAAAACATTAAAAACGGGTTATGAAGACTGGTCTCACTATTTACCATGCAATAAAGCCGTCACGGTTCAAACTGAACAAACGGGTGAGTTAAATCCTTATACCATATCAAAAGCACAAAAGTCTGGTTGGACTTGGCGCATTCCTCTACAGCATCGTACCGGCAATGGTTATGTATTTTGCGATAAATTTTGTACTGAAAAGCAAGCGGTAGATACTTTATTGAGCACCGTCGATGGTTCATTATTAACGTCACCTAAGGTTATACCTTTTACTACAGGGATGCGTAAAAAGGCTTGGAATAAGAATTGTCTTGCTCTTGGTTTGGCTCAAGGTTTCGTTGAGCCATTAGAATCAACAGCAATACATTTAGTCTCTAAAACACTAGCTTTTTTTGTACGTATGTTTCCCGATAGAAAGTGTAATGAAGTATTAATAAATGAATTTAATCGTCGCGTGAGACTTGATTATGAAGAAATTAGAGATTTTTTAGTTTTGCATTATTGCACTACCGCAAGAGATGATAGTGAGTTTTGGCGTTGGTGTAAGCAAATGAAAATTCCTAACAGCTTGCAGAGGCGGTTAGACTTCTTCAAAGAGGCAGGCGGTTTGATGTCAAATGAGGAGGCGCTATTCCAATCAACAAGTTGGTATGCGGTTTTTACTGGAATGGGAGTTATACCCGAAAAGTATAATTCTACTATTGATGCATTAGATTACAAAAAATTAGCATTAACGATGTTACAAGGTAAGCAAGGCATTATTAATTATGTTCGACAACAACCAAGTCAAAAAGAATTTATTCAGCAATATTGCTTATCAAATAAACCTAGCTGAAACTTAATAATTTAGTTTCTTCTTTAATAGAATTAAATTATTTTGCCTTGCAATGTAAATCAATAAACTGTTGATGAGAAACTGCATCTGTAGCGGCTTTGTTAATTGATTGACGCATTTTTTTTAAATTGTTTTTTATTAAATTTATATCAACCTCATCCGCTCGTTCATCATACCTAAGTGGTGTTTGTTTAAAAGCATTGTATATTGTTAACCAACTTGATTTTTCAAAGGATTCGTTATCATACATTGTGATGTGACCTCGGCTATTAAATAGGTCGAGCTTGTGCTCAAGCGATTCTGGAATTTTTAAATTTTGGCAATGTTGCCAAAATTTAGTATCGTCTCTACGAGTTAGCTTGTAATGCAAAATTAAAAAATCACGAATATTTTCTAGCTCTTGATTATGTAATCGGTTGACCTCTGCAATATCGACAGGGTTAAAGGATTTATCAGGAAAAAAAGAGAGCAACTTGCCTATAGCTGTTTGAATTAAAGAGATGCTTGTTGATTCTAATGGCTCCAAGAAGCCACTTGCAAGCCCTAATGAAAAACAGTTTTTATTCCATATTTTTTTACGACGACCAGTATTAAATTTAAACTCTTTTACTTGTGTTATTTTTTGACCTTTTATATTTTCTAGCAGGGTTTTTTGTGCATTTTCAGGTGATTCAAAATGACTACTAAAAATGTAACCATTTCCCGTTCTATTTTGTAAGGGAATTTTCCATTGCCACCCATTATCTCTTGCAATAGAGCGGGTATAAGGCATAGGAGGTTCAGTACTTTTAGTTTGAATTGCTAAAGCTGAATCACAAGGAAGCCAATGGCTCCAATCTTCAAAACCTGTTTCTAATGTGTCTTCAATTAATAATCCTTTAAATCCAGAACAGTCGATAAATAGATCTGCCGTTAATTCTTTTTCATTGTTTAAAGACACAGATTGAATAAAACCTGATTCGGGGTTTAAGCTGACATTATTTATTTTTGAATCAATATGATTGACACCTAATTTAATGGAGAATTCTTTTAGGTATGAGGCATATAAATCGGCATCAAAATGATACGCATAAGAAAAATCAGCCAATGGTGAGGTGGGTTTTGGGTGAGGTTGTGCAAAATTTCCTTTATTAGCTAAAACACTCGAAAAGCAATAGTCAGAAAGTTGTACTTTTTCTCCAGAGGATTGTAGTCGGTTCAAATAATGATGAAATTCTACATTGTCTATTTTAACCCCATAATCGGCAAAGGGATGAAAAAAAGAGCTCTCTAAATCACACCAATTTTCGAATTGAATGCCTAACTTAAAGGTTGCTTGAGTCGCTTTAATAAATTCAATTTCATTAATACCGAGATTTTGGTTAAAGCTAATAATATTAGGAACTGTCGCTTCACCAACACCCACGGTATGGATTTTTGATGATTCAATTAAGGTGATTGACAGGTCTTTTTTATCTGCAAAGCGGATAAGACTAGCCGCAGCCATCCATCCTGCCGTACCACCTCCAACAATGATGATTTTAGTAATGGGAGTACTCATAAGTGATTTCTCGCTATGATTTAAGTATTTAAAAGATACTTTCATATATTGTTTTTATTGGCTTAATTCTATTCTTATCAATGAATGGAGACAATCGTTATTTGATATATTCCTGATATCAATCAAGATGAGGATTTATAGATTAAATATGACTATTCACTTTCTACAAAGCAAAAAAAAGCCTGATAAAAAACATCAGGCCTAAAAATGCTAACCTCGGCAGAGATAGCAATCTGTTTGTGAGTTTAAACTCACTAAATCATTCGTTGTATTTTAATATGTATTCCGAACTTAGCTTATTTAATATGCACTTATTTTTAACCGCATTTGGAATCGCCACAGCTTAAACACGTCATACAACCATCCATTAATATGGCTGCTTTAGTCATACATTTCATACACATTTGAGCGCCGTCTGGGTAGTCTGAAGAGCTGTTCGTTTCAGCGGCTTGCATTGATTCATACTCGGCTCTTTTTTCATCAACGAGTTTTTGTTGATGTTCGTCTAATGAATCATCTTTTAGTAAACCAATCATTTTTAAATGTGATTCAATGGCATCACCAATTTCAGCAACTAATGACGGCATATATTTTCCACCAGGTTTAAAATAACCACCTTTAGGATCAAAAACAGCTTTTAATTCTTCGACTAAAAAGGTGCAATCTCCTCCTTTTCTAAATACCGCAGAAATAACTCGGGTTAATGCAACAACCCACATAAAATGATCCATGTTTTTTGAGTTAATAAAAATCTCAAAAGGTCTTCTTAGTTCATGTTCAGAGCCTTTGTTAAGTACAATATCATTAATGGTCATGTAAAGTGCATGCTCTGAAAGCGGGGTTTTTACTTTGTAAGTTGAACCCAAAAGCATTTCAGGGCGTTTAACACTTTCATGCATTTGTACAATGTCGGCTGAATGCGATTTTTTAGGCGCTGATTCCGTCGCTTCAACGTCGTCGTCTTTTTTTACTTTGTAACCAACAATTGGTTGAGTAATTTGTTTAGTCATTTTTTGTTCTATCCGTTATTTTGTATTGGTTGTTTATTACAACGTTTTTCTATTATAAAAAGTGGTTATTTTATGGTTTTATAGCTTACCGTAATAACCTTCTTTTAAAGCGTCAAACAAGTTTGCTGCAGTATGTGTTTCACCATCATATTCAACTTCTTCGTTACCTTGTAAATCGACTGATGTGCCATCTTCAAGAGTAAATTGGTAAGTGGTATTTTTAAGATCGTCTTCTTTAACTAATACACCTTGAAAAACTTCTGGATTAAATCGGAAAGTGGTACAACCTTTTAATCCTTGTTTGTAAGCGTATAAATAAATATCTTTAAAATCCTCAAAAGGAAAATCTGTTGGGATATTGGCTGTTTTAGAAATTGATGAATCAATCCATTTTTGTGATGCAGCCTGAATATCCACATGTTGAGTTGGCGTAATGCTATCAGCGGTGACAAAATAATCAGGTAGCTTCTCGCCTTCTTTTTCTGAAAATGGCATGGCATTAGAGTTGACCAAAGCACGATAAGCCAGCAACTCATAAGAGAAAACGTCAACTTTTTCCTTAGATTTTTTACCTTGCCTAATCACATTTCTAGCGTAATGGTGAGCAAAACTTGGCTCAATGCCATTACTCGCATTGTTGGCTAAAGATAAAGAAATCGTGCCCGTTGGAGCAATTGAGGAATGGTGAGTAAATCGTGAGCCATATTTTGCTAAGTCATCAATTAATGCCGGTTCAATATTGGCAATTTGCTGCATATAACGACTGTATCTTGCATGAAGCACTTTTCCCTTAATGGTATTGCCGACTTTAAAACCATCTTTTAACATTTCAGGGCGTTTGTGTAACATTTCAGAGGTCACTTTAAAATTTTCTTCCATGATAGGAGCGCTACCTTTTTCTTTGCTTAATTCTAATCCGGCTTTCCAGCCTTCAACCGCTAAAACGCGAGTGACTTGTTCAGTAAAATCAATTGATTCTTCAGAGCCATATTTTTTACATAACATGGTTATGGTTGAACCTAAACCAAGATAGCCCATGCCGTGTCGGCGTTTAGAATTAATTGCTTCTCTTTGTCCAATCAATGGTAAACCGTTTATTTCGACCACGTTGTCTAACATACGAGTAAAAATATTAACGACTTTTTTAAATTTGTCCCAATCAAAAGTGGCTTGTTCGGTAAACGGGTTGTTAATAAAACGAGTTAAATTAATTGATCCTAAAAGGCAAGAACCATAGGGTGGAAGCGGCTGTTCCCCACAAGGATTGGTGGCTCGAATATTTTCACAAAACCAGTTGTTGTTTTTATCGTTAACTTGATCAATTAAAATAAATCCCGGTTCAGCAAAATCATAAGTAGAAGACATGATTAAGTTCCATAACTTTGATGCCTTGATGGTTTTATGCACTTTGCAAGCGACTTGACCGACTTCATTACATTGGTAACCTTCAGTGATTGGCCATTCACGCCACACAACGTTTGAATCGTCATTAACATCAATTGAATCTCTTTTGATTTCTTTTGCAGATAAAGGAAAGATTAATTTCCAATCATCATCATTAATAACAGCATTCATAAATTCATCAGTAATTAATAGTGATAGATTAAATTGACGTAAACGTCCGTCTTCTCTTTTTGCTCGAATAAAATCTAAAACATCTGGGTGGCTAATATCAAAAGTAGCCATTTGCGCACCACGTCGGCCGCCTGCTGATGAAACTGTGAAACACATTTTGTCGTAAATATCCATAAAGGATAACGGGCCAGAAGTATAAGCGCCCGCGCCAGAAACATAAGCGTCTTTAGGTCTTAAAGTAGAAAACTCATAACCAATACCGCAACCCGCTTTTAAAGTGAGTCCTGCTTCATGAACTTTTTCTAAAATACCATCCATTGAATCTGTAATGGTGCCAGAAACGGTACAGTTGATTGTAGAAGTGGCTGGTTTGTGTGCTAATGCGCCTGCATTAGACATAATTCTTCCCGCTGGAATAGCGCCGTGTCTTAACGCCCATACAAAATCTTTGTGAACGGCTTCTTGTTTATCTTCTTCTTCAACTTCAGCTAATGCTTTAGCCACTCGTTGGTAAGTTTCATCAATATTGTTGTCGATTAAATCGCCATCTTTTGTTTTTAATTGGTATTTAGTTTCCCAAATGTCAATGGAGGTATTTTGAAAGTCTATCTGAAAGTTTTCTGCTGTTTTCTGCTGTTTTAATATTGCTACCATTATCTACGCCATCCCTATGAAAATACGATCTAAATTTTAAAATAAATAGTTCAAAATTTAGACAACTTAGAACTTATTATAATTATTGGTATTAATTTAATCTTATTATTAATTATGCAAGATCTAAGTCTATAGATATGCATAACCTTGTTGATAACCCGTGAATAAATACGAGATAAAAAGTGAATAACTCAATAGGATGAAATAGGCACTTTTTACTATATCTGGGGGTTGTTTTGTTGCTTGACACACAATATATAGATGAACAGCATTAATGTAAAGCAGATTATTAGAAAAAAAATAATCATAAAGTTGGCATAAATATTGTGCTTTTTTGGAGCCTTTAATTACTTGGCTTTGAGCTCATTTACCCGTTTAAATAATGAGGATAAATGAGATAAAAAAATTATTCTTTGTAGAGTGGCGGTATTTTATGGGCTGTTTTTGTTGTTGCTTTTGGTAGAAAATCTGTTTTTAATTTGGCTAAATCATGTGCAGAAAATAAGCTAACTTGTTGGTCCTTGTTTGAGGCGTACCTTTGAGCTTGTAATTGATTCATTTTGTCAATTAAATCTTTACTTGATTGAACGGATTGTAGATAAGCGATTATTTGTCCTAATGACTGAAATGATCGATTTGATAAACTAGAAGCCCATTGTAATAAACATGATTCAACTTGATGCAGTTCTTGGTTTTTAATCGCTTGTTCGAGGGCTTTTAATCTATTGGCCTGAGAGCTAATTTGAGCCGTTGGTTGCGTAGACGGCTTGATAGAGATTGATGAATGGCGATTTAACTGAGTTTTTAATCTAAAATAGGCTATTAAAGTCAGTGCCCACAAAATGAGTAAAACAGCACTACTTATCTTCCACCATGTAGAATCGTTTTGATAAACGATTTCTTTAATGACTTCCATTTTTGCCCTGGGTTGTTTAGGACCAATCATTTCTGATGTTGGTGTTTGGTTTGCGTTTGTTTTAGCGGCCACAACATTAAATGTTTTCTCGGCAATCGTGGCTGTCTTTTCAGAATCGCTGTTAGTATCCCACCATTTTAATTGGATTGCTGGAACCGTAATTTTTCCGGGACGAGTAGGGATCACCGCCAATTTTTCAACACGTTGAGATAGAACACCTTGCTCATTGATTTGCTGAATTTTTTGTGGCGTATCCGGATACATTTGTAAGCCGTCAACTTTTGGCAGGGTAATCGCCGGAAGCTGTGATTCGCTTAACCCTTGAATATTTAATAACAAAGTCCATGTGATGGGTTCACCAACCGTCAATTGATTACTTATAGGAGTCCATTTATCTGCTAATACAACATCAATGGCAGGCAGCCATGGTTTGGACGAGTTTGGTTGGATTTTTACGTTAAGCTTAATCGGTTGACTACTAACACTTATTGGTCGAGTCGAGTTCATGAATAAGCTTTGGCGGTTCTTATCAAGAACGTCAGCATTAAAATTAACCGCGCTAATTTCTAATGAACCACTTTTTTGAGGAAATATCGCATAACGTCTTTCGTGAACAACGTAGCGCGTATTGTTAATTGTTTTATCGTATTGTGTATCATCGCCTAGTTTTTCAATAAGACTGTCACCTGCAGTTGGTTCGCTTAATATGGGATTATGGGTATTAACCGCTCGGTAAAGTTTGATAGTAAAAATGATTTGTTGTTGTACATAAACCTGTTTTTTATCAATGCTGGTTTCAACAAAAATGGCTTGTTTATTTCCTTTTAGTTCAACGCGATCATTGCTGCTTTTAACGTTAATAATAATCGGTGAGGTAGAAAGATTTCCAATGGTAATCGCTGGAATCGTTAGACGTCCGGTTTTAAGTGTACTTAACTTAATATTCCAACCTTGAATTGATTGACCTTGCCCATTGATGTATTCCGATTTTTGAAATTGCCCACTTGTGATAACGGTAAACTCTTTGGGTAATAAAGAGAGATCCGGTTGATCGTTTGTTAATTCATCAACTTGAATGGTAAAAACAAAGGATTCACCTGCATGAATATCCGTGCGATCAACAAATTGTTTTACCACCGATTGAGCAGATAAAGAGAAGCTCAACAATAAAAAAATTATAAAAGCCTGTGATAATTGTTTCATCATAATATTTACCAAATTTCGTCTTCTGTTTGTTGACCGTTACGTCGTTGGTATTCTCGATACATTTTTCGTCGTAATAAACCTCCTGGATCATCAGGGATTTTTTCTAGCCAATGTTCTAGCGCTTGTTCTTTTTCTAAGTCATTTCGTTGATCTTGAGTGAGTTTTGCCGGTTGAGATTTTTCTTCTTCAGATTGCTCATCAGCTATTTTTCTCTCCACATCCTCTGCCTGTTCGGGGTTTGACTCTTCAGCTTTAGAGCCATCCGATTCGGATTTTTCTGATTTGGACTTTTCAGATTCTTGATCTGATTGTTGTTCAGAATTTTTTTGATCTTGTTGATCTTGTTGATCTTGTTGATCTTTTTTCTCTTGTTCTTGTTTGTCTAATATAGCTCTCACCAATTTTTTATTGAACATCGCATCTTGATGTTGAGGTGATTTTTTTAATACTTGTTCGTAATAATACTCTGCTTCTTTGAACTGGTGGTTTTTAGCTAAACTAGTTGCTGTATTGTAAAGTGAATCAACATCATCAAGTTGAGAGAAAGACTCAATCGCTGATTTATAATTTTGTTGCTTGTACTCAGAAGCTCCTTGCCATTGCTTATTGTTAAAGAGTTTGCTGGCTTGTTTATAATCTTTTTTGTCAAAAGCTTTTTTTGCTTGTTGGTCAGAGGTTTGCCACAAATCATCCCATAAATTGGCGTGAACAGGTTCAGCTAACAATATGAGTGAAATAATTAAAGTTTTTTGAAATCTCAAAAAAACATTGTGTAAAAATAAACAGGGCTTCATGATGGTTTGCCCATTTGTTGGTTAGTTTGGTTTGGGTTGGTCTTAATTGGGCTGGTTTGTTTAAATAAGCGAATAAATATTAAGACTAAAATAATCCAGCTTAACCAATAACCATCATCAAGCCATTGACTAATCTTCTCATCGCTTTCAAATGTTTGATCGTTATTTTCCTCAAGTAATGACATAATAAAATTAACATCATCATCATTAGAGCTTAATTCAACATATTGCCCATTATTATGTTGAGCGATTTTTTTTAGTTGTTGAGAATCTAGCTTCGGCAAAACAATATTACCTTGTTTATCTTTTAAAAAACCTTTATCTCTTGGTAATTTTATTGGTGCGCCTTGAGGTGTTCCGATGGCTAAAATAGATAATAAATAATTTTGTTGATTAAGTTGGTTATTAATTATATTGGTATAACGTTGATTGACGCCATCTGTTAGCCAAATAATTTGTCCAGTTGGTTGCTTAGCATTTTTTAATAAATTAATCGCTTGTTGAATGGCTAGATCTGGTCGACTCCCTAATACCGGCATTACACCTGTAGATAACGTAGGAACAAACGATGCTATGGTTTTAGCATCGGAGGTTAGGGGGCTAATAACAAAAGCATCACCAGCATAAACAACAATACCAATTGTTCCTTCGGTATTTTTATTTAAAATATCCATGATCTTAAATCTTGCTCGATCCAGTCGAGAAGGTTTTATATCTGTCGCATCCATTGATAAAGATAAATCAAGAACAATCACTCGGGCGCTTTCTGTTTGAATAATTGGAATGGCTTGTTGTCTAAAACTGGGGCCACTGATCGCAAAAATGATTAAACAACAGATAATTAATGATAACCAAAAAGAATGAACTTTTGTTTGTTTTTTTTGAGAAACGATTAAAAATTTTAAGAGATGGGGAGATACCACTTTTTCCCAAGAACTTTTGTTTTTTGTTATTGAACGAATAGCAAATAAAGAAAGTAGGCAGGGTATTATTAACCATAACAATTCAGCGCGAATAAAATGAAATTGCGATAAATCTAATAGAGAAAAATTTAACTGAAAAAGATCTGACTGAAATAAATCTGATTGTAAAAAATCAAGCGACATGATTTCCTCCAGATTTTCTTTTTGACTCATTCTTTTTTAACATTTTAACGCTTGACTGAATGAAAAAAAATTGACTAATTTGTATTATTAATTGAACCAGATAAGGTAACATTAAAAAACATAAAGCGAATATTAAAAACAAGTAATACAACTCAGTAATTGGTCGATAAATTTCAGGCTCGTCTTCAACGGGTTCTAGTTGATCTAATATGCCATATATTTGAGTAAGTTCTTTACTGCTTCGCGCTCTAAAATATTTTCCACCGGTGATGTTAGCCACTGTCTTTAATGTAGATTCATCAAGATCGGAAGATGGATTATAAGAGGTTGCACCAAAGAAGGATTGACGTCTAGATATTTTGTCGGATCCAACACCAATGGTATAAATTTTAATGCCCGCGTGTTTTGCCAATTTTGCGGCTTCAATTGGTTCGAGTTCTCCGGCATTGTTTCTACCATCGGTTAATAAAATAAGGATCCTATTTTCTGCTGGTCTTTCTCTTAAACGTTTGATAGAAAGCCCAATGCCATCGCCAATGGCTGTTCTAGCTTCACCAGCTAAACCAATGGATGTTTCGTCCAACATAAATTTAACGGTATTTAAATCAAACGTTAACGGTGTTTGCAGATAAGCTTGTTCGCCAAATAAGACTAAACCAATTCTATCACCTTCACGTTTTTCAATAAATTCTGAAACAATATTTTTAACAACCGTTAAACGGTCAACATAGTTTCCATGCAGTTGCAAATCTTGTTCTTGCATACTGCCAGAAACATCAATACTGAGTAATAAATCCCTACCAGAAGTTGGTACTTCAATGGCTTCACCTATCCACTGAGGACGTGCACACGCTATGACTAAAGCACTCCATAATAGAAAAGTAAGGAATTGTTTAATCCGATCTGTATTATGAGATACAGCTTGTTGTTGCATGGTTTTCCAATGGTTAAATAATGGTGTTTGGATAGAAACTAATTGAGGGCGTTTTTGCGCTCTAAAATACCAAACTAGCAATGGGACTGGTAATGCGATGAGTACCCATGGATAAAGTAACTCAATCATTGAGAGCCTCGTCTTTTTCTGGCAGCTATTTTAATCGTCGATTCAATATATTTTTCACTAGCGTTTAATATACTTAGCCAGTGTTGTTGTTCAATTTTTGGTTTGGCCTGATAAGCTGTTTTATTAAATAGTTCTAGATCTTGATTAGAAAAAAAAGTTTTTTGTTGATTTAAAAAATCAAACCATGCTTGCCCGTTTAAAGAGGCAACCAGTTGTTTTGGATAGTAGACCAAACAAATACGTTTTAATAATATTGATAACTTAGCAATCGAATGGGCGTTTAGTTGTTGAGGTTCAATAGAACGTAAACGCTGTATTTCTATTCGTGCAGGTTTGAGCAATCGAATCGCTTTTTGATACTGATATATACGGTAAATTAAATAAGTGATAGCCGTGAAAATTACAACGAATAAAATCCACCAGCCTGGTGCGGAAGGAAATAAACTTATTTCAGCCGGTAAATGAATATCTCGTAATGCCGCTAAAGGATCTTGTTGCGGCATTGATTGAGATTGATTGTTTTGAATCGTTTGAAATAAATTACTGAGCATTACAAATTGACCTCAGTAGAATTTATCGATTGGTTTATTTTGCTAGATCTATTTTGTTCATACTGAGTATTAATTGATGTGAAAATTCCCCGATGACTAATAGTAAAGCTTTTTAATTTATCCAGTTTGTTTTCAAAGGCGAGGGCATAATTTAATCGAATATTTTCCTTTGATGTGTCTAAAATACTGTTTTCAACACCATTACTAATTCCATAAATCCCCGCAGGAGGCAACTGGCTTTCAATCGTATCATTAACAAAAACACAATGAAGATCGGCATGTTGCGAAAGTTTGCTCAGTTGTTTTTCGCAGCGAGAATCAAATTGATTAAAATCACTAATGATATGAATAACACTACCGGGTTTAGCTAAATATTGCAGTCTTCGTAATGTTTCTGAAAAATTATTTTGTTGTTGAGTAATTTGTTCAGCCGTTGATTGTTTTTTTTCTGAAGAAAAATAATTTTCTAATGTTTGCTGATGATTTTCAACAATGCGATTGAGCAATCTCATGCAGTGGCGTCGATTGCCTGAAGGTTTCATTTCAAAATGATTGTTTTCAGAGAACAATAATGCGCCAAATCGGTCGCCATTATTTAGCGAATTCCACATTAATTGTCCCGCAATTTGACAAGCTAATAGTGACTTAAAAACCTGAGCCGTACCAAAAAACATTGAAGGCATTTGATCAAGTACAACAAAGACTGGTTTTTCTCTTTCTTCTTTAAATAATTTGGTATGGGCATGCCCCGTTCTTGCAGTAACCTTCCAATCAATATTACGAATGTCATCACCAATTTGGTACATTCTTACTTCATCAAAATCCATCCCTCGACCTTTAAAACGAGAGCGGAAGCCACCAACGCGCTGAGTTTTTACCATGGAATCAGCGGCTAACCAATTAATGACAGGTTTAACCCGTGTTTCCAATAATTGATTTAAAGTAAGATCAATACCAGGCCGAAAATCAGGATCATTAAAATCTGCAGCCGCAGAAGAAAAATGATGGGATAAATTGGACCAGTTAGACATGTCTATTCAACGTTTGTGTTTTATGTTTGAGTAAAAATCAATCAAAACTAATTTAAGATCAAGCAACTGGTGTGACAGCAATTAATTTTTTAATCACCGTATCACTATCAATACCTTCGGCTTCTGCTTCATAGGTAAGGATCAGTCGGTGTCTTAATACATCAAATGCCATATTTTGAATATCTTCTGGTGTCACATAGTCACGACCAGCTAACCAAGCTGTTGCTCTAGCACAGCGGTCAAGCGCAATGGTTGCTCTAGGGCTAGCGCCATAATCTAACCAACGGTTTAAATCGCTGTCGAGGTTTTGAGTTTCTCTACTATTAATAATAATTTGAATAATATAACGCTGTAATTCATCAGACATATGAATATCAAGTACTTCATCTCGCGCGGTAAATAAATCTTGCTGACTCAGCTGAGCACTTTCAGTCTCAGAAAAGTTTTTGTGGGCTTCTTGGCGAGTTAATGACAAAATTTTAGCCTCGGCTTCTGCATTGGGATAACCCACTTTTACATGCATTAAAAAGCGATCAAGTTGCGCTTCAGGAAGGGGATAGGTGCCTTCTTGTTCAATCGGATTTTGAGTCGCCATCACTAAAAACAACTTATCTAATTGATAAGTTTGACTGCCAACAGTGACTTGTCGTTCTGCCATGGCTTCTAATAAGGCTGATTGAACTTTCGCTGGAGCACGGTTAATTTCATCAGCTAATACTAAGTTATGAAAAATAGGTCCTTTTTCAAATTGAAAAGTCGCATCTTGAGCGCGGTAAATTTCAGTTCCCGTTAAATCAGCCGGTAAAAGGTCTGGTGTAAACTGAATGCGGTGGAAGTTACCTTCAATACTTTTAGATAATGCAACGACAGCTCTGGTTTTAGCTAAACCTGGAGCACCCTCAACAATTAAATGGCCATCAGAGAGCAATGCCACCATTAACCGTTGAATTAAGCCTTCTTGCCCAATAATTTGTTCAGATAAGGTATTTTGTAATTGAGTAAATTGTTGTTGAATAGACATGCTATTAGACCTTTGTATTCAATGACTATGATTTGAAATGAACGCGAATAACCATATGTTATTTTAGCCTGCATTTGTACCTGATTTATGAGGTGATTGCTAGAGGGGGAGAGGTAAATATAATTAAATAACTAAGCTGTTTTGCAACAAAATGTAAATTTGTTGGTGAGATAGCTTTAACATCAATGTAAATCATCAAGGGACATACAATACTTAATTATTTGATATACTAAGTCAATGGCAAGATTAGCGAGAGTTATATTACCGGGATATCCCCACCATATCACGCAGCGAGGAAACCGTCGTCAAGATGTATTCTTTGGTGACGATGACTATATCTACTATCTCGAACTTCTTAAAGAGTGGTGTAAACAAGAATCTTTAGAAGTTTGGTCATACTGCCTGATGACTAATCATGTACATTTGATTGTATTACCTAAGAAAACATCCAATTTAAGTAAAGCCATCGGAGAAACTCATAGGCGTTATACGCGAATGGTCAATTTTCGAGAAAAGTGGCGAGGCTATTTGTGGCAGGGACGATTTACTTCTTTTCCAATGCAAAAGGCTTGGCTACTAAGGGCGGCCGCTTATGTTGAATTAAATCCGGTAAAGGCTGGTATGGTAGAAAAACCTTGGGATTATCGGTGGAGCAGCGTCCATGCACATTTAGCTGGGGTTGATGAATTCAGGTCCTTTTTTTTAGTTGGAGACAAAATTGACACAAAGGAATATTCTAATAGGGTAAAAGTTACTAATGATAACCCCAAAATGGTTAATCCAAAAACAGGGAATTATCTCCAAAAAGATAGGGCAAAAAACAGTGGCTCTGGGCCTCATGGTACTTCTTCAATGAAAATTTTCAACAAGAAAGGTAAACGAATAGGCACTGTTGATAATGATGGTAATATAACAAGAGATTAAAATATGGATTTTTTTATATCAGGGGAGTCGCGTAATGACTCTTTTCCGTTAAGTTCTATAGTTTCAGATGAGTTAAATTTAATTCAGAAATTAGAAGATGATAAATTAGATTTAGGTAAATATGACTACGATTTTAATTATTTGTCATGCTTTAAAAAATGGTTGTCTGAAAGTGATACGGGGTTGATTGATAAATATTTTGAGATTGTAAGTCGTGATAGACTATGTCCTGCAGCACTTGAAAAGTATGAGTTACCATTTATCGATTTTTTTAGGAACATATTTTTAAATGGTGAAATATGTATTATTTTCTCTAAAAACGAAAATAGCTCATTTTTTAAACCAAAAAGTGAAAAGGAGTTTTTAACATACATAGTTATGGGATTAAGGGAAATACAGCTTTATTCTTTTTATGATCTTAAAAATAAGGTTTTTTTCATCCCATTAAGAGACCTAACGCTTTTAGTTGCTACTCCTAAAAATTCATCTTTGGATCTTAAGGGCATAAAACTACATGTTCTAGATTGAGAATTGATGGAATCAAGTCTTTCTTTGCCGTGTTTATTAGGCTGCTTTCAGTTTTTATATAATGTTTTCAGCTAGAGATTTTGTTTACGTGTGTGAAGAAGAAGATGAAAAATCAAATATTAAATATAAATTAGTTTTTAAAGATAACACTAAGAATGAAGATAAGTATTTTTTGAGTTGTTCAGATTCAATCAAGTTAGATGAAAAGCCTGGAGGGATCTCTATAAGAATTGATAATGTTTCTAGAGATTACGAGTTTGAAACTCTGGATTTCTCTAAAAAATTAGTAATTACTCCAAATAAGTATAAAATAATAACGCTTTTATCCAGTAGTGGGACTATTTATGAGTATACCAGTCTTTTCCAATAGAGAAATGAGCCTGAAGGAAGTTGAGTCCATTAGGCTTTCTTTTTATTTTGTCCAAAGATCTGGTTGAATAATTTTAGTCTTTCTTCTTGAAGCAATTTGGCAGCTTGATTGT
>Ga0256845_1001457_pt1 | contig 18946 bp, 24 predicted proteins | sample RiftiametaG_FD_189101 | JGI IMG/M metagenome (GOLD analysis project Ga0256845, IMG submission 189101) | Tube worm associated microbial communities from hydrothermal vent at the East Pacific Rise, Pacific Ocean - Riftia | ecosystem: Host-associated > Annelida > Integument > Unclassified ...
TTTTACAAGGGCTGAGAGTTCTTTGATAGTAGTAGCAAAAAATAAAAGTAGTGCTTATGAGCATTTGGAACTTGAAGAGTTAAAAAGAGGAGCGGTAGAGGTAAGAGAGAGTTCTACATGTAGCGAAAAGTCTCTACATGTAATGAATCAAACTTTACAATCTCACGGAACGCAAGAGAGTACCAAAAAAGATGAAACAGTTGAGTTAGACCACTTTGCCATAACTTATGGTCTTGCTATGCATCACTGCTTAGAAATGATGAGTGAGTTTACAAAAGACTCACTTGATAATGCGTATATATCTACATGTAACAGATACTCCATAGTTTTAAGTACAAAAAATCTTAGTAGTATCTATCAAAGAATTGAGATGCTTTTGAGTAATGAAGAGTTTTTAACTTTAGTAGAGGGTGGAAAGCTTTATAAAGAACAACCTTTAGTGTTTGGTGGCGAGAGAAAACAGATAGATTTGTTAGTAGAAAAAGATGATGAGGTAGTTGTAATTGACTATAAAAGCTCCTTACATGTAAACGACTCTCATTTGGTTCAAATAGGGCTTTATAAGAAGGCCATGAGTAAAATAAGCAGTAAAAAAGTGTCGGCATATCTTGTGTATTTGAGAGATGGAGGGATAAAACTTATAAGAAGCTAAAATTCAACTTGCTTTAAGTAAAATTCACCTATACTTCTTTCTCAAATAAAAATGAAGGTAATTAGAATGAAATTGACTAAATCAATTAAATCTAACGAAGTACAACGCGACTGGATCGTTGTTGATGCTGGCGGTAAGAGATTCGGTAGAGTTCTTACAGAAGTTGCAACACTTCTTAGAGGTAAACACAAGCCTTGCTTTACTCCAAATGTTGATTGTGGTGACTATGTAGTTATCATCAACGCAGAGAAAGTAGAGTTTAGTGGTAATAAACTAGATGTTAAAGAGTACTATAGACACACTGGATATTTTGGTGGTGTTAGAAGTGATAAACTTGCAGATCTTTTAGAGAACAACCCAGCTAAGCTGTATAGATTAGCTATTCGTGGTATGCTTCCTAAGACAAATCTTGCAAAAGATATGATTAAAAAACTAAAAGTTTATGCAGGTAGTGAGCATCCTCATACTGCACAAGTAGCAGGAGACAAATAATGGCAAAAGTATACGCAACTGGTAAAAGAAAAAGTGCAATCGCTAAAGTATGGGTAGCACCAGGTTCTGGTAACATTACTGTTAATGGTCTTGATTTAGATGGATGGTTAGGTGGTCATGAGACTATCAAGATGAAAGTTCGTCAGCCACTAGTAGTAACTAGACAAGCTACTAACTTTGATGTAAAAGCTACAACTCTTGGTGGTGGTTACTCAGCTCAAGCAGAAGCTTTGAGACATGGAATTTCAAAAGCATTAGCTTCTATGGACCCTGAGTTCAGAGCAGAGCTTAAGCCTTTAGGACTTCTTACACGTGACTCAAGAACAGTTGAGCGTAAGAAATTTGGTAGAAAGAAAGCAAGAAAATCTCCACAGTTCAGTAAGCGTTAATCGTTATTGGTACTATTCAAAGAGAAGTTTTTACTTCTCTTTGTCCTCCTAAAAAATGAAAATTCTCATAAGTGCATGTCTATTTGGACAAAATGTTAAATACGATGGCAATCATAACTCTATATTAGAAAATTTATTTATAAAAAAACTACACTCATTAGATATGTTAGTACCTTTTTGCCCAGAAGTTGAGGGTGGTTTACCCACTCCAAGAGTTCCTGTAGAAATTATTAATGAAAAAGCCATAAATCAAATAGGTGAAGACAAAACTTCTTTTTTTCTAAAAGGTGCAGAAAAAACTCTGGAACTTTGTCAAAAAAATGATATAAAATATGCTATTTTGAAGTTTCGTAGCCCGTCTTGTGGTAGTAATCAGATTTATGATGGTACATTTACTCATACGCTGATAGAGGGTGATGGGATATGCACACAATTACTGAAAAAGAACGGTATTATGGTATTTAGTGAAAAAAATTTTGATGAGTTAGAAAAACTGCTTTAATAAGACACATTTTATCTTATTTACTTTTTATTTATAAATAGTTAAAAGAGTGTTTAGATAAAAACTATATACTTTCATTACCAAGACAAAAACCTCCTTTTTGTGGTAAAACTTATAAATTTTAAAATCAAGCGTTCTGGTTGCCCACCAAGAGCGCTTTTTTTTTGCCCGATTTTTTAGTACAATACAAGATGAAAAAAATACTTTTAATATTTATATTATCTCTACATGTAAGCGCTTCAACACTACACATGTCTATTTCTGCAAGTCCAGCAAGGGTGAACCCTATACTTTCGACTGATTCTGTAAGTAGTGAGATAACAAGATGGATATTTAACGGACTCATAACTTACGATAAAAATGCAAATATAAAGATGGATTTGGCGAAGAGCTATCAGTTTGTAGATGATACTACTTTAGAGTTTGAGTTACGTTCAGATGTTTTTTGGAGTGATGGTAAACCTTTTACTGCTAAAGATGTACTCTTTACATATAACACAATTATTTCACCAAAAATATATACTCCTTACTCTTCAGGCTTTAGACATATAGAATCAGTAAAGATGATAGATAATTATAAGCTAGTGGTTAAATATAAATATCCTTATTTTAAAGCACTTGAAACTTGGATGATGGAGATACTTCCTGAGCATATATTAAAAAATGAAAAAGATTTGATGACTTCTAAGTTCAATCAGTCACCAATTGGAACAGGGCCTTATATGTTAAAAAAGTTTTCCATTTCAAATGATATAGTCATAAATGCAAATCCAACATACTTTGTCCATAAGCCAAATATAGATAAGATCATATTTCATTTTCTACCAGATAGTTCTGCTAAATTTTTGATGTTAAAATCAAGAAAATTAGATGTTGGTAACTTGACTCCACTTCAACTTGAACGTCAGATTGATGAAGATTTTAAGAAAAACTTCTCCATTTATGAAGATTTAGCTCACTCTTACTCTTATGTTGGATTTAATCTTACTCTTGATAAGTTCAAAGATAAAAGAGTAAGAAAAGCTTTGAGTATGGTGATAGATAGAGACGAGTTAGTGGATATTCTTTACTTTGGACACGGGCAAGTTTGTAGTGGTCCTTTTATGCCAGGAACTGGAGCATTTAACAAGGATGTAAAAGCTCCAAAACAAAATATTAAAGAGGCAAAAAAATTGCTTAAAGAGTTGGGCTATGATGAGTCAAATCCACTGGAGTTTACGCTAACAACAAACGCTGGAAGCTCTGGCAGTTATGCAGCAGAAGTTTTACAACATCAGTTAAAGAAAGCCGGTGTTATCATGAAACTAAGAGTCATGGAGTGGCAAGCTTTTTTAAATACAGTAGTACTTCCTAGAAACTTTGAAGCAGTTCTCATGGGTTGGAGTTTGGGACTTAAACCAGATGCTTACAGTATTTGGCATAGTGAATCCATAAAAAAAGGTGGATTTAACTTTGTAGGCTATAAAAATGAGAGAGTAGATACTCTTATAAAAAAAGCTGAGAAGATAGTTGACCAAGAGAAATTTGATGAGATTTATAGAAAAATTTTTAGAGAAATAGCTGAAGATGAGCCATATCTATTTTTAGTTATTCCAAACTCTATTACTGTTGTAAACAAAGATATAGAACCAGTATCTCCATCCATAATTGGAGTTATGCATAATGTTATTGAGTGGATTAAGAAACCTTAATCTAAAGTTATGGTAAAATAAGAAATTAATAAATTCTAAGGGTAAATCATGAAAAATATAGTAGTTTTAATAGCAGTATTAGTGTCTTTTTCTTTCGGAAAAAGTATATATAAAAAGGTTGATGATGCAACAAACTCTGGTGTGACAGTAGGTTCGGCCATTCCTGAAGAAAACCGCCCAGATGGTTTTATCATAAAACATCCTAAAGATGAAGTTGTTTTTAATAAATCTGGTAAAGTTTTAGATGAAGATGGAAACATAAAGTTGATTAGAGTAAATGTAAAATTTGACTTTGATAGTTATGATCTAAAAAGTGAATATAAAAACGACATAAGTAAAGCTGTTAAGTTTCTAAAAAAACATAAAACATTAATAGCAACAATAGAAGGACATACTGATTCAAAAGGTACGCATGAATATAACTATAATTTATCTCAACTAAGAGCAAAAAAAGTAGCATTATCATTGGTTCATAGGGGTATAAGTAAAGATAGACTTATAACTAAAGGTTTTGGAGAGACTGTTCCTCTAGCTTCAAATGAGAATAAAGAGGGAAGAGCACAAAATAGAAGAGTAGATATAAGTTTTAACAAGTAAAGGAGAAATATTTATGAAAAAAGTATTGCTATCATTGATAGTAGCATCTGCATTAGCATTTGCAGGACAAGGGAACCATAACAGTGAGCTATCGGTTACTCTTGGAGGAGTAAAACCTGAAGGAAATTTAGACTTAGAAAATGAGCTAAATTTAGGTTTGAGATATGGTGTGTATGTTCAAGATATGTTTTTTGATATAGTTGAGGGTGGACTTGAGAGGGCAAGTGGAGTAAAGTATGATAACTCTAATGAAAAAACAGATATAAACCGTTTTTTTGTAAATCTTGTAAAAGAGTATGACTTATCAAAAGATACAGCACTATATGCTCTGGTTGGTATTGGATATGAAGACTATAGAAATCCAATGTTTGACAACAGTGATGATGGATTTGTGCAATATGGCGTAGGGGTTAAACAGTGGCTAGCAGACTCTTTTGCATTAAAAGCAGAAGTAAGACATGGCATAACTTTTAGTGGGAACAATAATCTTTTTTATAATTTAGGTTTTGTAATTCCATTTGGGAAAAAAGCACAAACTAAAATGCCTATAAAGAGTGAGCCTATCGTAATACAAAAGAAACCTGAACCAACACCAATTGTAGCAAAGAAAGAGCCAAAGCCTGTTATTGTAGTTGTTTCTAAAGATGATGATAATGATGGAATTTTAAATGAGAATGATAATTGTCCAACAACACCAGCAGGAAAAGTAGTAGATAGTAATGGTTGTTTAAAGATAGTTCGTTTACATGTAAATTTCGCTCATGATAAGGCTGATATAGATCAAGAGTATACACCACGTATAAAAGAGGTAGTAAATTTTTTGAATGACAATGATAGCTATAGTGTTAATCTTGATGGACATACAGATTCAAGAGGTAGAGAAAAGTATAATCTCGCTTTGTCTGTTAGAAGAGCAAATGCAGTAGCAAATGAGCTGATAAAGCAAGGTATAAGTAAAGATAAAATTACAGTTAAAGGTTTTGGTGAATCAACTCCAATAGCAACAAATAAGAGTGAAGATGGCAGAGCTCAAAATAGAAGAGTTGATACTAGTTTTAATAAATAAAGGAAGATAAATGGAAGAAAATTTAAGTTTGATTATGAGTTATATCACAATATATGGTATTAAAGTGTTGGGATCAATTGCAATATTTTTTATTGGTAAGTGGGCAGCAAGATTTATCACATCTTTAGTCCTTAAGATAATGAAAAAGGCAAATGTTGATGAAACGTTATCAAAATTTATATCAAAATTAACATATGGTATTCTTATAGCATTTGTTGTTATGTCTGCACTTAGTAATTTAGGGGTAGATACAACTTCATTTTTAGCGATGTTTGGTGCTGCTGGTTTAGCAGTAGGTCTCGCATTTAAAGATACTTTTGCAAACATAGGTGCTGGTATACTTCTAATCTTTTTTAGACCATTTAAAATTGGAGATTTTATAACTGTTGCTGGTGAGACTGGTACAGTAGAAGAGATTAGCCTTTTTGCTACAAGTTTAGGAACATTAGACAATAAATATATACTTATTCCAAATGGTTCTATTGTTGGTGGAGTCATAACAAACTATTCTAAAAAAGCGACTAGAAGAGTTGATTTAGTTTTTGGTATTGGTTATGATGATGATTTAAAACTAGCAAAGAAAACTTTAGAAGAGATAGGACTTAGTGACGAGAGAGTTTTAGTTGAACCTGCACCATTTGTGGCTGTTGGAGAGCTTGGAGATAGTAGTGTAAACTTTACAGTAAGATTTTGGGTAAATACACCAGATTATTGGGCTGTTCATTTTGATACTATTGAAAAAGTAAAACTTATATTTGATGAAAAAGGAATCTCTATTCCTTATCCTCAGATGGATATACATACTAAAAATTAGTAAATCTAAGATATAATATAGCCTTACATTTAAAGGCTATATTATAATGACAATACTTTTTGACTTAGATGGAACTCTTATTGACTCTACGGATGCAATCTTAGAGGGATTTGAAGTTGCATATAATACTTTTGGTGAGCCTGCTCCATACTCAGAAGATATAAAGTCCTTTATAGGTTATCCTCTTGATATTATGTTTGAAAGGCTTGGATGCAAAGGAGATAAGTGGGATTATGTTGATGCTTATAAAAAACATTACCGTATAATCTCACGTGCTAAAACATCACTACTTTCTCTTGCACGTGAAGCAATAGAAGAGGCTAGAAGATTTGCAACACTTGGAATAGTAACAACAAAAACTGCTAAATACTCCGAAGAGTTATTGGAACACATGGGAGTAATGCACCATTTTGATGTTCTTATTGGTAGAGAGAGTGTAGAAAATCCAAAACCTCATGCAGAACCAATACATAAGGCAATAAAACATTTAGATGCCTCTTATGAATCTACCTGGATGATAGGTGATACTCTTCTTGACATTCATTCAGCAAATAGTGCTGGTATAAAATCTATAGGTGTTTTATGTGGTTATGGTAAAAAAAATGAATTAGAAAAATATACAAAATACATAACAGATACTGCATTTGATGCAGTAAAGTTAATTAATTCGTAAAATCTCATTTTTTTTACATATAGTTTATATACAATAATAAAATTAAGTGATTTTATTTAAAGTTATATTAACTAATAGGTATTAGTTACCTATTTATATGTTATTAAGATAATGACAAGTAAAATAAGAATAATTAATTAAACAAGGGGAATGACACATGGCAAAAATTATGAAGACTATGGACGGTAATGAAGCTGCAGCATATGCATCTTATGCATTTACCGAAGTTGCGGGGATTTATCCTATTACACCATCATCACCAATGGCAGATTTTACAGAGATTTGGGCTGCACAAGGAAAAAAAAACCTTTTTGGTATGCCAGTAAAGGTAGTTGAACTTCAAAGTGAAGGTGGAGCAGCAGGAACTGTTCATGGTTCACTACAAGCAGGAGCACTTACTACAACGTACACAGCATCTCAAGGGCTTTTATTAAAGATACCTAATATGTATAAAATGGCAGGGCAACTTCTTCCAAGTGTTATTCACGTTAGTGCTAGAACACTTGCAACTCATGCACTTTCTATTTTTGGTGATCACCAAGATGTTTATGCAGCTCGTCAAACTGGTTATGCAATGCTTGCAACTAGCTCAGTTCAAGAAGTTATGGATCTTGCGGGCGTTGCTCACCTAGCAGCAATCAAAGGGCGTGTTCCTTTTATGCATTTCTTTGATGGTTTTAGAACTTCTCATGAAATTCAAAAAATTGAAGTTATGAATTATGACGTGTATGACAGACTTGTTGACAAAGTTGCAATTCAAACTTTTAGAGATGAAGCGCTAAACCCAGAAACTCCAAAAACTCGTGGTACTGCTCAAAATGATGATATTTATTTTCAAGGAAGAGAAGCACAAAACAAATTTTATGATGCACTTCCTGATATTGTAAATAATTATATGAAAGAGATTTCTAAAGAGACTGGTCGTGAGTATAAGCCTTTTACCTACTATGGAGCTAAAGATGCTGAACATATTATCATTGCTATGGGTTCTGTGATTGAAGCTACGAAAGAGACAGTTGACATGCTTATGGCTAAGGGTGAAAAAGTAGGTGTAATTACAGTTCATCTTTATCGTCCATTTAGTGCAAAATATTTCTTTGATGTTCTTCCAGATTCAGTTAAAAAAATCTCAGTACTTGATAGAACAAAAGAGTCAGGTTCAGTTGGCGAACCACTATACTTAGATATAAGAAGCATTTTCTACGGACTTAAAAATGCTCCAGTTATCGTAGGTGGTCGTTATGGACTTTCATCTAAAGATGTTAATCCTGCACAAGTTGTAGCAGTATTTGATAATCTTAAAAAAGATGAGCCTAAAAATAGTTTTACAGTTGGTATTGTTGATGATGTTACTCATACTTCAATAGAAGTTGGTGAGAACTTAAGTCTTGGCGGAGCTGATACTAAAGAGTGTCTTTTTTATGGACTTGGAGCTGATGGTACTGTTGGTGCAAACAAAAACTCAGTAAAGATTATCGGTGATAAGACTGATCTTTATGCACAAGCTTATTTTGCTTATGACTCTAAAAAGTCTGGTGGTTACACAAGAAGTCACGTTAGATTTGGAAAAGAGCCTATCCGTTCTACTTACTTAGTTTCAAGACCTGATTTTGTTGCATGTACAGTAGCTGGATATGTTGAACTTTATGACATGATAGGTGGTCTTAAAAATGGTGGAACTTTCTTACTAAACTCTATTTGGAGCAAAGAAGATACAGTTGCAAAAATGCCAAATCATGTTAAAAAAACTTTAGCGGATAAAAAAGCAAAATTTTATATTATAAATGCAACTAAACTAGCACGTGACATTGGTTTAGGCGGTAGAACAAATACAATTATGCAAGCTGCTTTCTTTAAACTTGCAGAAATTATAGATTTTGAAGATGCTAAAAAATTCATGAAAGAGTTTGCACATAAATCTTACATTAATAAAGGTGAAAAGATAGTTGAGCTTAACTACAAAGCAATCGATGCAGGAGAGGGTGGAATTGAAGAAGTTACAGTAGATGCTGCTTGGTCAACTCTTGATATTAGTGTAGCAAAAGCAGATGCTAAGTATGTTGGTACTGATTTTGTTGAAAAAATTGCAAAACCTGTAAATGCTGCAAAAGGCGATAGCCTCCCAGTTTCTATTTTTGATGGTTACGAAGATGGTTCATTTGAAAATGGAACTTCACAGTATGAAAAACGTGGAATTGGTGTTATGGTTCCTAAGTGGATTGAAGAAAACTGTATCCAGTGTAACCAGTGTGCATTTGTATGTCCTCACGCAGTAATTAGACCTTTCTTGATTAGTGAAGATGAGATGGATAAAGCGCCTGAAGGTGTTAAAAATCATGTTCTTGATGCTAAAGGTAAAGAGGTTAAAGGAAAAGGATTTAAATATAAAATCCAAACTTCTGTACTAGATTGTACTGGTTGTGACCTTTGTGCTCAAATCTGTCCTTCAAAAGAGAAATCACTTGTTATGGTTCCACTAGCAGAAGAAGTAGACGCTGGTGAGCAGACAAATGCTGATTATCTATTTAACGAAGTAACTTATAAAGATGACTTTATGTCAAAGAGCACTGTAAAAGGTTCTCAGTTTGCTAAGCCATTATTTGAATTCCATGCTGCATGTCCTGGTTGTGGAGAGACTCCATATATTACTCTAGCGACTCAGCTATTTGGTAACAGAATGATGATTGCAAATGCTACTGGTTGTTCTTCAATCTACGGTGGATCTGCTCCAACTACACCTTATAGAAAAGATGACAATGGCGAAGGTCCAGCATGGGCTAACTCACTATTTGAAGATAATGCAGAGTTTGGTATGGGTATGGAAGTGGCAATGGAAACTATCCGTCACCGTATAGAAAACATCATGATTACAAATATGGAAGCTGCACCAAATGCACTTACAGCTCTTTATAAAGATTGGATTGAGCATAGAAAAGATGGCAAGAAAACTCAAGAGATAAGAGATATGTTAGTACCTCAACTTGAAGCAAATCAAGATGTAGATGGTGTTAAAGATTTACTTTCTCTAAAGAAATACTTAGTTAAAAAATCTCAATGGATCATCGGTGGTGATGGTTGGGCTTACGATATTGGTTATGGTGGACTTGACCATGTTCTTGCAAGTGGTGAGAATGTAAATGTTCTTGTTCTTGATACAGAAGTTTACTCAAACACTGGTGGACAGAGTTCAAAATCTGCTCGTACAGGTTCAATCGCTCAGTTTACTGCGTCTGGTAAATCAACACAGAAGAAAGACTTAGGTTATATCTCTATGACTTATGGTAACATCTATGTTGCACAAATCAACTCAAACGCTTCACAAGCACAAACACTAAAAGCAATCGAAGCTGCTGAGGCTTATGATGGACCTTCATTGTTGATCGCTTATTCTCCTTGTATCGCTCATGGTATCAAAGGTGGTATGGGACAATCAGGTAATCAAGGTGAGCTTGCAACTAAGTGCGGTTACTGGCCAATTTATACTTATGATCCAAGACTAGAGCATGAGGGTAAAAACCCAATCAAGATTACTGGTAAAGAGCCAAATTGGGATCTTTATGAAGACTTCTTGCTAAATGAAGTAAGATATGCAAGTCTTAAAAAATCAAACCCAGAGCATGCTCAAGCACTGTTTGATCAAAACAAAAAAGATGCTCAAAGAAGATGGAGACAGCTAAATCGTTTAGCTTCTGCTGACTTCTCAAATGAGTTAGACGACTAAAAACCTAGAGAGGGTTTTATGCCCTCTCTTTTACTTTCTTCAACTTTATCCACAATACGTCATATAATTATCACTTGAAATTTATGAAGAAACACACAGGTCTAAATGGTTCACAGTTTGCGACACAGTTTACTGAGTCAGAACGGTGAAGCATTTATCTTAAAATATGCTGAGAAATATCCTTATATGGTAGACATTAAAAGTTTTCTTATCAGATTTGCAAGTGATAGCGGTAGCGTTGCATCTTGCTAAAACATATGTAAGTATATTTTTATAGCATCTTTTATAGGAAAATACTTTAAAGATATGTCTTCATCATTTATATAGTTTGTTTTTCCAAAGTTTTTGTGACACGCTTTGCAATTAGATTTTGATTTAATTTTTTCTTTTTTATATACACTTCTTGCAATATGTATGTGTATATCTCTCCAGTATCTTGTTTTTGTAATTCTATATTTGACTTTACCTTTGGTGCTTTTTATGATTCCTTGTGATATTTCTGTATCTGATGTTTCGGCACTATTTGCTAGTATGTACTTTTTTATGCTAATAAAGTGAGGCACATCTTCTCTTAAATCTTTTTTAAAGTGCGATTTTTTATCTTCAAGAGCTATTTCCCACATTGGTTTTGACATAAATGTTGGAGAGTAGAGATTATGACACTCACTACACTCTTTTGCATATAGTGGATTGTCTTTTGCATATATAATCTCATGGTAGTTTTTTGTCATTACTGAAGTTTGTGGAAAAAAGTAGGAAAAAAGTCCAATAAAAAGAGAAAAAACAATCGCAAATGCTCCTAGGTAGTTTTGTATTTTTGTTGTTTTTGTAGGTTTAGCATCTATATTTTTATAGCCGTGTATCATTGAAGTTACAGTATTACTTTTATGCCAAAAATGTTCCAGACTGGCTCCTACCATGTGAATGATTGCAATAATACCTACTACATTTTTACTAATGATATGAATTTTAAGAGCCATTGGAGTAAGGTTGGGATGAAGAAAACTAAATATTCCTCTGTCCTCTTGACTTCCAAGAAGGATAATTCCACTAACAGTACAGAAAAAGCCAAATAGTATAAGTAAAATGGTTGCCCATGAAGCAGCGGGGTTATGTCCTACGTATACTTTTTTATCTTTAAATAGTTTTGTAAAATAGTAAAACAGATCTTTAAAAGAGAAGTCAAAGTTTGTAAAAAGTGCATAAAAAGGACCTATAAAGCCCCAAAGAAGTCTAAATGTCAGAAGGCCGCCTGCAAGAATACCAAATGAGATATGAATAAGAAATAGATTTTCAAAATACGAAGAGGCAAAAGTAACAGCTATACAGACAACAAGTATCCAGTGAAAATACCTAGTTACTCTTGACCATATATATACGGGTTTAGTCATAAATACTCTTTTTTGTTATTTTTATTATAAGTTATTATAACAAAAAAGAGCTTTGCATAAAACTATAGGTTAGTTTCTTCTTTAACAATTTCATTTGACTTAACTACATCACCACTACCGTGAATGATATGAGGTATACAGCCGGTACATACATCTACAGCTTCACCGTCTTTAGTGGCTTTGATAAATACTGTTCCTGGTGCATCTTTACTGTTTGCTAGACATACATTACATACGTTTACGTTATTTATTTCCATAATAATCCTTTAAAATTTTAGAAATTATACAAAATAGATTATTAAAAAGTCGTGATTTAAATCAATAGTCTTGTTTATAGAAAAAAGACCAAACTTTTCATAACCTCTATTGATATGCTTTTTTTAGTTCTACTTGCCAGTTATTTTGCCAAGTTAAAAAGAGATAGTTTGTTGAGTTGGTGAACTCTTTGTATATGTAGTGAGAAAACTGTTTGGAAAAATTCATGTGCTTTTTGTTTGGAGTTTGCACAGCCAGATAGAAATAAAACAATTAAAAAGAGATATATGGCTTTCATGGGTAGATTATATGATATAATGCGAAAAAAACAAGGAAACAACATGCCATTATTGGACAGTTTTACAGTAGACCATACAAAGATGCCAGCACCAGCAGTAAGAGTTGCTAAGACTATGCAAACTCCTTCAAATGATACTATTACAGTTTTTGATTTGAGATTTTGTAGACCAAATGAAGATATTTTATCAAGTGAGGGGATTCATACACTAGAGCATCTCTACGCAGGGTTTATGAGAGAGCACCTAAATGGTGATGGAGTTGAGATTATAGATATTTCTCCTATGGGTTGTAGAACAGGGTTTTATATGAGTCTTCTTGGAAGCCCAGATGAACTTAGAGTTGCAAAAGCTTGGAGGGAGTCTATGAAAGATATTCTTAATGTAGAGAAGCAAGAAGACATTCCAGAGCTCAATATCTATCAATGTGGAACTTATGCAATGCACTCATTGGAAGATGCAAAAAGTATCGCCAATAATATTTTGAGTAAAGATATTGGTGTAATGAGTAACGAAGATCTAAAATTAGATACAAATAAATTGGTTTAATTCACTTTTTATTCACAATGGTGTATTATACTTATCTCAAATAAACAAGGAGTTTGAAATGAAAAAATTATTAGCGCTTATGATGGCGGCTTTTTTTATGGTAGGAATGGTAAGTACTTCAGCTTTAGCTGACGCAGCAAAGGGACAGAAGTATTACTTAAAGTTTATGAAGAAGACAACAGGTCTTAATGGTGCAAAATTTGCAACACAACATACGCAAGACGAGTGGAAAGCACTTTTTGCAAATGATGCAGAGAAGTTTATAGCTGAGTACTCTAAAAAGTACCCAAAAGCTGCAAAGTTTTTTGCAAAAGATAAGTTCAAAAGTAAATACTCTAAGCACATCGCTGATTTTGTTATAGAATATGCAAATGATAGTGGTAACGTACCATCTTGTTAATTTAGCAATTATACGGGGTCAATTTGACCCCATCTTCTTCTCTTTTATAAATCAACTTTTTTCCAAATCCAAGTCTATTGTCAGTAAATTTTAGTTCCTCTACATGTAGAGTCCAAAGTGTTGGATTTAGTGCTAGTGCATAAGGAAAAGTTTTTATATATAGTGCTTTTTCAATCGTAGTTGCTTTTTGTATACCTCCACTTAGTTGTAAGCCTCTAATCTTACCAATCTCGGTTGTTTCAAGTGCAATAGTTGATGAAAAATTTGGGTTTACATGTAGCTCTTTTATGTGCCGTGTAGAGGTATCGGAAGCTATAATAAAAGTAAAATTATCTTCTTTAAAAGCATAAAAACAGTTTACACAGTGAGGAAGATTGTCTTTACATGTAGATAGACTTAGAAGATGATGCTCTTTTATAAACTCTATTATTGTTTTCAATCATTTAAACTTTGTAGTGCATTTTGTATGCTTTCAAGATTTGCTAAAACATAAAAAATTGATATAGTCCAGACTATGCCAATAAGACCTTGGACAGATAAAAATAGTTTTTTTCTGATTTTATGTTTTGCTACCAATATTGCTAGAAATGCACCAAAAACTCCTCCTGCGATACTAAAAAAATGCAGGCTGATCTCAGGAACTCTTTTACGTTTCTTTACAGAATGATATTTATCTATGAGAAATACTAAGAAAGTAAATATATTGATAGAAGCTAGATACCATAGTATAACGGGAATAGATGGTATGAAATTATTTAGCATAAAACTTAAAGCAACTAAAGAAAACATAAGAATGATACGAAAACCATTACAGCACAAAGAAGAGCCTTTTTAATAAGTATAACATAAAAATAATGCTAAAATAAATGCTTTTACGAAAAGGCAAAAAGATGGAAGCACTTATGCTAGTAGCAAAATATACTTTTTTAGGCATATTGGTATTTTTAGGAGCTACTATGTTTACAAAGAGTGTAGGAAAATTTGTCGAGAAAAACCAAAAGAAGGATAAAAATGATGAATAATGTAGATTATATAAAAGAGATGTTTGCCCTTCAGCAAAAACTAAATGATGAAACAAATGGTACTGGCTGGGAAAATGGCTATACAAAAAATGACCGAATAATTAACTGGAAACGTTGTATCTATATGGAAAGTGCAGAGCTTATTGATAGTTTTAACTGGAAACATTGGAAAGATATCAACAAGACTACCGATTGGGAAAATGCGACTATAGAAATAGTAGATATTTGGCATTTTGTTATGAGTCTACTTCTAGAAGATTATAAGACTCATAGTAGGGGAAGTGTAGACCAGCTTGTAAAAGATGTGTTAGATGTACACGGCTTTGAAAGATTTTCTAGAGAACCAGAAAATAGAAACAATGCAGATACTATGGAAGTTATAAACGACATAGAGTCAATCATGCACATAACAACAAGCTCGCCAATAGACCTTTTTGATGGCTTATTAAAAGATTATTTTGCAATGTCTTTAAAGTGTGGCGTAAATCTCAAAATACTGTATAAATATTATATTGCTAAAAACATTTTAAATCAGTTCCGCCAAGACAATGGATACAAAGAGGGAACATATAGAAAAGTTTGGGGAAAAAAAGAGGATAACGAAGTTATGATAGATATTCTATCAAAAGAGGATTTGAGTGCGCAGAAACTTTATGTTGAGTTAGATAAAGCTTATAATGCATAATGCAACTATAGTTAAAGCATCAAAAGATTTTTTTACAGGAAAATTTCTTTTTATGTCATTGGCACCTTTTGTAGTTTCCGTTCTTCTTTTAGGGGGCTTTTTCTTATATGGCAGTAGTGAGTTTATTGACTTTCTTCAGCAAGGTGCTATAAGTGGGGATTATTCTCATATAGATGAAGCGGCACATCCTATTTTTGCCTATCTTTTAGGATTTGCAGTATTTCATTGGCTTTTAGTAACACTGTTTGTTGTTTTTGGAAGTTTAGGTGTAGTACTTCTCTCTTTGGTCATAGCAGTACTAGTAGTTGGTTTTATGACACCAATTATAGTAGAAGCAGTTAGAAAAAAAAGTTATGTACATGTCGCAAAAGTAGATAATGATGGGCTTTTTTTATCGTTATGGATAGTTGTTAAAATATTTTTGAAGTTTACTTTACTATTTTTATGTACTTTGCCACTGCTCATATTGCCTTTTGTAAATTTCTTCATATTTCAACTACCATTTTTTTATCTTTTTTATAGTTTAATGATGTATGATTTAGTCTCTTCAGGAGTTTGCAAAGACGCTGAACAAATCATAAAAGAGAATAGAATATATCTTTTCATAGTAATGGGAATTTTCTTCTTTTTATCTCTCATTCCTCTATTTGGCCTGCTATTACAAGTCTTTTTTATTGTTTACCTTAGCCACTTTATTTTAAATAAATCCAAGTCAGTTGAGCTTGCTAGTAACACTCACATAGAAAAATATTAACTAAAATAAAATTTTATTGTTTATTTAACATTATTGATGTATAATACTCGACATTTTATAATTAGGACTGATTTTGAAGAAAAATATTTTATCGAATTTCCTAAGAATTATTATATTATTTGGACTTTTTATAGGTAGTTCAAATGCTACCACTTTCACTGATAAGCAGATTGAAACTTTAAAAATGGTACGTGAAGTAGCACTTCAGTATCCAAATTCAGCTGGTGAAACTTTTGAAAATACAGCTATGGCAATTTGTCTTACAGAGACAAGTGCTGGTGTTTTTAAAATTGGTGACATTGGAAAAGACCCAAATATATTTAATGCTTCTTTAGGAATCATGCAAGTAAGACTTGAGACTGCTAGGTTTTTGGCAAACAAATTAAACTGGACAGAGGTTATAGAGATGAGTGATGTAAAACTTGTTAATAAGCTTCTCGGCGATGACAAGTTTAATGTAACTGTAGCTGTAAAATTCATAGTTTGGTTAAATAATTACACAAAGCATTATTACTTTAGAACTGTAAGTAGATATAACGGTGGAAATTATAATCACACATACTATAGAAGAGTTATGAAAAATATGGATCTAATAAGAAGAAAAGCTAGCTTAAATTAGTACAGTTTATGCATTTCTCATTTATCCATAAACTATGCTACGACTTTTTGGAGTTTCAAAAAACTCTATGCGAGATACATTTACGTCTATTTTTTTCATCTTATCTTGAACGATTTTTAGAAGCCAAGTAGAGATGTTTTCACTAGTTGGAACAAAATCTACGATTATATACCCTTCATACATCTCAAAAAGATGTTCAGGTTTTTCTTTTAGTATCTCTAAATTAGGTCTTTTGTAATTGTCTTTACATGTAATAAGATTTTTTTTATCAGCAAAGTCTGGAAGTAGTGTTTCAAAAAGTGGGTCATTAATGTCGATGATGAACTTATGGTCTAGGGTAGTGTCTAAAAAGTGCTTGAACCAGTTTAAATGATGAAAGTCAGTAACCATGCCATCAATAAGTTTATCACTACTTAGAAAGACTATAAGACGTCCCTGATGACCGTGCAGGTGACGACAAGCTAGACAGCTATCCATAGAGAATTCAACGTCAAGAGTTTGTGACCATACTCTATGACCATAACAAAAATCAAACTGTTTTGATATTTCCCATTTCATAGATGATTACGCGTAAAGGTCTAAAGTAGAGTTAGAGTTTTTTGTAGATTCTATTGCTTCTACTTCTTGCATTTTTTGAGTTTCTTGAGTCATTTCGTCACTCTCTTTTTGAGTAGAATGAATAGTTGATTCATCTTGCTTGGCACTTGGGTCTGGTCTGCCAACTTGTGTTTGACTATGATAAGGTGATTGAAATAGATAGGTATTATTTACATTCATGATAGTCCCCTTTGTAAGATTTTATTCAACCATTATATCATATAATCCATCAAAGGTTTATTGTGTTAAAAATAGTAGAAATATTTTACTCCATTCAAGGAGAAGGAAAGTTTAGTGGATACCCTTGTGTATTTGTTAGACTTCACGGCTGTAATTTGGATTGTTCTTTTTGTGATGAGCCTTTGCATAAGGGGGCTTATGAAACCTTTACATGTAAAGAAGTTTTGAAGCAGATAAAAAAGTACCCAACAAAGCATGTAGTTATTACAGGTGGAGAGCCCAGCTTAAACGATATAAATGAGTTTATAGATATGCTCCATTTCGAGGGGCTTCATATTGCAGTTGAAACCAATGGATATAGGTTTGAAAACATCAAAAATGCAGACCACATAACATACTCACCAAAGGATTTAAACTCTTTACATGTAGAGGGTTTTAGTGAATACAAGTTTGTAGTAGAGGTCGATAGTGATATAGAAAAAATTATCTCTATAAAAAGCCAAATACCTATCTACATACAGCCGATTAATTTTAAAGATAGTGTGAATAAAGTAAATACAGATTTTTGTATAGAGTTAGTTAAGAAGTACCCTCATTTTAGATTGAGTGTACAGCTACACAAGTATTTAGGCATAGAGTAAATACTTGTGTCTGAACGAAGTGAAAGCTTCAATGAGAGGAATTTAGCTTGGACTTGTTCAAGCTAAAGGAGAAAATGAAATAAAAATATTTAGGAGTTGAGTAAATGTCAAGTGCATTGATAGTTTTTAGTGGAGGGCAAGATAGTACAACTTGTCTTGGTTGGGCTTTAAGTCGTTTTGATGAAGTTGATACTTTGACATTTGATTATGGACAAAAACATAGAGTAGAGATATATCAAGCAAAAAAGATAGCAAAAGCTTTAGGTGTAAACAATCATGTTTTAGGAATCGATGCTTTTTCACAGCTCAATGATTCTGCTCTGATTGATGGTAGTTTAGATATCTCAAGCCCACATAGAAACAGACCAAATATGCCAGCCTCTTTTGTGCCAAATAGAAATGCTATATTTTTTACTCTAGCTCATGCGTATGCACAAAAACAAGGTATACAGAACATCATTATTGGTATAAATCAAACAGATTACTCAGGTTACCCTGATTGTCGTCAAAACTTCATAGAGGCTCTAGAAATAGCACTAAATCTTGGAAGTGAATCAAACATAAAGTTTCACTCACCGCTTCTTCATCTTACAAAAGCAGAAACGTTTAAGATGAGTAAAGAAGAGGGCGTTTTAGAGATGGTTTTAGATGAGTCACACACTTGCTACAATGGTGACCACAATAGTAAAAACGAGTGGGGTTATGGGTGTGCAGAGTGTCCAGCCTGTGAGCTTCGAGCTAAAGGCTGGAAAGAGTATAAAGAGGCTTTTTAGAGCATCTTTATACAATCTTCTTTAGTATTAATCATACATAAAAACTCATACTCTTTTTCATAACAAGCTTCATAGTAATGGTTAATTCCTGCAGGAATGTAGATAAAATCTCCTGCTTTTGCGTGGTACTCATTTTCTCCAACAACTACTTTTGCTTCACCACTTAGAACATATTGCTGATGTTGAA
>Ga0256845_1001458_pt1 | contig 18946 bp, 15 predicted proteins | sample RiftiametaG_FD_189101 | JGI IMG/M metagenome (GOLD analysis project Ga0256845, IMG submission 189101) | Tube worm associated microbial communities from hydrothermal vent at the East Pacific Rise, Pacific Ocean - Riftia | ecosystem: Host-associated > Annelida > Integument > Unclassified ...
CTGAATTAAAACCGTATAGCTAAGATAGTATCAACAAACTTTTTTAATAGAGTAGCGCCTGTAGAGTAATCTATGGACAAGTTGTAATACCTGTACAATCTCCAACACTATTAATCATTAAAAACACATCCGTCCATTTGTTCGCATTAACATAACCGTTTAATTATGCCTTTCATAAAAACTTCATACATTTTTTTAATTGAAATTCGTTTATAATAAACAGAACCAAATGATCGAGGAAAAACTGTGGCTTTAAAATCAAAGCAAAATGCTTTTTACGCACAATCGGGTGGAGTTACCGCCGTTATTAACGCTTCAGCCTGTGGATTAATTGAAACAGCAAGGCAGCATAAAAAACATATCGGTAAAGTCTATGCGGGGCGCAACGGAATAATAGGCGCTCTCACTGAAGACTTAATTGATACAAGTAAAGAGTCGAAGAAAGATATATTAGCCCTAAAATACACACCATCTGGTGCTTTTGGATCTTGTCGGTATAAATTGAAGAGTTTTGAAGAGAACCAAGCAGAATATGAAAGATTAATTGAAGTATTTAAAGCACACGATATAGGTTATTTTTTTTATAACGGTGGTGGTGACTCCATGGATACGGCGAACAAAGTATCACAAATTAGCCAAAAATTGGGATTTCCAATTACTTGTATTGGCATTCCCAAAACAGTCGATAATGATTTGCCCATTACTGATAATTGCCCAGGTTTTGGTAGCGTTGCAAAGTACGTCGCCGTTTCTATAAGAGAAGCTGGGTTTGATGTAGCATCAATGGCGGAATCATCCACTAAAGTTTTTGTAATGGAAGTTATGGGACGTCACGCAGGTTGGATTGCTGCCGCCGGTGGACTGGCTGCTGAAAAAGAAGGCGATGCGCCTCACATTATTTTGTTTCCAGAAATTGCCTTTAACAAAGAAAAATTCCTTAGCAAAGTTAATCAGTGTGTTAAAAAACATGGTTATTGCGCTATCGTTGTTTCTGAAGGTGTTGCCTATAAAGATGGTACATTTTTAGCGGATGCTGGTAGCATTGATAATTTTGGTCATAAACAACTAGGGGGTGTCGCACCTGTCGTTGCAAAAATGGTTAAAGATGAGTTTGGCTTTAAGTACCATTGGGCGGTTGCTGATTATTTACAACGAGCAGCACGCCACATCGCATCAGAAACAGATGTTGAACAAGCTTATGCCATGGGAAAAGTAGCCGTCGAATACGCCATTGCAGGAAAAAATGCGGTGATGCCGACAATTGTTCGGAAAAATACAAAGACTTACAAATGGTCAATTGGTGAGGCTAATTTATCCGATGTAGCGAATGTAGAAAAGATGATGCCTAAAAAATATATTTCATCTAATGGCATGCATATCACTCAAGCCTGTCGTGATTATCTACTACCTTTGATTAAAGGAGAGTCCTACCCTCCTTACAAAAATGGCTTACCTCAATACGTGGTATTAAAAAATGAACCCGTTAAGAAAATTTTGAAAAAGAAATTTTCTATTTGAATTTTCTTTAGAGATAGTAAAAAGAGGCTTTTTCATACCTCTTTTTACTTCTTACCGAAACTTATGCTTCATCTTCCAGTTTAAAAGCTAAAGTTACCTGCTGTGAGCCAATTCTATTTTTTACGCTTTCTAGATCATACTTCCATTTTTTAATCGCCCGTCTAGCTGATTTCTCAAAATATCCTCTTGGTTTTGCATCAATTATTTGAATATTGATCGGTTTTCCTATTTCAGAAATATCGAAACTAAGTATGACGAAACCTTCTATATCATTTCTAGCGGCATGAACAGGGTAAGTAGGGTTTATTCTAATGACTGGTTGCAAACCTGAACTGACTCCTGTTGAACTTCCCCAAGGATTAACACCTGCATTAGAGGTCATTGCAACTTTAAAATCACTCATTGAAACTTGAAGTCCTTTTTCACTGATTAAGCTTTTTTTACTAGGCTGAACTCTAGTAATAATCGCTCGCTCAGATTTGGGTCTCTCTAGCGGTTTTATTTTCTCTAAAGGCTTTCTAATGATCCACGATGGCGGTTTATCATCAATTTTAAAAGACACGTATGTCGGTTCACTTTTACTGATTGTCTGTTCTTGAATATCGGGTTTAATTAGAAATGTCATGCCTACAAAAAGCGTAAATGTAAAAAAACCACCGATTAATAAAAAATATATTTTTTGCATAAGTAAGTCTCCTAGTTTGTAAATCAATAACAAATAAATCAAGCTTTCACAGAAGAAGCTTATCTATTACAAACGTAAGAGAAATAAAAAAGGGTTAATGGTTAAACGAAATGGCTTAATACATTTTTGACGAGAGGTATTCTGACTTTATTAGACCTGTGAACCGTTCAACTAATCGATCTTTGAAACGGGTATTTTTTTCTGCATTAATCGCTTTTACTGCAGTAAATAACGATTGTTTATATTCCTTATTTTCAGCATTTAGTACATGAAATGCAAAATCACACGATAAACCAAGAACTTGTGCAGCGGGAAGTATTTGATCACCCGAAGTTGCAGAAGGGATACCACTACCATTGTGATTTTCTAGTACTTGCAAACAAAGTGAAGCGGCTGAGCACCATCCAGACATCCTGGAAAGTAAGCCATGTGAAAAAATAACGTGTTGTAGTGTTAAACTGCTCGATTCTCCTGAGGGCTCTAGCCTTTGGCTTAAATGCAAAGCGATTAACCCAGCTTCTAGCTGTTGTTCATCAGCTTTATTACTCAACATTTGATTTAATTTCAACGCTAAAGTCTTTGCAATTTTATAAAACGATGAGTGGTAGTCCGATGTACTTTGAGTTCTACCCGATAAATACTCTAAAAACTCAAAATCGGTTGACTCTAAAAAGCTAAAGGAACTGCCTTGAGTACTGTCACCTTCAACCAATGTAATGGAAAAATGTCCATCTTCGATCGCTGTAATCGATTTAGTCGCAATTTCAACGGTGCATTCTCTCGGTGCATTTTCGACTTGCTCAAGTAACGATTGAATTTTTTCTAAAATATCCCCGTTAGCAAACTTTTGATCAATCAGGCTTTTTAGCTCAATTTGTACAAGGTTGACTATTTTGATCGCTAAAAGACCATAAACAGGATGATAATCGATGTCCTTTGCTCTAACGGCTGAAAATAGATCTTCGAGTTGATGGATTGCATCAACAAATTCTCTTAGAAAGACCATGTTGCAATTGCCTTTAACTGTATGAATAGATCGGAATATTCTATCGATTACACCATCATCAACACCATCAGTAGAACCTTCAAGTAGATTGACACATTGATTAATATCATCGATTGCTGAAACAACATCTTCATAGAATTCTTGTTGCACTTCATCTTCTAGTTCAGAAAATGCGTCACAAGTAATATCTGCCACGTGAAACGTCCTTTATTTCAAAAAATGAGCATTAGGTATTTTTTAGTATGGCAAATATTAAGATATTTGCATGAATTTTTATATATCACAGACTTACAGAAACTAAATGCAAACAAAAAAAACCACTCAAAAAAGAGTGGTTTTTTATTTTACAACAAGTGTAACTAAGTGAATTTAACTTAATAACGGCGCAATAACCAAGCTTACAATCGCCATAACATTTATTAAGATATTCATTGCAGGTCCTGAAGTATCTTTAAATGGATCTCCAACGGTATCGCCAACAACAACAGCGGTATGAGTATCAGAACCTTTACCACCTAAATTGCCTTTTTCGACATACTTTTTAGCGTTATCCCATGCACCACCAGCGTTTGCCATCATAAGTGCCATTAATACACAGGTAATCAAAGCGCCGGTAAGCATTCCACCCAACGCAGCAGCACCAAGTGTAAAACCAATCACTGGCGGAGCTGCAATCGCTAAAGTGGCCGGTAAAATCATCTTTTTTAATGCCGCTTGAGTTGCAATATCAACGCATTTTGCACTGTCAGGTTCAGCGGTTCCTTCCATAAGACCTGGAATTTCTTTGAATTGACGACGAATTTCTTTAATCATATCAAAAGCAGCAGTTCCAACGGCTCTCATAGTAATAGCAGAAACTAAGAATGGAAAAATACCACCAATAAACATCCCCATGAGCACTAAAGGATTACTAATATCCAATGCAAAATCAGGATTGTTGGCTGAGACAATTTCAATAAATGCGGCAATAATAGCTAATGCCGCTAATCCGGCAGCCCCAATTGCAAAACCTTTACCAATTGCAGCCGTTGTATTACCGACTTCATCTAAACCATCAGTAATCTTACGTACATCTTCACCGAGACCTGCCATTTCAGCAATCCCGCCAGCGTTATCAGCAACTGGACCATAAGCATCAATTGCCATTGTGATTCCGACAGTGGCTAACATCCCAACAGCAGCAATACCAACACCGTAAACTCCGGCATCACCTAGTAATTGTGCACTGGCAAAAATAATCGCAGCAATTGTTAATACAGGAACCACCACTGACTCCATACCAAGAGCCAAACCGTTAATCATAACAGTCGCAGGTCCTGTTTCGCCTTCTCTCGCGAGATCTCTAACAGGTTTACCACCGGTATAATATTCTGTGACCAAACCAATGATACTTCCACCGACAGCTCCAACTATAACGCAATACCAAATATTGATATGTAGACCCATATTGATAACGACGTAATAAGCTGCAACAACTAACAAGATAGTAGCGCCTAAAGTACCCGTTCGTAATGCTTTCGCAGGCTCCATACTAGAAGCTATTTTAACTGCGACTATGCCAGCAATAGAACAAATCAAACCAACCGATGCCAACATAAGGGGAAGCGTCATCAAAGCTTCCTTACCCGTAACCGATAAAAACTCAAGCGTGGTTAAACTCATTGTTGAGGCAATTGCTATAGTCGCTATCATTGCACCACAGTAGGATTCAAAAATATCTGAGCCCATTCCTGCAACATCACCTACGTTATCACCTACATTATCAGCGATAACGCCTGGATTTCGTGGATCATCTTCTGGAATACCCGCTTCAATTTTACCAACTAAATCAGCACCAACATCAGCACTTTTAGTAAATATACCACCGCCAACACGAGAGAATAGAGCAACAATTGACCCGCCCATACCAAACCCATGAATAGCTTCAGCATGTTCCGCTCCTAAATAATAATAGAGACCACCAAGACCTAAAAGCCCCATTGATGCGACAGCAAGCCCCATAACTGAACCACCATAAAACGCGACAGTTAATGCTGCAGCTTCGCCTTTTTCTGCGGCAGCCACAGTTGTTCTTACATTAGCTTTTGTAGCAGTCAACATACCTATATAACCAGCAATTGCAGAACTAAACGCTCCGACAACAAAAGCACCAGAGGTATGCCAAGATTCAAAACTAACATAAAGTAAAATAGCAATGATCACCAAAAAGATAGTCAAAATAGAATATTCACGGCGCATAAAAACCATTGCTCCATCGTGAATATCTGCTGCAATTTTTGCGGTTTTACCTTCACCACCTGGATATTTTAGAATTAAAAGGTAAATAATAAAGGCTACTACTAAGCCGACGACACCAAGTATTGGTGGTAATTGAACTAGATCTATCATACTTCCCTCACTGTTTGAGTTTTAATTATTAGTAAAATCAGCGTGCTGCATTCTAAAATGAATACTACAATTTATGCATGCGTACTCCTCTGTATAACAATTATCATCAACTAGAACAATCAACAGATCTTAGATATTTTATCTCTTTGTTTTATAACGGTAATTTTTTATTTGAAGCAATCGTTTATTTTGCACTGCACTATGGCTATAATACGCGCCCAAAATGCAATCTAACTAATACGAAAATTAAATATGAGCCTCAATACTGTACCAGCAGGTAAGGATCTACCTGAAGAAATCAACGTAATCATCGAAATCCCAGCACATGCTGATCCGGTAAAGTATGAAGTAGATAAAGATACTGGCGCATTGTTCGTTGACCGTTTTATGTCAACTTGTATGCACTACCCGTCTAACTATGGTTATGTTCCGCATACATTATCTGAAGATGGCGATCCAGTTGATGTATTAGTACCTACCCCGTTTCCCTTATTAGCAGGCTCGGTGATTACTTGTCGTCCGGTTGGCGTGTTAATGATGACGGATGAGTCTGGTGTAGATGCAAAAATCTTAGCGGTGCCGTTAAAAAAACAATCTCCGACTTATCAGGGAATAAGAGAAACAACTGATTTACCTGAATTACTACTTAACCAAATACAGCACTTTTTTGAACATTATAAAGATCTTGAACCCGGGAAATGGGTGAGAATTGATGGTTGGCAAGATGCGGCAGCCGCTAAAAAAGAAATACTAGATAGTGTCAAACGATACGAAAATGCGCCAGAGAAGCCTGCATTTTAATTTATTTGGTTTTTTGACAATTTATCGATGCTAAAAAACCGATCCTAATATCGGTTTTTTATGTACAAAACTAAACCAGATTTATTTATAGAACTGCTAACTCTTCTTCATCAAATGCCTTGATCGCTTTTCGAAATTCGTTCAGTTTAATTTCTAATTGAGCAATAAGATCGACATAAATTGGATCACTTCTTAAATTATCAAAAAGAGGATCCATTTTCAAATTCCAAATATCGACAAAACCTTCCTGAACCGCTTGCTTCAATAAATTTAATGCGTCTAGTTGATTTTCAGAAAGGTTCGCAATAGCGGCTTGGTAATAACGGAACTTTACCGGATTAAATTTCTGCTCACTTATCAAATATTTAATTTTTGAGCTAGCCATATTTATATAATTCTCTGATTTTATACTATCCCCTTGTTCTTTCCATGCTTTGGATAAAAGTAAATTGGTGCGGATTAATAAAGTATCTTCTGTCGACTTTTTTTGTTTATCAATTATTATCTGAACGAACTCAAACTCCTCTATAGCTTCACTCCACTTTTCAGCGTTCAATGCAAAATAACCTCTCCAAAGGCGCTCATGCCATTGCTCCGTTTCTTTATCAAAAGTTGAAACCCATTTTCTTATCTCATCCATTTGCCTAGAAGCTAACCACAATTCGGGTTGCAAATAGTTTTCTACCATTTTTGATTGCGTCAGCTTAGATTTATTACTCATTAAAAAGTCCAAGTTAGCTTGCGCTTTATCAAACTCACCGATTGGTAAATAAATTTGATTGGATTTTAATCGCCACATCCATTCATCTCCACCTAAATCCTTTGCTTTTTTAAAATGGTAATAAGCTTGTTCTAAATCACCGGTAGTTAAACTAATTTCCCCGGCAATTGTATAAGCATTTTCATAATTAGGATTATTACGAACAATGTTGTTGAAAACGTTCATAGCCTTTTTATAATCACCTTGCCTTATTAGATCATTCGCTCGATTAAACCCAACTACGGCAGCTTGAGGATCAATTTCGTAAGCTTTTTTTCTTAACTTCATGCCGTCAGAGTACTCCCCAGAATTGAGTAGAATCGATCCGTACCACATATAGGCTTCTGCATTAGATGGATTTAGTTGAATCGCCATATTTAAGTGCCGTTTAGCATTTTGTAGTTCTGATTCTTCATTTTCACTTCCTTTTGCCCTTTGCCAATGAAACAAGCCTTTTACTGAATGAGCAATTGCTAATTCACTGTTCAAACTAAGCGCTTTTTCGAGATAATTATTGGCAGCAACTTGTGCATCAGCCGGTTCAATAGAAACATCATAACTAGCTTCTAATAAATAAGTCTCCGCTAACATGGCAAAAGCTTCAGCATAGTTAGGATCAATATTGATAGCGCTATTAAAATAATTTTTGGCATTTTTAAAATCTTCTTTGCTTCTATTTCTAACCGCAGCAACACCTTTCGAATACTCAGCAAATGCCGCGATACTTTTTGTTCCAATACTTTCACTATTTGACTCTTTACCAAGTAATTTTATTTCCAAGGTTTCTAAAACAGATAAAGCAATTTCATCCTGAACTTTAAAAATATTACTAATATCTTTATCCCACGTAGATGAAAAAATATGAACATCTTCGTCCGCTTTAATTAATTGTGCTGTCACTCGAATTTTATCACCCGAACGCCTAACACTACCTTCCAAAATATATTGAACACCTAACTCTTTAGCGATTGTTTTAATATTAATATTCTTATTTTTGTATTGAAAGGATGACGTTCTAGCAGCAACACGTAGTAATTTATTTTTCGCGAGCACATTAAGTAATTCTTCTGACAGTCCATCGGCAAAGTACTCATCAGACTTTGAACCCCCAAAATTTGAAAATGGCAATACAGCAATAGTTTTTTGTTTATTAACCGATTGAGTTAAATTTTTGACACTTGTTAACTCAAAAATAGGTTTATCTTTCATTATAATTTGGCTGTTAAAGTATAGGAGCCCCGCGAATACAATAAATAGAATGATAATAATTAACTCAATCATTCGAGTTCTAAAACCACTTCTAATTTCTGATGTACCGTCAACCTGTAATACTATTTTTTTATCATTTTTAATATCGATAAGCCAGCCAAAAATTAGCGCCAAAGGAAAACCTGCAAATGCAATGACAACCATCGATGACATTAACCAATCGGGATACTGAAGTACCGGTAACAAAATATCAGCAATTTGGATAATCCCCCACGCAACTGCCGCATATAGAGTTGCGGCTCGAAAGATTCGTCTTCCTTTAACATCTTCCCAAATGCTTGTCATATTTAGTCCTGATTTGATACTTGTTAATTTGTTGATTATATTTGCTCTAATATTTTAAGGTGCCATGACTTTAAGGTACCAAGTATATAGACGCAATAGGATAAGGTTTGAAGTATTTACCTTATTAACGTTTATTCATTTCTTTATAACCTTTTAAACCTACCTTGCCACTAACCGTACGCAGAGTGATTTTTGCATTACCTATGCCTTCAATAAAAGCCTGTTGTTGAGAATTTAAATGTGAATTTTTTTTTTCAAAAGGTTTAACACGATTAATAATAGAACCATCAGGTCCCGTTTCAATTGAAACCTTCGCATTAATAGGTTCCTTAAAAAAGAAAAAACTTTCGCCAGAAATATTCTCAAGCTTAATCTCACCATGCTTATTAAGCTCGCCCGATAACTTAGTAGAACCAGAAATTGAAAATAAGTTAATATTTTCAATTTGTTTAGTGACTACAAATATATCACTTGAAATAGCCTTTACTTTAATAAGGCTTGAAGTCACTTTAGCATTTAAATCCCCGCTAACTGTCGAGATATCAATTTGGCTGGAAACATCATTTAGTTGAATTTTTCCACTAATATTTCTTATCCGTAAGTTTCCACTGATTGATTCTGCATTGATAGCACCACTAACAGAGTTAATATTAACTTCACCGCCTAAACCATTAAGGCTTAAATCTGTAGCTATGCCGTTATACTGTAGATCATGTTTTTTAGGTAACCAAACCTCTAACTCTGAGCCTTTACCATTATTTTTCCCATGCGCATGTTTAGCCGAAAGTTTGACTTCAATCAGAATTAAGTCATCCTTTTTATCAAAAATAAAATGATCTGCCAAATCATCTATTTGACCTTTAACTAGAACTTCATTCTTATCCCAAGTGTTTACACGAATTGAACCTCGATCATTACAAATTTTCACTTTCGACGTTTCTTCAGTCATTAATGACTGGCTAATTTTTTCACCTGCAATACTGGGCAAGCCTAAAAAACCGAACAAACTTAAAAATAAAGATAAGATCACTCTTAAAACTTTGCCATTAGGCACTTTTAAATCGGAAAAATTAATATTGGTATCAAATAACAGCATTTATAATGGTTTCAGCTTTATTGTCCTAATAGATTAATTAGCTTAACTTACTTTAATGTAATTGTATTTTTCTATTTGTAAATTAGCATTTCAACCTAGGTTAAAATGTACTGTGAAAGAGAAGATTAACCTCTTGCTAACAGTTCTCTCAAGTCTATTAACCCTGCATTGGCTCGACTAATGTAATTTGCCATCACTAAAGAATGATTAGCCATTAATCCAAAACCGCTACCATTAAGAATGAGAGGGCTCCAAATAGTTTCTTGGGTCGCTTCTAACTCTCTAATAATCTGAGCAAGACTCGCATTAGCATTCTTTTTTTCTAAAACATCGGCAAAGTCAATTTGTATCGCTTTCAATAAATGAATAAGTGCCCAACAAGCTCCTCTTGATTCATAAAACACATCATCAATTAGAAACCAATCCGTTTTCACAGAAAAGGCAGATGAAGTTTTGGTTGATTGTGAAGCCGAAGAGTCGCCCGAAAGGTCGGTATTAATCCGTTCTTGACCAACCGCAGCCGATAGACGCTGAGACAAACCTCCGAGTCGTTTATTCACTAATTCAAGCCAAGACCTTAGATTATCGGCTCGTGCATAAAATTGAACATTGGGATTATCACTCTTATTCAGCTCAATACGAAATTGGCTCAGTTTTTCCTTGCCATCTAAGTAGCTACCTTCCGCAGTTGGCAAGACCCATGACTCTGTCGATATATTAAATAGTGGCTCTGCTTTTTGCAAAAAACTATTTTCCAAAGACTGAGATTGAGAGCGACTCATATCGTTTCTTAGAATAGAAACCATATCTCTAATTTGAACAATTACACCAAATTCCCAAGCAGGAATATTATCCAAAAATATTGAGGGAGGCAGTCTATCATTACTTAAAAAGCCGCCTGGCTTATCCATTAACTCAGAAACTAACCTTTCAGTAGTCGCTAACGTGGTGAAACCTATTCTTAACGGTTCATCTTTATTTTGTGAGGATTCTGTCTTTTGTGAGGATTCAATACTTAATAAAGACTTAGATTCTGCCTTAACATCAAACAAGTCTGGTTCAAAACTCCAATATACGCCAAGTAAGTAAAGACTCACTAGCACAAAAAGTGAAGCAAAAAGAATTCTCTTGCTTAGCGAGTTGTCTTCGCGACTTATAGCACTATCGGTTGCAGAAAAGTTCTCCGTATTTTTAACCGTCTCATCGCTTTCAAATAAGCCGGAAGTTTCCTCAGTAGCTGAAAAATCATTCGTCATTTTAGACTCATTTTGTTTAGATTTACCAAAACTCCACATAGCTATTTCAATTCCATAAGTTTAAATTATCTAATAGGATCCCATTATCCTAATAAAACAGTGCACCCGCAACAATGTACGCTAAAAAAGTTGGCGCTGTAAACAGAAATAAAGAAACCATAGCCACAACTCGAACTAATGTTAGATCCCAACCAAACTGGTGAGCAAGACCCGCACAAACCCCCATAACCTTTGAACGAGCTATGGGCCTGCGTCCATAACTAACATCATCATATCGACTATTTTTCTTATAATGGCGATGACGGTAGTTGTACCCGCCCTCACTTTCACTATATCGACTCATCATTGACTCCTCATTATTCTCTTTAATTCAAAACAACACTACTTTTTTATTTGGCTAAGCTTCTAGGTTTCCAAACACCTATAGAAACTATGCGCCTAAGATGCTTTTTTGAGTTTTAATTTTAAATCTTCAAGTTCTTTATTCAGATTTTCATCGGTTTGTAAGCCATCAATCTGCTGAGATAAACTAACATTTTGCCCTAAATCCATGGCTTCAGCCTCAGCTTCCATTTCATCTAGACGTTTTTCAAAACGATTAAATCGATTGAGTGCCGTATCAATTCCTGTCACTGCTATTTTTTGACGGATTTGAATACTATTTCTAACCGTTTCATGCCGAGCAACAATTGCTTTTCTGCGTGCAACCGCTTCATTCAATTTTAGTTGTAGCTTAGAAATATCATGCTCTAACTTTTCCAATGCTAATTCAAGCGCTCCTAACTCTTTACTTTGCACTTCAATCGCTTGAGTAATTCGATGTTTTTCTTCTAATGCTTGTTTGGCTAAATCATCACGACCTTTATCAAGCGCCAATTCAGCACGCTTTTGCCAAGATCCCACTTCAGATTCAAAATCTTTAAGCTGTCTTTGCATCTCTTTTTTATTGGCAATTGTTTTAGCGGATTCAGAGCGGACATTAAATAAAGTCGTTTCCATTTCACGGATGATCATATTCACTAACTTTTCTGGATCTTCCGCCTTATCAAGCATGGAATTAAGATTACTGTTTAATATATCTGAAAATCGTTTAAAAACATTCATAGTGTTCCTCTCTTATATTAATCAAATAGTTAATTAAAATGAAATAAATCAAGTTTTCATTAAAAGATAATTCAGGAAACGTGCCAGAAGTGGTATTTTCATCCTAACCAATTGTTTTAATTCATAATTTAAAACCAATCTTGAGTGTTATGAGTCATGAAAAGTATCTGTTTGGTTTTCAAAATCACTACATATTAGTTATTTTGACTGAGTATTAATTTCAGGCTAACAGGCTAGCCCTCCTAAAATAATATCAGTATATACAGTTATTATTGATGATATTTTACGGTAATGTTAGTATATCCATATATTATATTTAAACTGAATACTTATGACAGACTTTCATTTACTTTCAGATAAACAAATCATAGCTAAACTAGGTTCTAGGTTTGACAAAAAACGGATCCAAAAAGGATTCATGGATAAAGAAGTCATGGCTAAAGGTGGCGTTAGTTCTGATGCACTCAATAAATTTCGTAGTGCAAAAGGCGGAATTACTCTATTAAATTTTATTCGACTTTTTAGAGGGATTGATGAGTTAGATAAAATAGAAACATTACTTTCCGTTGAAAAGCCTCTGCTTTTTTCCGATAAAACAACGGATAACAAACGAAAACGTATTCGTCAAAAAACACTTCCAAAAAAAGCCTTCGTATGGGGAAATGATCAATAATGGCTTTACAGATTGAAGTTTTTCTATGGGGAACAAAAGTAGGCGATCTTGGTTATAAAGATCAACCCACTATCAACCAGCCCGTAACTATTTTTGAATTTACAACAGAAATCGTTAAAGCCAATATAGAAATCTCACCGCTGTTAATGAGTAGTAAAGCACAACAACACACTTTTCCCGAAATTAGCTTCAGAACTTTTAAAGGGCTACCGGGAATTTTTGCCGATTCATTACCCGATAAATTTGGTACTCAGTTGATTGATATTTATATGGCTGAAAAAGGCGTACCGCTTAACCAAGTCACATCATTAGATAGACTAATGTATATTGGTGACCGAGGAATGGGCGCATTAGAGTATCAACCTAGTGAAATCAAAACAGAAAAAAATGATCTTCAAATTCTCGATTTAAAAATGCTAAATAACCTAGCAGGCCTAGTGAATAAAAATAAAAAAGAGCTATCCAAAAAATTAGAAAGTACTACGGATCATCAACAAGCATTAAAATTCATTAGGGTAAGCTCTAGTGCCGGTGGAGCACGTTCAAAAGCTTTAATTGCTACAACGCCTGATGGGCAACTAAAAGATGGAACAATAGACCATGGTATTGACCATGATTACTGGCTATTGAAGTTTGATGCAGATAACAATCATGATCGGGACTCTAATGATCCTAAAGGTATGCCAAAAGTTGAATATATTTATTCTTTAATCGCTAAATCATGTGGGATTGATATGCCACGAACCGATTATATTAAAGATGATAATAATTTTCACTTTATGATTGAACGTTTTGATAGAGTAAAACAAAAAGGAAAGTTAGAAAAGCTTCACTTTGTTTCTTGGTGTGGAATATCTCATGCACATCGTGATATTACCGGTGCATACTCCTATGAACAGCTTGCTTTAGTTTGTAAGGAGCTAAGCCTTGGCTCAGATGCCCTAAAAGAGATTTTTAAGCGATGCGTGTTTAATATTGTAGGTAGAAATCAAGATGACCATACCAAAAACTTTGGATTCCTAATGAGTAAAGATCTGGTATGGCATTTAGCACCAGCTTTTGATCTAACTTATTCCTTTGATCCTACAGGAAAGTGGACGTCTACACACCAAATTAGGTTAAACCGAAAACAAACTGATTTTGTACGTAGCGATTTACTAGCATTCGCAACGCAATGTAATCTAACCGCTGTTCAAGGCAGTAGAATTATTGACAAAATAATTAGTGAATTTAAAAATTTTGAACAACTAGCCAATAAATATAAAGTTCCGCTGCATTTAACAAAAACTATTTCAAAAAACTTACGGCGAAAATGCCTCTTAACAACGAGCTAGAAAAAAGTTAATGTTTAATAGTGATATTTTATTTATTAACAGCAAAGTTTAAATGTATCTATTTTTTTTAATAAAATAGTACTGCAAGTTAATAGTATTGAAACCCCTTAATTAAACGAACCAATCAGTTTCAGGAACTCATTAATTAGGCTGGTGAGAAAGCTAACTATATACTCCTGCATCTACTAACTACTCTAAATACCGTCGATAAAATACAGACTCTAATACTTCTATTTTAACAGCAACAATGGTGCAGGCTTAGTCACACGATTAACACCTCGCCATGAAGCAACTAACATCAATACAAATAACGAGCATGGCAATTGCCACCAAAGAGAAAAATGAAATTGAAATTCAATCTCAAATATTGATTGGTATAAAAAATAAGTCACTAATTCAATACAAATTAATGCAACGGTTGACGATAATATTGCTATCCACAAAAATTCAAAACGAAAACTAACCGCTAAGAAGTCACGACTTGCACCTAGCGTTCTTAAAATAGCTGACTGCCTTAATTTTTGTGCAAAACTATGCTCCATTGTCGCCCATAAAAGCGCTATACCCGCCACCACTACAAACACCATTAAAATTTCAACAGCTGAGCTAACTTTCGAAATAATTTTTCTAACTTCATTAAAAATCCTATCGAGTTCAATCACTGTTGAAGTAGGGTGTTTTTTAACAATGTCTGCCAGCAGTTTTTTCTTATCTTTTGGTAAATAAAAGGCATTCATGTAAGTTGGGCTAAAATCATCTAAATCACCAGGACTTGCAATCACGTAAAAATTGGGCGTAAGTGTTTGCCAATCTATACTACGTAAACTCGAAATTTCTGTAATCCATTCTCTGCCTCCAATAGTGAAGGTTATTTGATCTTTAAGCTTAAGCCCCAATTTTTCAGCGGTTTGAGAATAAAATGAGATAGATGCAATCTGTTTTTCATTTTCTTTTGAGCCTGATTTTAAACCTGATTCAGATTGCCACTCACCGTCAATAATTTTATTCCCTTTAGGGATTTTATTTGTCCAAGTTACATTTAATTCTCTTTTTAACGAGTTATGTTGCTGTGCTGACTCTGATAGCGCTGTTTTTATATCTTGACCATTTATTTTTGTTATTCTTGCTCTTATCATCGGATATTGCTCCGATGCCTTAATATTATTTTGTTTAAAAAAACTATTTAAACTTTCAATTTTATCAGGCGATATATTAACCATAAAATGATTAGGAGTATCAGTAGCGATACTTTGCTGCCATTTATCGAGCAGTTCAGTTCTTACAAGAATAACAATTGAAATAACAAATAAAGCACTACTAAAAGATAACAAATGGAGTAATGTGACACTTTTATTTGCATCTAATTGACGTAAGCTATAATTTACCGCCACATTATTAAAATTCGATAAGCGTCTAACTTGAGAAAGAACTAGCTTTGCAAAAATGGCAAAAAGAAGCACCATTAAAAGTAAGCCAGCAGTTACTCCAAGCACTAATTTTAAATCTCCTACTTGTACATACATTACAACCAATATAGAAAAGAAAGCGATAAAATAAATAGAACGAACATTGTTTTTCATTGGTGCAAGCTGTCGACGTAACACCCTCATTGGGGGTACATCTTTTAGTTGACTAAGAGAGGGCATTGCAAAACCCATTAATAATATAAATGAGGCTAAAGCCGGAAATAATAAAACGGATAAATTAGGAGCTGGCAGGGTTTCAGTAAATAAATCACTTAACCACATAACCATCAACCACTGAAAACCTAAACCAAATATTGCACCAATAACAATTCCACTAACTGCAACCAATCCCAGAATAAAAATAAAAACACTTAGCACTTGGCTATTATTCATACCAAAACAACGCATTAAAGCACTCATATCAAATTGCTTTGTTGCATAACGGTTTGCAGTAATAGCAATAGCTATCCCAAGTAAAACGAATGTAAGAAGGCTAGATAAACTAATGTATTTTTTACTCCGAGTAATAGCTGATCCGGCTAGAGGCGTTTCATCAAAAATAGTCACTAGTCTCTGACTAGAATTTAAAAGTGGTTCAATAAACGACTTAAAATTTTCAATTCTATTTTTGTCGCCGACAAACAGATACCGATAAGTTACTCGACTTCCTGGTTGAATTATTTTAGTCGCTGACAAATCTTTAATATTAATTATTGCACTAGGTGCTACATTAAAAAGGGTTGAACCTTGACCAGGTTCTAACATAATAACCGAGTCGACTTTTAGATCAACATATCCTAATTCAACAAGCTCATTCTTTTTTAATGACAATTGACTGTATATTCTAGGGGCAATCCAGATGCTGCCACTATTAGGAATTTCATTAGTTGACTCTATATCCCCATATGGCTCATCCGACACTTCAACACGCCCTTTTAGCGGGTAATTACTTGAAACTGCTTTCACGCTAGAGAGTTGGATTTTTCCATTTGCAGAAAGAACGCTAGCAAAATTTATAACTCTTGCATTTTGTAAGTTAAGTTCTTCAGATTTGTTCAACCAATTTTTTTCAATTTCATTTGGTGAAATAATAACTAAGTCGGCACCAATAATTTTTGATGCTTGTTGATCCGTGGCAGATGAAACTCGATCAATAATCAAATAAATTACGCTAACAGAAGCCATTGCAATAGATAGTGCAAAGACGAGTACCGATAGATCGCCTCTTAACCAGTCACGTCTAAAGATACGGAAAGAAATGATGAATAGTTGATTTAAATTATTCACTAGGTAAATCTGATTCTATTAACTCACCCGCACTTAAAGATATTTGATAATCACAGCGTGAAGCCAATTTAATATCATGTGTCACTAGAACCATTGTCGTATTGTTTTTTTGATTTAAATCAAACATTAACTCAACCACTTTTTGTCCAGTTTTAGTGTCTAAGTTTCCAGTTGGTTCATCTGCAAAAAGTATTTGCGGGGAGCAAACAAAAGCACGCGCAATTGCAACTCGCTGCTGTTCACCACCAGATAATTGATTAGGGAAATGTTGTATTCGCTCAGACAATCCGACTTGTTCTAACTGATAAATTGCTTTTTCTTTTGCTTTTTTATTACCTCGTAACTCTAAAGGCATCATCACATTTTCCAATGCCGTTAAACCATCAATCAATTGAAAATTCTGAAAAACAAAACCTACCGTATTTTTTCTTACTAAAGCACGCTCATCTTCAGATATTTCAAAAATTGAGCTACCATCAATCGAGACCTTTCCACTACTCGGTATATCCAGCCCAGCCAACAACCCTAGTAATGTTGTCTTACCCGAACCTGACTCGCCAACAATCGCAAGACTTTTACCTTTCTTCAAAAAAAAACTGATATCTTTTAAAATATGAAGTGTTGACTCACCAGTAGCAACCGCTTTATTCAATTTTTCCGCTTTAAGCATTAATTATAAACCCGCTGTAAATTCTAATGCCTGAAAAGTTTCCAACTTGACTAATTGCATTTGATTATTAACTGGCGCATAAGCTTTGCCATCAACAATTATTTCAGTTTTAACGGGGTAGATACCTTGAGGCATTCCTTTAGGTAATTGAAACGTAAATTCATTCTCAAATGCACCACTGGCATTCGTTTCAGAGTTAACTATTTTAGTAAACGACTTTAATTCTTTACTACTATCTTCATTATCAAAGATAGTGATTTTTTCTTCAATCTTTAAAGTTCTTGTATTGGCACTTCTAACGACTTCTAATTTTGATAAAATAGATATATCGTTTCCAGCTGTAACTACATCACCTGGTTGAATACTTGATTCGTATGCAACCAATTCTGGTGCATCAGGCAAGTCGCCATGTGCTAACTTATATTTTTTGACAACTTCACTTTCATCGTTCACTTGCTTTGATTGATAGTCTACAACCATGTCATAAATCAATTTTGCAGCGACACCTATAACCACAACAGCACCGATTTGTTTTAAGCGTTTACTACTTAACCCACCACATCCGCTTCCAAACATTAGGGATACGGAAACTAAACCGATTAACAAAATTTGGCTTAAACTATTTTGATTGTTTTTTTTCATAATATTCATATATAGAGCTCCTAGCTTTTACTTATTAAATTATCATTAATTAATTTTTATTGCTTTCTTAATATTTTCCATAGCATATTTTGCATCACGCTTTAGTTGTTTTGCGGCTTTTAAACTTGGCATAAACTCTAATGCAGATTCGGATTTAGCAATGGCACAACTATAATTCACGGCCTTAAAACAAGCTTGCCCATCCTTCAAAATTTTATTCGCTCGTTTTAAGTTTAGCTGATATTGTTTTTTTGCCTCTTGTGCATCTTCTTTAATATCTTTTGCTTTAACATCTTCAGTTCTAACTAATAGGGCGATATCCGCTTGCTTAATTGCACATTCAAACTGTTGTTTCTGGTAGCATTTTTTTGCTTTATCTATAGACGTGTTGTAACGAATATTTTGCTCTATTTTTTTTTCACCCTGTTCATCAAGCGCCTTAGTTGATTGTTCTAATAATTTTAAAGCGGTTATATTATCTGGAGAAGCATCTAAGATTTGCTGAGCGCTATTAACAGTGCATTGATAATCTGCAAGATTAAAACAATCTTGTGCTTTTATTAATGACTGATTAAGTTGCATCATTTTTTCTTTGCTAAAAATTAATAACTCGGCGTTTTTAAGAACTTGACTATTTTTTGCTACTAGCGATAAGTCTTCTAACGATTTGTTCGCACAAACTATGTCTTTATTTGTCAAATATTCT
>Ga0256845_1001459_pt1 | contig 18934 bp, 18 predicted proteins | sample RiftiametaG_FD_189101 | JGI IMG/M metagenome (GOLD analysis project Ga0256845, IMG submission 189101) | Tube worm associated microbial communities from hydrothermal vent at the East Pacific Rise, Pacific Ocean - Riftia | ecosystem: Host-associated > Annelida > Integument > Unclassified ...
TTATCTCAATGGTAATTTTTTAGAAACTCTTGAAGTTTCTAGGTGAGGTGAAACTTGGGATGTAGAAAAATCATAAATAGAGCTAAAAATTCTATTTTCTATGATTTTCTATTGAAAAAGATACTATATAGACTATTATAAAAATTATACTAAGGATGAGAGGAGAGACTATTTTGATTTTTTACTTTTAGATGATTTGAAGCAGATAGATTTCTCAAAAAAGAGTTTTATTGTAATGCAACAGATAGGAGAACACTCACCTTATAAGTTTTTTCAAGGGGCAATATCCAACAATCCCAAAGAGAAGAATTATATAAAATCTATTGAGTATAGTTTTAGGCTATATAGAAAAATTTATGATACACTTATGAAAACAGATAGACCTTTTATATTTATCTATACATCTGACCATGGTGAGTTCATAGGAGAAGATGGGCGATATGGACATAATATATTTGATGAGATTATATATAAAATACCTATGTTTATGGTCTCAAATAGAAAAATTCCAAAAGAGTATAGAGATATAAAGTCACACTATCATATATCTCAATTTATCATCTATCTTTTGGGATATAAAAAGAGGTTAGAACTCTCAGAAGAGAGAAGTGTAGTAAATGGAACTATGCTATCAAGAGAGGATGGTTTTAGAGTTATGAGATGATGTTGTTTACAACTTGTTTATAATCAAGAATTAAAGAACCTAAGAGTGTTACTATTATCTAAGAAAAAATAATAAGGATGTCTTATGAAACAAACTATAAGTTTTTTATCTATTGTTTTAATTAGCACTATTTGGGTTGCAAAATCTCACGCTCTAGATGTGGTAAGTGGTAAAAAAGTTTTTGAGACCTACTGTTGGGGATGTCATCACCAGACAGCAGTTGCTTTTGGCCCCCCTTTTGAGGAGATAGCATCAAAGAGAACTTCAGATGAGATTCGAGCCATGATTACAGACCCTGATTCTGTCTATAAAACTCTAGGATACAAGAGAAATGCAATGCCACCATTTAGACTCAAAGAGAAGGAGTTAAAAGCTATTACGGAGTATATTTTATCATATAAGACCAAGGTTGATTCAAACTCTACAAAAGAGGAGCCTTATCCAAATATAGCTTTTGCAAAGGATACTAAATAGATGTTTCGATTATCAAACTTATTAAAAACTGTTATTGAGGGGAGACCTGCTAGGGTATTGGATGGGAGTATTGCTATATGGAATTTTACCAATAGATGTAATCTATCCTGTCTGCATTGCTACTCAAAAGCTGACCTTGATGCTGTTGACAGACTCAAAACAGAAAATATAATGGCTGTTTTACCAAAACTAAAAGCTAATGGAGTTAAGTTTCTCATATTTTCAGGTGGTGAGCCTCTAACTAGAAAAGATATTTATGAGATTGCTTCTGCTTGTAAAGAGATTGGGATTATGACCTATCTCTCTACTAACGGATTATATGTAAAAAAGAGTAATGCAGAGAAGATTTTAGATACATTTAACTATATAGGTATAAGTATAGATGGAAGTGAGGAGGTTCATGATAAGTTCCGTGGACTAAAAGGCTCTTTTAGAGAGTCTATGAGGGCTGTAGATTTATTGAATAGTTACGGTCGAACAAAAGTAGGTATTAGATTTACAATTACCAAAGATACCTATAATGATTTGAAATTTATATTTGAGTTAGCAGAGAGACATAATATCCCTAAAATCTATATATCTCACCTAGTCTATTCAGGTAGAGGACTTGATAATTTGGAGATGGATTTAACCAAAAAGCAGAGAGTTGAGGCTGTTAACTATATCTTGGACAAAGCATTTGAGTATTATGATGATAGTAGAGATATAGAGATAGTAACTGGTAATATGGAGATGGATGCTGTACTCTTCTATGATAGATTTATGGAGAAATATCCACAATATGCAGATGATATGAAAAGTAGATTGCTCTCTTGGGGTGGTAATAGTGCAGGAAAAAAACTTCTAAATATAGACTCTGAAGGGAATGTAAAACCTGACCCATTTTTTCCTGCTATTATAGGTAATATATTGACTCAAGATTTTACGGATATTTGGACAGATAAACCTATTGAGCTATTACAAAAACTAAGAACTACTCCTAGAGTGCTTGGAGGGAAGTGTAAAGCGTGTGAATATTTGGAGATTTGTAATGGTGGCTCTAGGTCTAGGGCTTATGCTATATATGGAGATATGTGGGCAGAAGACCCATCTTGTTATTTATTTGGTGAATAATAGATAGTTTAGTGTTGATATTGTATCGTAGTAGGGTAAGATTAGTTTTTGTTCAACTAGCTACAAAATAGATAATTAGGAGGAATAGATGGGTAAGGTATATTTAACAGGAGCAGGACCTGGAGATATTGAGCTGTTGACGATAAAAGCTCTAAGAGTAGTAAGAGAGGCAGATGTAATCATCTATGACCGTTTGGCAAATCCAGAGATACTAAAAGAGGCAAAAGATGGTTGTCAATTTGTATATGTAGGTAAAGAGGATAGTCATCATATACTGCCACAAGAGGAGATAAATGAGGTAATATATCAAAATGCTCTAAAATATAAGATAGTAGTACGTCTAAAAGGTGGAGACCCATTTGTATTTGGTAGAGGAGGAGAGGAGGGTATCTATCTCAAAGAGAGAAATATAAAATTTGAGTTCATTCCAGGAATCACTTCAGCTATTGCTGTACCAGAGTATGCAGGTATTCCTGTAACTCATCGTGGAGTTACAGTATCTTTTCGAGTAGTAACAGGTCATGAGTCATCAGGCAAAGACCATTCACAAATACCTTGGCAGAACTATAAAACAGATGATACAATTATATTTTTGATGGGGCTACATAGATTAAAAATAATTACAGAGAAGTTAATTGAGATTGGTAAATCAAAAGATTATCCTGTAGCTGTTATTAGTCGTGGGACTACAAAAGATGAGAAGACAGTAGTTGGAACACTAGAGAATATTTGGGAGTTAGCAAAGAATCTACCTACACCAGCACTTATCATAGTAGGCGAGGTTGTAAATTTGAGAGAGCAACTAAATTGGTTTGAAAAATAATATTTTTTTTTATTAAAATTTTAAAAATATTTTGTATAATAGGTCAAGATTATAAAAAAAGTGAGTTTCAATGGTTGAGCTTCAAGATATTCCAATGTTTAGTAATTTGGATAAAAAATTTCACAAAGAATTGAAAGAGAATATTCATGTAAAAAAGTATACAAAGAATAGTATTGTCTTTTATGAGGGGGATGAGAGTGACTACTTCTATATCCTATTAGAAGGTAAAATTAGACTCTATAAGACTACTCCAAAAGGTTCACAAGTTCAGATAAAAAGGATGGTAGCCCCAAATACAATTGGAGAGTATGCCTGTTTTGAAAAGGAGCCTTTTCCTGCTACTTGTGAGTTTCTTTCAGATGGCAAGATGGGACTGCTTCATTTTAATAAGGTATATAAGTATCTTGATGACCAAGAGTTCTCTCTAGGGCTTATTAAATCTCTGACAAGTAAGGTTATGTTGCTCTCTGCACTAGTACATAAAGAGACGGTTCTTTCATCAGAGGCAAAAGTAGCTGATTTAATGATTGATAAGATTGCTATTTTTAACAAACTAAGAAACAATGAGATAGCAGGAATTTTAAACCTGACTCCTGAGACATTCTCTCGAATTATTACTAAGTTTAAAAAAGAGGCTATAGTCAAAGTTGAAAATAGTGAATTAAAAATATTAAATCTTGATGCACTTTTTATGATTATAGAGACAAATTCTCTTAAAAATTGTACGAACTGTATAGCTAGTTTCAAAGCAAAGCTAATCAAAGAGGGTAAACTATAGTGTCATTTTTTCCAGCATATTTTAGTTTAAAAGATAAAAGAATACTCCTTGTGGGTGGTGGTCTTATCGCTCTTGAGAAGTTAGAGAAGTTGGTAGATTTTACTGAAAATATTACTATAGTAGCGAGAGAAGTATCAGAGGATTTTCTAAAGTTTGCTACAAAGCATAGTATAGATATTCAACAACGAAGTTATAAAAAGGGTGATATTGAGGATTTTGATATTGTAATTGTAGCAACAGATACAGTTCAGATTCATAAAGAGATTTATGATGAGAGTAGAAGTTCTCGTATATTAGTTAACTCTGTAGATAATACTGCCTATTGTGATTTTATATTTCCCTCCTATGTAAAAAAAGGTGATTTGACTATCTCTATCTCTACAGGTGGAGCCTCTCCTGCAATGGCAAAACGGTTGCGTCAATATATAGAAAAGCTTATCCCTTCAAATATAGCACAATTTCTACAAGAGATGAGAGAATTAAGAGGAGTTATACCAAAAGGCAGAGAGCGAATGAAGCTCTTTGAGGAGAAGGCAGATAGCTTTATTTACAAATATTTTAAAACAATTAATAACAATTGACCTATATCAAATATATTAACACTCTAAGAAAGTATAATTTATAGTTAATAAAAAATTATCTTAGGGGTAACAAATATGAAGTCAGAACTACTCTCTATCATTCAAAAGCGATTCCCACTAACTCCAAGACCATTTGCTGATATTGCAAAAGAGTTGGATAGTGATGAGTCAACTATTATAAAAATCATATCTGAGGAAAAAGAGAAAAAAATAATTCGACAAATCTCTCCAATCTTTGATACCAAGAGGTTAGGATATAGCTCTTCTCTAGTCTCATTTAAGGTTAGAAGAGAGGATATAGATAGAGCTGTAGAGGTGATAAACTCCCACCCAGGAGTCTCACACAATTATGAGAGAGAGCATCCATTTAATATATGGTTTACTATGGCTATAGCACCAAACTCTAAACTAGGATTAAAAGAGACCGTCAAGATAATAGCTCAAAAGGCAAATGCAATAGAGTCTATTATGCTCCCTACACTAAAGCTCTTTAAAATATCTGTAAAACTAAACACGACAGGCAGAGATGCAAAAAAAGAGAGTGTAGTTAAACCCAAAAGAGAAGATATAGAGCTAACACCTCTACACCATAGAGTCATTGCTTTAGCTCAAAATGATATACCAATAGTTCAAGAGCCATTCAAAAAAATTATTGATGAGTTAGGGATAGAGTATGATGAGTTTTTTGCTATTTTAAATAGGCTAAAAGAGGCAGGAGTTATGAGAAGATTTGCAGGAATCCTCAATCATAGAAATGCAGGATTTAATGCCAATGCGATGGTAGTTTGGGATATTGATGAGAAAAAAGGTGAAGAGATGGGAAAAAGAGCAGCCGAGTTCTCTGCTGTAAGTCACTGTTATCTGCGTCCAAAATATCACAATTGGCCATATAATCTCTTTACAATGGTACATGGCAGAACAACAGAGGAGACAAATGGAATTATCAGAGAGATGGCTTCAGAGATAGAACATTTTGCTAGAAGACCTCTCTACTCTACACGAGAGTTTAAAAAGGTTCGGATTAAATATTTCTCTCCTGAATTTGAGAAGTGGGAAGAGGTTAATGCACCTTTAAATGTTTAAGAACACTATTGTATAATTCATAAAATTTATCTCTCTCTCGTTCCACCTGTCCTAAGGTGGAATGCATAGACGATTTGGATATTTCTTTCCGTTGTTTTTGTCTATGCATTCCACCTCAGAGAGGATGGAACGAGATAGTACCAATATTTTTTAATTATAAATTAGGATACTAAATGAACTCAAAAAACTACTACAACCCAAATGGTGAAGAGATACTCGATGAAAAAATTTTTGGAGGGAAGCCAACAGGTTTTGTCGATTTTAACCGTTCGAGATACAAATGGGATTCAAAAATCTATGATTTAATGAATGCTAACACATGGTTTCCATCAGAGGTCAATACCGTTAATGAAAAAAAGAACTTCGACCGACTAACAGAGAATGAACAAGCAATCTATAAGATGACATTTGCTCAACTAAGTTTCAATGACTCTGCTCAAGAGGAGTATCTAAGTGACTTTAGACGATTGGCAACCAATAGATTAATAAAATCGACTATAAGTCTACAGATAATGCAAGAGGTAAACCACTCCAAATCATACGCTGTACTACTAGATGCCTGTGGAAACTCTGATGAGGTTTTTAATCTCTATAAGTATGATGATGCACTAAATACCAAAAATCAAAAAATTGCAGAGCAGTTTGCCTCATATATAGATGGTACTTCTGTAGACAAGATGCTCCTATCTGCAATGGCAAGTATTAATTTAGAAGGGATATATTTTCTACTTGGTTTTGGATATATCTATCTACTAGGAGATAAAGTACCAGGGGCTAGAGATATGATTAAATTTATCGCTAGAGATGAGCTAAATACACACCTACCACTCTTTGCAAATATCTATAAAACTATCCAAAAAGAGAATAAAATTCAGACAGCTACAACAGATTCGGCTTATAAGATGATAAGTGATGCTGTCGAGATAGAGTTGGAGTATGGAAAATATCTACTTAGTAGATACCCTATTATGGGTGTAACAGAGGAGCTAATGGAGAGAACTGTTTACAACTATGCAAATGATAGACTCAATAAGATAGGTCTTAATCCTATATTTAAAGAGACAGATACAACTTATCTACAAAAATTAGTAACAAAACATCTTAACATGAATGAGGTAAAGAGTAACTTCTTTGAATCTAATGTCTCTAACTATGCAAAATCTAGTATTGATTTGGATGATTTTTAGTACAATATTAAGTTGAAAACTTAAAAAAGGATAAAATATGAGTAAAAGAGATGATAAAATTAAAGCAATGATTGCTGAAGCTAAAAAGTTAAATTTAAATATCCCAGATGATTTAATAACTAAAGTAGTTATAGGTTTAGGTCCATCTATATATAATAAAAATAGTGAACTAATAGCATGTGGTAGAGCAAGTGAACTAGAGACTATTAAAAATAGATTTTTAAAGAAGAAATTGGGACTAACAAATGATGATGCAGAGCTAGATAGTGCCATCAAAGAGGTCTGTTCTCAGTTAGGTTCCTCCAATAGAGTTAAAAAAAGAGTACACATGTATGCACTACTAGCTATGAAATTTAATAAAGAGAGTGTTTATGCTTAAAATATAATATTATAGATACTATTATATAAATAATCTCTACTTTTTATCAATATTTGTTTGTAAAAGAACAAATATTGTTCTAACTAAGCATTTTTTAAGCTTCTTTCCACAATAAATAACGATTTTTTCCTGATTTCTTTTTTTTAATTTGCTATTCATAATAATAAAGTTGATATAATTGTAAGTGAATCAAAACTTAAGATGAGGAGTAAATAATGAATAATAAGGTTAAAACAATAACAACACTATTGGTATTAGCAGGATTATTAGTAGGATGTGGGAGTAGTGGTAGCTCAAGTAAAAATACAAAGGCTGGATACAAGGGGGTATTTGTTGACTCATTTGTCTCAGGAATTTCATATTCGTGTGGTAATGTAACAGGTATTACTGATACTAATGGTGTTTTTGGAGTGTGTCCTGCTGGAAGTAATGTAACTTTTTCTATAGGTAATATAGAGTTAGGTACAGCAGGTCAAACAGCTGATAATATTTTTACACCACAAGATTTAGTAGGTATAGAGAGGGAAATTAGTGACAATAACAAAATAAATTTTAACAGAAAAATCAATCTTAGGGAAAAAGCAAATCTCATAGCTTCATTATTACTCTCTTTAGATACTGATGGTGATCCAAGTAATGGTATTTCTATTACTCCTGAAGTTATTACAGCATTTAAAGTAGCTGTACCAACACCTATAGCGATGGATGATATGACTGAAGCAACAATATCTGCAGCAGTAATAACAACAAGTGATGCTCTTCCTAATATTAATCTAGTTGTTGTATCTGTAGAGGAGGCTGCAGCTCACTTGGTAGAGACAGCAGCAGCTATTGATGCAGGTGTTATTATAGCACCTGAACAGCCAGTAATTTTGGATGACTCAACCAACTGATTTTTGAAATAGGAGAAAAAATATATATTTTCTCTCTCCTGTTTCTATCTCTTAATACATAGATTCAAATAAGAGAAATCCACCTCTGTATTATTCTGTATCAAAATATCAAGCATAGAGTTGGTTTTATTTATCATATCAAAAATTGAGCCTTTCCCTCCTTTTGTGAGATTCAAATCAAATAGATTTGCCTGTATTACTCTCTCTCCATTACTTATTTTTATATCTTTTTTCCATCTATTTGATACACTATTTTCACTATCTCCATAGAGCCTAAATGAAGCATACTTATCAGCTTCATAATTACCAAGATATATAATATCGTTTTGATATAGAAATTTTGGCATAGGTTTTATACCTACAGAGAACTGTGCATCAGTTATAGTAAGGTCTAGTGGTCTATTGAGTGTATCTATAAAAATTTTATTATCAGCTAACTCATCATATCCAATTATAGCTCTATCTATACTTGTCAACATAGCAGTAGAAGGGGTTGTCTCTCTCTCTTCGTTATCCTCTGCAAAAGCATCTACTGTACCACCTATAATTTTAATAAGTCTCTCTCCCTCTTTACAAGAGAAGACATTTAGAGTCTGTTGAATCTCTGCTATAGGATTCTTTTCTGAACAGGTAGCTACAGAGATAAAGTCAATAGCTGTCTCCTTCTCTACTACAACATCAAAATAGTTTTTGTTATTTAAATAGTCTATAAGTGTATCATTTTTATCATTTAGCTTTATATTCTCAAAGCTAGTGTAGTATATATCAGTTGTAGGATTATCATTGTTAATCACTTGATGTGACCAATTGAGATTTTCTAATGCGGTTAATTTAGCATTGAAATGATTATTTATATTTTTTTGATTATATCTACCTATATGGATGCTATCCTCTCTATTTAGGCTATTTCCACTCAGTTTTAGACCTATATAGAACATCCCTTTTTTGACTTTTCTTGGAAGCCTACTAACCTTTTCTGCAAAAAATTTACCATTTGGCTCAACATCATAATTAACTAATTTTTTCTCTCCTATTTGAGTAATTACACTTAGAGACGGATGAGCCAATTCTCCTCTATTTTTTAGATTAAATAGGTCTTCAAAGCCATAGTGTCGTACAACTTTTCTATCTGTTCCACAATCTAGTTCCTGAATCAATTTATCATTGAGAAGTTTAACACTCCTTCTCTCTTCGGCTATATTATATATATCTTGCTCTTGGGTATCAAGATTGACGGGGAAGCTTTTGATAAGCTCTTCTCTACAGTTGCTATCTTCGTTACACTCTCTTTTTATTAGTGTAGGTAGATTTTTCAGTGGAATATTCTCTCTAAAGACTCTTCCTAACTCTTTTAGGTTGGAGTCTCTTGCGTCTCTGTGTCTCATATTATTATTCATATATCTATTGAGGTTCTTTATCATACTCTTTAGAAGTATCTCATCAAAGGTCTCTTTTCCATCCATCTTTTTCACCTCTATTGTATCCTCTTCGGTAATATCCTCGGCATCTACCATAGATTGCAAGATAGATAGTTCTGTTGATGTTCCTTTGTATTCCAATGAGAAGTTACCATCATTATACTCAACCTCTTCACTCTGAAGTTGCATTACGATTTTTTTATTGGGGTCATAGTTTCTTAGTTCATATCTGTTATCTTCTCCAAGTATAATCTTTTTTAGCCAACTATTTTTGATGTAGGAGATATTTCCAAGTTCCAATGAGTTACAAAATCCATCTTCATTATCATCTTGACAGATATTGACAATAATATCTTGAGGGATACCAACTACAGTTAATATCTGTGATAGTAGCTCTTTTGCCTCTTTACTACTTCCACCACCACAATTCATCACTCCTAATCCTACAACAATGCCTGTTATCCATATATATTTTTTCATTTCTAAAGCTCCTTGTTGTAGATTATACTATTTTTTTAATAGTTAAAAATTAACAAGCCCCTGAAAGGTATTAATTAGTTTACTTTTCTCTTTTACATTAGCTATCTCTCTACCTGGTTCTGTTGTGGTGATAACTGAACGACCTAAAATATGTTTTTTTCCATTTTTAAGTCTAACTCCCCAAAAGTTGTGCATAATAATTGGCTCATTATCTTTTTGCCCTAGATATAGAGTGATATGACCTTTTACAAAAAGCAGAGAGCGACAAGGTCTTCCATAAGCCATAATAGTTGCAGCTTTCTCCTCTTTGTTTAGACCCTCTAGTGACATGTAGACTCCATCACTCTCATGTGCCTGTTGTGATGAGTTTCTAGGAAGATATACGCCAAAAGGTGCAAAAAAGTCTCGTGTGAGTGTTGAACAATCTCTAGTCTCTAGTTTACCACCCCATCCATAAGGCTCATCTACCAACTGTTTCCCAATATAGGCTATATTAAATTGATTAAATTTAATTGGTTTTTTTGCAATAAGATTAACAGTTGATGGTTTAAATCTCTCTATTTTAGCATACCCATCTGCTCCTTTTTTGGCATACATATATCGCCTAGCTACTTTATCTATAGGAAATATACTACCTAGTTTTACTAGAGATATAAGTTGATTATCATCACTATATAGATGTAGATTATCTGTAGTAGCTATACCATAGCTACCACTTTGAAACTGCTCTTTAAACTTCGGAGTTACAAAAGCCATATCTTCAACTTTTATCCACCCAAAGGCAAAAGCTGTTTTGGCATATACCCATTTTTTATCTAGTGAGTAGTGAGATACAAAAATAGGCGTATTGATATATGCAGAGCTGTTTTGATTATAGTCAAAAGGAAAACCCTCTCCTACACGATTGGAGTTATAATAAAACTCTTCATCTGTAGGGTATAGTTTTATATTGGTATGTTTAACTGTAATAGCAGGTTTTGATATAGAGTTATAGTTATCAAAATTTGAGTTTTTAATCTGCTCTTGAAACCACTGTTTTGGTATTTTTTCGTTATATCGTCTATACATTTTTCTCTTTGCAAACATAAACTGCCATGTCTTTTCACCCTTTGTCAAATCCATCTCTGTTAGTTGCCAAGGTCCAAAATATTTCTCGTTATATCTAGCATCATAATCAAGTTGCTCTTCTCGACTCATAGGTTCAGCCTGTTTACTAAACTCTGTTGGGTCTTGTGGTATCTCTAGTGTATCTCTAATCTCATTTGATGGCATATTATCTATATCACTCTTATCTCGTCCCCCTGTGGTCAGTGTAGATTCAGCAAAAAGTGAAGTCGAAAGTGTTGCAAATAGAATAATAGTTGTAAAAATAGTTTTTTTTAGTCTCATAATTTTTTCTCCTTTTTCATAAATTATAGTTTAAAATAGGGGTATATTATAAAAAAGAGTTATTTTTAGAAAATTCAACTATTTTTTTTTAAATAGTGTGAATAGTTTACACACTTAATAAAAACTATTTCAACACTCAATGTTTTTGAGTATGAAATAGTTATTTTAAAATATTTTTATCTGTTTTTAATGTTTATATATAGCCTCAATATGCTCCACTCTCTTACCCATATTTAGCAGAGTCATATCAGCCAAGACTAGAGCTGTCATAGCTTCACATACAACAGAACCTCTAATAGCTACACATGGGTCGTGTCTCCCTTTTAGTTCACATATTGTAGATTTATTCTCTTTGGTTACTGTCTCTTGGGCTTGAAATATAGAGGGAGTTGGTTTAAAGTGAGTTTTTATAATAATATCATCACCATTTGAGATACCACCAAGTATTCCTCCAGAGTGGTTTGATTTGAATCCATTTGGGGTTATCTCATCATTGTTTTGACTACCCTTTAGGTGTGTAGAGGCTACCCCGTCTCCTATCTCCACAGCCTTTGAGGCATTGATTCCCATCATAGCCTCTGCTAAGATAGCATCTAGTTTGTAGTATAGTGGCTCACCTAGACCTATTGGAACACCTGTCGCAATAGTTAAAACTACTCCTCCTACAGAGTTATGATTATTTTTTGCACTTACTATAGCCTCCTCTTGAGCCAACTCTACACTAGGGTCAAGAGCGTAGAGCATCGAGCCTTTTGCATGAGCAAAATCATATGAGTTAGATTTAATTCCATCTACTTCACAGACTCCCGATTCTATCTCTATACCTATCTTTTTTAGCATCAATTTGGCTATAGCTCCACCTGCAACTCTAGCTGCTGTCTCTCTAGCAGAGCTTCTTCCACCTCCACGGTAATCTCTAATACCATATTTATGATAGTAGGTAAAATCAGCATGACCAGGACGAAATAGCTCTTTGATACTATCATAATCTCGACTCTTTTGGTTGGAGTTGAAGATAACCATCATAATTGGTGTTCCTGTGCTTACTCCCTCAAATATACCAGATAGTATCTCTACTCTATCATCCTCTTTTCTTGCTGTCTCTAGCTTACTTTTGCCTGGTTTTCTTCTATCTAATTCTGATTGAATAAACTTCTCATCAATCTCTAGCCCTGCTGGTACTCCATCAACTATACACCCTAGAGCTTTTCCATGAGACTCACCAAATGTAGTTATAATGAATCTTTTTCCAAAACTATTCACTTTATTATAATCCTTGAAGTTTTTTTAAAGCAATCCCCGCTGCTTTCTGTTGAGCCTCTTTTTTGCTCCGTCCTATTGCAGAGGCTATGACTCTTCGTTGCAACTCTATAGAGATTTCAAACTCTTTTTTGTGGTCAGGTCCAAAGGAGCGAACCATTTTGTATGTTGGTGTCTCTCCAAATTTTGCTTGGGTAAGCTCTTGGAGTGTAGTTTTAAAATCTTTGGATAGAGAGTTTAGGTCTATAGACTCATAACCAGCCTCTATAAGTTTAACTGCTATATCTGCTGCTACATCTAAACCACTCTCCAAATATATAGCTCCAATAACTGCCTCAAATGCGTTTGATAGCAAAGAGGGTTTTGTTCTACCAGAGTTGTTCTCTTCTGCAGGTGATATGAGTAGACAATCACCTAGATTAATATCTCTCGCTAGTTTTGCAAAACCTCTCTCATTTACTAGTGAGGCACGAATCTTTGACAATAACCCCTCATTCTCTTTTGGAAATTTGTTGAAGAGATACTCTCCCACAATTAGGTCGAGTACAGCATCACCTAAGAACTCCAAACGCTCATTATTATAAGTCTTTTTATAACTTTTATGCGTGAGTGCTTCGGTGATGAGGTCATCTCTTTTGAATTTATAGTTTAAAGCTCTCTCTAATGCTTTAAATCTGCTCATATCTTTCCTTTTTTAATATTTTATAATCCTGTAATATCTGTTTTATCTTCATTTTACAAGATTTTTTTGTTAAAGCAGTGAGTAGCCACTGTAAGGTACTTTTTTTACAAGGCTAACTTTTACTAGTATGGAGTCTATAGCATAACATTTAGGACAGCGTTCAAAAGCTATAGGGAAATGTTGTTTACATCTACTACATCCATACTTGAAGTCCAAATCAACTTCTAAGTTGCCACCTCTTTGTGCAGCATTTATGGCATCAATAACAAATATACCACTCTTCAGTACTTCACCATTAGCCTCTAAAACTCCTTTTGCAATATATATGCTATTTAATATTTTACTTTTAGAGATTATATCAAAATTGAGGTTTGAAGAGGGTAAGAACCACATAATATCAAGTATCGAGTCAATTTTATCAATATCTAGTAACGCCCAAGCCTCTTTTGAGTCTAATTTAAAAAGCTCTTTTATAACTCTTCTATATGAGTATGAGTTATCTTTTGTAAATATTTTTAACTTTTCTACTCTCTCTTCTCTTTTGATATTTTTATCTTTTAATAGAGAGGATAACTCCAAATGTGTTTTTAGTAGAGTTGAATTTTCGCCTAGAATTTTTAATGGAGTTAGTGTCTGTTTAGCTTTGTCATACTCATATAGAAGCTCATATACAACCTCAATATAGTAGAGAGCCTCTCTATTTCTAGCATGTTTTTTGAGAATCTCCAAAAATAGAGACTCTGAACGTTTTAAGAAACCTGCCTTTAGATAGGTGATGCCTAGACCCTCTAGTAGGTGTTCTTTTTTTTGAAATGATGAGATATTGTCGATAAGATATAGATATATTCCAATAGATTTTTGGTACTCACCCTGTACACTAAATGTCTCTGCAAGTAGAGATAGAGGCGTAACCAAAGCCTCTTCAAAGGGCAACTTATCAATATCTAGTGTACACTCATCAGTATTTATTTTTCCTAAAAAATTTTTTAGGTTTTCGAGTTGCTTCTCCTCTTTGTAGTTTCCCATAAAAAAGGATGCCACAGCTACAACAAGTATGAGCAGTACTATTATCAAAATACTAAATAGTGGGTCATTATATGCTGGAAGAATTTTGTCCAAACTGTTGTTCCTTTTTTCTTTTATTTTAACATATTAGATATAATACTCTTATGATTGACAAGGCATCCGAAGAGAATCTCAAAAATAGCATTGATATTGTTGATATTATCTCTAACTATATAGAGATAAAAAAGGCAGGAGCTAATTTTAAAGCCAATTGTCCTTTTCATAGTGAGAAAACTCCGAGTTTTGTGGTTAGTCCTTCAAAGCAGATATATCACTGTTTCTCATGTGGAGTAGGTGGTGATGCTATACAGTTTGTCAAAGAGTATGAGAAGTTAAACTACCCAGAAGCACTAGAAAAAATAGCCTCTATAATGAACTTTTCACTAGATTACACAAAAGGAACTAGTGACCATAATGAGACTCGCAGGGTACTAGAGCAGGTTCAAGATTGGTACTCTAAAAACTTGGACTCAAATAGTGTTGCGAGAGAGTATATCAAAAATAGAGGTATAAATCAACAATCCATAGAGAGATTTGGTATAGGATTTGTAGGGCATTCATATGAGCTTATGAATTTCCTCTCTGCTAACTTTCTACCTCTTCCAAAAGCAGAAGAGGCAGGGGTTGTTGCACAGAGAGACAAGGGTGGATTTTACGCAAGACTAACAGAGAGAATCACTTTTCCAATCTACTCTCCTTCGGGTGCTATTGTTGGATTTGGTGGTAGAACAATTACAAATCATCCTGCAAAATATATCAACTCTCCTCAAACAAAACTATTTAATAAATCTCAGCTTCTATATGGCTACTCCAAAGCAAAAGAGCATATATATCGAAACAAGAAGCTAATAGTATGTGAGGGCTACCTAGATGTAATAATGTTTCATCAAGCAGGATTCCAAGAGGCAGTAGCCACATTAGGAACAGCTCTAACAGAGGAGCATCTACCAATACTTCGCAAAGGTGAACCCAAAATTATACTAGCCTATGATGGTGACAAAGCAGGAGTAGCCGCTGCACTAAAAGCATCTACCTTGTTGACAGAGAGTGGCTTTGATGGCTCTGTTGTTCTATTTCCAAATGGAGCAGACCCTGCTGATATGATTGCAGAGGGAAAAGTTCAAGAGGTAGCAAATCTACTCAGAGCCGAACAGCCTCTTATCCCTTTTGTGATAGAGATGTTGGCTAACTCATATGATTTGAAAAACCCTAGAGAGAAAGAGAGAGCTTTTTTTGCTATTAATAGTTACTTAAATAAATTAAGCCCTATTCTCCAAGAGTCATATATATCCTATTCTGCTACAATCTTAGGTATATCTCCTACAATTTTTACTCCGAATAGTTCTCACAAATTTAGTAATAAAAAAATAATAAAGAAAAAAAACAAAATCTCTTATGTCAAAGAGGATAATATAGTATTAAGTATCATTAAAACACTCTATGAGAAGAGAGAACTCATTGATGAGGTTATATCTGTAGTTGACTCATCTATGTTTGAGAATTATGCTGAACTATTTGACTCTGTAATAGAAAATAAAGAGAGTAGTTCTAGTTTAATGGCTCTTGTAATAGATGATAGGATAAGAGTTATGGAGGATGATGAGTTGAAAAATTCAATAAAAAATCTGCTTATTAAATATTACAAAGAGAGATTAAAAAAAATTCTTATAGATGACTCCCTGCCTATTATTGAAAAAAGTTTTTTTCTCCGTAAAATTAAGTTAGATATATTACCACGACTACAACAGGGTGAATTAGTAGTTTACAACAATATTTAGTTATTTTAATTTGTAACCATTTTGTAACCTTTTTCTAATATAATAACCAAATTTAAACAGAAATGGAGTATCAAAGGTATGAAAAAGGTTTTATTATCAGCAGTAGCAGTTGCTACTTTGACAACAACAGTAACAGCAGGTGAAGGGACAACAGTAAAATCAAAAGTTCCAGTTCTTAAATTCTCTGGAACACACTATTTGGGATTTGTTAACTCTGCACCAGAAGAGGGAGATGCTACTAACAAATTTGAAACAAGAAGAAATTATCTTCAAGTAAAAGCCTATTTCAAAGAGAATCCAAAAGATTATATGAGAATAACACTAGATACTCATGACCATGAGGGAGAATCAGGTGTGAGACTCAAATACGCTTATTTGTATCTTGATAGTGTTTTACCAAATACAGGTGTAGAGTTTGGACAGGCTCATAGACCTTGGATTGATTATGAGGAGCATAACGCATGGGCTTATCGCTCTATCTCAAAAGTCTTTGTAGAGGAGAGTAATGCAGGGCATCTAACCAACTCAGCAGATAGAGGTATCAATTTCAAAACAAAGCTAGACTACTTCTCTAGTGAACTAGGAGTTTTCAACGGAGAAGGATACCACAATGAAGAGGATGGAGAGAATCTAAGTGGTGAGTGGAGACTAACAGGACATATTTTAGGTACAGGAAAGAAAAAAGCCAAAAGCTCTTTGAGATATGCAAATATCTCATTTTTTGGTCAGCAGAACCAAGAGAGTAATAAACATAAAAATGAGGATTTAAATTGGTATGGTGTACATGCTGTCTATAATCAACCCGAATTTTTATTGTCTGCACAATATATAGATGTAACAGATGCCAATGATGCTTACAAGGGGAGTGGTTACTCTCTAAATGGTGAATATCGAGTAGCTCATAAGTGGAATCTGCTTGGAAAATATGACTATTTTGAGATGGATAGTGACTCTACAGAGAAAAAGAGAGCCTTAGCAGGTGTAGCTTATGAGTATAATCACAATGTTGAGTTTATATTAAACTATCTCAAAGAGGGTGGTAATGCTCTAAATAATGAAAAAACAAGAGATGCTGTTATGCTAACAGCAGAGGTTGAGTGGTAGATTAAATCAAAAGAACCTTTGGGTGGGCATAAATGCACCACCCTACAAACTTTTGATTAAAAAAAAGTGCAAATTACTTATGCAACATATCACAAAAGATAAAATATAACTATGAAAACTCAATCTATAGAAATCGTCATTATCGAAGATGAAGAGGATATACTAGAGCTAATAGAGTATCATCTTCAAAAAGCTGGTTATGATACTATGGGATTCTTATCAACTCAAAATGTAGAGCAGTTTTTAGAAGAGGAGAATCCTGCTCTAATGATAATAGATAGAAATCTACCAAGAGTAGAAGGCTCTGAGTTTGTAGAGTATCTTCGAGAGTCTGGATATACTCTTCCTGTAATTTTTCTGACAGCAAAAGATACCGATATTGATTTAGAAGAGGGCTTTGAGAGGGGTGGAGATGACTATATCACCAAACCTTTTAGACCCAGAGAGCTTATTTTGCGTATCAAAGCACTACTTAGGCGTTCAGGTGTAATCCTAGATAACAGAATCAAGTATCGTGATTTGAGCCTCGATATATCCAAACGAGAACTATATATAGAGAAAAAAAATATTGAATTAACCAATTTAGAGTTTAATCTACTATACACTTTTGTAAAAAATCCAAATACCATCCTAGATAGAGACCTTCTGCGTGATGAGGTTTGGGGTGGAGATAGTATCTCATTTAATGAAAAAACTATAAATGTAACTATCAATAGACTCAAAAAAAAGATAGACCCAAGAGGAGAAAAAAACTATTTTATCCCTGTTAGAGGAGTTGGATATAAGATGGTTTGAGATTTAAAATTTGATTTTGTTGGATTAACCTGACTCCACAGTAGACAACTCAAACCACTCCCGACACTTCCCAACATCTATAACCTTGCTCCCATATCCATTCCCAATCTCCATTAGTTTCCCATTATCATTGGAGAGAAAGACCTTAACCCCACCAACTACAGGTTTTAGGTTCTCTATTTTGTAGAGTTTATCATCTAACATAATTGATAAACCCAAAAAAGGTAATAAAACAGATATATCAGCCTCTTTTTTCTCATCTAGTAGCGTTCCAACTCTATGTTGATGATAAAATAGCCATTTCCAAAAGTTATCTATCTGTTTTGGGTCTGCTATTTGTTTTGATTCTCCATCAGGTAGATAGGTGCTTAATCTACTATAGCTATTGATATAAAATTTGGTATCAATCGCCCATCTATCTCTGTTTTGGATGGCGTTGCAGATAGGTTTTCCACTTTGGGCGTACTCTCTAATTATCTTTTTTCTGAAACTCTCTAAGTTTTTCTCTTTGGATGTCTCTTTTTTGGGCTCTTTCATCTCTATTTGAGCTTTTAGTTTTTTGTTCTCTAGCTCTAGTTTTAGACATCTCTCTTCTAGCTTTTTCTTCTCCTCTAGTGCCTCTATAGATGCTCTATTTAGCTCTTGGTCTGCTTTTAGATGTTGTTTCAAAGCTCTATTTTCTAGCTCCAAATCGCTATTTTTAGCCTCTAGTTTCATATTTCTGCTCTCTATGGCATCATTTTCTACTCTATATGTCTCATTCTCTTTTTCTAGCTCTCGTGCTAGTTGATATTCGCTCTCTCTGTAGTGGCTTAGGTTGTACTCTTTGCCGAGTTCGGTTATAGCGATTCCTCTATAGGTTTTGTTTGGATTCCACTCTGCTACTTTGCATCTTTTTGTCTCTATGAGATTTAGTTTTTTTAGTTGGGTTAGTGTGGCTTCTACTGTTTTTGAGCCTAAATTTAGGTCGCTTTCTATTTTGGATGAG
>Ga0256845_1001460_pt1 | contig 18927 bp, 20 predicted proteins | sample RiftiametaG_FD_189101 | JGI IMG/M metagenome (GOLD analysis project Ga0256845, IMG submission 189101) | Tube worm associated microbial communities from hydrothermal vent at the East Pacific Rise, Pacific Ocean - Riftia | ecosystem: Host-associated > Annelida > Integument > Unclassified ...
AAGTGGTGGACGACCGATATACGGTATTACGACTGGATATGGGGAAGCTGGAAGTAACTATGCTGCTTTTGAGGAAGCTGAGGAGATGCAACAAAATCTTTACCGTTTTTGTGGAGTTGGAGTAGGTGAAAATCTAAGTCCTGAGGTCTCAAGAATTATGGTAACTGTTCGTCTTATAAGCCTTTCAAAGGGTAAAAGTGGAGTAAGTTACGCATTGTTAAAGAGATTTGAGTTACTTTTAAATAACAAAATTTACCCAATTATACCATCTCAAGGCTCAGTAGGTGCTAGCGGGGATCTTGCCCCACTCTCTTACATAGCTGCGGTTATTGCGGGCGAGAGAGAAGTTACATATAAAGGCGAAGAGAGAAAAACCATAGATGTTTACAATGAACTTGGCATAGAACCATACGTTTTTAAAGCAAAAGAGGCATTAGCTGTCATAAATGGTACAGCGACTATGAGTTCAATCGCTATAAAAGCTATACAAGAGTTTGAACTTATGCTTGATAGCATGGAGAGTTTTGTAGCAAACATCTTTGAAGTTTTACTTTGTGATATAACTGCGTTAGAACCTTTTGTTCATGAAAACAAACCTTTTGCTGGACAGATAACAACTGCGGCAAATATACTAAAAAAGTGTGAAGGCTCTGAGCTAACTCATAAAGCTTTTAGTAGGTATGAAAATTTTCATCTCGAAAGTGAACAGAATATACAAGATAGATACTCAATCAGATGTGCCCCACAAGTTCTAGGAGTAGTAAGAGATAATTTAGATATTGCTAAAAAGTGGATACAAACAGAAATAAATGGTGTAAATGATAACCCACTTATAGACCATATTGGAGAGAAAATTTATACTTCTGGTAACTTTTATGGTGGTTATATTGCTCACGCCATGGACACAATGAGAATTTGTGTAGGAAATTTAGCAGACTTACTAGATAAAGAGTTTGCACTTTTAATAGACCATAAGTTTAACAAAGGACTTGGAGAGAGTTTAAAGATAAACAAGAAGTCTACACATCATGCCTTTAAACTAATTCAAGTTACACTAAGCTCACTCAGTGCAGATATATTGATGAACACAAACGCAGCGTCACTATACTCTCGCTCAACCGAGTCATTTAATCAAGACAAAGTAAGCATGGGAACAACATCTGCAAGAAACTTTGCAAAACAGCTTCCTGACTTAGCAAATATGTTGAGTATTGCTTTTATAGGAATAGCTCAAGCAGTAGACATAAGAGGCTTTGAGAAGTGCTCAAAACATCTTCAAGCTTGTTATAGTGAAGTAAGAAAAGAAGTAACAAAACTTGAAAATGATAGAAGATTAGATTTAGATATAAGAGCGGTAAATAAGATGGTTATTGATGGGAAGTTTATATAGTATGAAAACTCTATATATCATAGCTGGTGCAAATGGAAGTGGCAAGACTACTTTTGCAAAATCTTTCGCTGATTTTAATGATTTGTATTTTATAAATGCAGATGAAATTGCAAAAGAGCTAGATAAAGATAATATAACAAAATATCAATTTAGAGCAGGTAAGATATTTTTTCAACGTTTTAAAGAGAGATTTCCTTTAGATAAATCTTTTATCATAGAGACAACATTATCTGGAATCTATTTGATAAACTACATAAAAAAAGCCCAAAATTTAGGCTATAGGGTCTCATTAATATACCTATTTTTAGAGAACACGGATATAAATATATCAAGAGTTAAAAATAGAGTCTTAAATGGAGGTCATCACATTCCTGAAGATGATATAATAAGAAGATACCATAGAAGTAAAAATCTATTTTTTAATGTCTATAAAGAGTTAGTTGATGAGTGGATTATATATTATAACTCAAATGATATATTTGAAGAGATAGCCGATAAAAACAACATCTTTGATACACTAAAATATAGTGAATTTGTAAAGGATTTAAATGCAAACAATAGATAAAGATTTAATCCAACGTATCGGAAATGATGCAGTAAGACTTGCACAAAAAAAGAGTTTAGAAAATGGAATTCCCAATACATATAGCAAAAATGGAGTACAGTATTTTCAACTTCCTGATGGAACAATAACTATGGAAAATCCTTTTGAAAAAGGTGAATTAAAAGAGAGATTGAAAGAATTGACTAAATGAAAAAAGTACTAGTAACAGGCTCAACAGGAGCTTTGGGAGAAGCTATTGCGAGGTATTTTCATGCAAATGGATACTTTGTTTACCTGCACTATAGAAACGGCGAAGAAAAAGTGAAGTTGATACAAAGTGAGCTTGAAAACTCTGAGATTATAGGGTTTGATATAGTTGATAGAGAGGATGTAAATGCAAAACTTGAAAACTTGGAATTAGACGTTCTTGTAAATAATGCTGGGATTACAAATGATAAGCTCTTTTTCTGGATGGAAGAGGAGGAGTGGAGTAGTGTCGTCAATACTTCGGTCAATGGCACTTTTAATGTCACAAAAGCAGTCATAAAAAACATGATTTCAAAGAAAAACTGTGCTATTGTCAATGTTGCTTCGGTTTCGGGATTAGTAGGCAATATGGGTCAGACTAACTACTCAGCAGCAAAAGGAGCAGTGATAGCTTTTACAAAGTCTTTGGCTCTTGAGATGGCTCGTTATAAAATCCGTGTAAATGCAGTAGCGCCTGGGCTCATAGAGTCAGAGATGACAAAAGATTTGGATTTGAAAGCTATAAAAAAGGATATTCCACTCAAACGCGTAGGAAAACCTGATGAGGTTGCTGAGTGTGTGTTTTTCTTGGCTGATAAAGCATCTTATGTGACAGGAGAAGTTCTTAACATTAGTGGTGGCATGGTTAGATAGATGAAGTTTTTAAACATACTTTTTGCTCCTATGTTTGTGTTACTTATACACTATTTTGAGTTTAGAAGTGTTGTTTTACTCTATCTTGTTATGGCTAGTTTTTATTTTGTTTACATGTATAGGAAAAAAAGTAGCTATAAAGACATAGTTGTTCCAGCTTTGTATGTGATTATCTTGTCTGTGGCTTACTATTTTTCCTCTTTTGAAACGGTGAAGTATATACCAGTAACGCTCTCAGCGATTTTCTTTTTGATGTTTGTAGATTCACATTTCAATAAAAAGTATATGATTTTAGGATTTACGCAGAAGTTTTACAAAAAAGAGTTAAAAGATGAGGAAGTTGAGTTTTTAAAAAGAGGTGATTTTTACTGGGTTTTAGTGATGTTAATCAACACTTTAATTCATCTCTATATTGTAAACTTTAGTAGTGATTTTGTTTGGGCTTTTACTCATCTGTTGGGTGGTATGTCTATTTCTTTGGAGCTTTGATAGCTCAGATAGTTTATGGAAAGGTGTTTGGTGTTAAAGTGTCTCTTAGGTAGTATCGGTCATTTTGTATTTTTTGGATTGCTCATTGGCTTTATGATACCTGGTTTTTTACTCTACTTTTTACTAAAACCTTTCATCAAGGACTCTCAGCATTTTTTTCAAAGAGGTGCAGCACTCTCATATAGGCTTTTTTATATTCTTGTTCCATGCATGAAACTAAAAGTAGATATTTTAAAAGATATGCCAAAAGGGGCTATTTATATCTCAACTCACCAATCAATTTTAGATTTTCCTGCGTTTGCCACATATGTGCAGCATTATCTTATATTTGCAAATGTAAATCTTGGAAAGTATCCTATAGTAGAGAAAATCACTCATGCAGTTGGAGTTAGATACATAAAAGATCGTCCCATAGAAGAGTTGAGCGACATATATAAAGAGATGGAAGCACATCTTGAGAGTGGCAAAAATGTTATCTATTTTGCAGAAGGAACAAGGCATACAGGCGATAAACTTTTACCTTTTAAAAGAGGTGCTTTTAAACTCTCAGTGAAAAAAAACAGACCTATAATTCCTATTGTCATAGAAGGAGTTCAACAATACTTACCACGAAAAGCTTGGTGTTTTAGGACTTCAAAAAGACAAAATGTATATATGAAAATGCTAAAACCACTCTACCCAAAAGATTTTGAAAATGAGATAGAAATGAGAAGACATGCACACCAAATCATGCAAGAGGAGAAAACAAGACTATGCGAACTATATTAATTTTGCTTCTACATGTAGCACTTTTTGCAAACTCTTATGAGTTTGATGAAGTTAAGTTTGTGAATGCAGTTGGGGTTGAATTTAGACAAAGTGGAAAGATAGAAATGATGCAAGATAAGACTATCATAACTTACTCTAACCCTAGATTTAAACAAATAACAAGAACAGATACCAACATAACCATAAAAGGCTCATCAGGAGATATATACACACTAAAAGGGAAAGCACTCTTTTATACAGATCTTTTCATAGGCGTTATGACGAGGCTTGGAAATTTTGAAGAGTTAAAGAGTAATAAAGATTTTGATGTGGAAAAAGAAGGTAATACCTACTATCTAACGTTTAAAGGTGACATAAGAGATTCGATTAACAAAGCTGAAGTTAAAATAAAAAAGACTAATGTGGTGAGTTTTAAGATGTTTATGCCAAATGAAGACAGACTCCAAATAGTCAAAAAATGAGATATATAAATCTTGCCATTTTTGTTTTTCTAAGTATTATTTATCTTAGTTTCTCTTCACAAATCAAATTTTCCACCAACTTTATAGAGATATTTTTTTCACAGGAGAGCCTAAAACTCTTTGATACCGCAAAAAAGTTTGGTCTTTCTGATGAAATATACATAGCAAAAAAAGGGTTTGATGCAAACTCGCAAAAAGAGCTTAAAAACATCACAAAAGAGTTAAGAAAAATCCCTGAGATTTCAAAAGTAGAGATTGACTCTAAAATCTCACCTAAAATAAAAAGTTATTTAACAAAAAACTACTATCTTCTTTCAGATTTCAATAGCTCAAAAGATATAGATATTCAAAAAAAAGTACAAGGTATACATGAGAGTATTTATAAACAAGTCATGTACGAGCCTATCAATGTTTATGATCCGCTTGAGCTTTTTACTCTAAAGCAAGCCAAAAAACAGACAAACTTAAAACTAAAAAATTACGGCTACATGATAAAAGTAAAAACTTCAGTCAACACTTCAGATGCCTCGAGTGCAAGAGTGGTTTATGACAAAATCAATAGAGTTTTAGAGTCTCATAGCAATACCATAGCTTATGCTCCTTTTTTCTTTTTGGTAGAAAATTCTGCATTTATCAGAGATGATGCACAAAAAGTAATGATGATAGCAACTCTGCTTCTTGTCGTACTTTACTTTTTTGTATTGAAAAATTATAGACTATTTTTAAATACAATTTTTGCTATTGGAAGCTCTATATTGAGCGCCATTTTGGTTACTTTTGTTGTGTTTGAGAGTGTTAGCATACTAGCTATTGTTTTTGGGGTTAGTATTACTACAATTAGTATTGATTACATGTTTCACTACTATTTTCATAAAAAGTTTGGGTTTGAGAGAAAGGTATTTTTTGGATTTTTGACGACTGTGGGTGTTTTTACAATTTTTAATTTTATAAAAATAGAACTTTTTTCACAGCTTGCACTTTTTAGTTTAGTTTCACTTTGTGTTGCGTATGTGATTTTTACATTTTTATTTTCTCATCTTGGTATTACATTTGAAAAAATCAAAATTAATAACCTAAAAAACAGCTCTTTCAGACCTTTTTATATTGTCCTTATTTCGGTTCTTCTTTTTGGGTATAGCTATGTAAATTTACAGTTTGACAATGACTTAAAAAATTTGGATTATAACAACGAAAAACTTTTGAAAATTTCAAAAAAGTTTAGCGATAGTTTAGAAAAAAACAACTACAGAGGTGTAATTATAGAGGCAACTTCAAAAGAGTCTCTTTTGCAAAAATATGAGAAGACTTTTGAGACTTATCCTGACATGTTAGGCATAGGTAAGTTTGTTTTTAGTGAGAAAAAGTGTCAAGAAAAACTAAGAGAATTTAAAGAGTATGATTTTCAAAAATTAAAAAGAAATATTTTTTTGAGCGCAAAAAAAGTTGGTTTTAAAGAGGGTACTTTCAGTACAGCATACAGTGGAATAGATGATTTAAAGTGTAATATGAAAACACCAAATGAGTTGAAATTTAAAATTATAAAAGATGACAACAGTTACTTTACTATGGCTCTCATAGATAAAGAAAAATTAAAAGAGAGCCAACTATTTAAAGTGCTAGATTTAAAAAAAACTCTCTCAAGCGATACAAAACAGATGAAAAATAAACTTGTAAAGTTTATGATAATTTCAACACTTTTCATAGTGGGAGTTTTGTTTTTTCTTGCAGGTCAGCAGATTCTTTATCCTTTGATGTACGTGATGTTCCCCATGAGCGTCACTCTTTTTATCATAACACTTTTAGGAAGTATAAACATAATGCATATTTTTGCGTTAGTTATACTCATCGCTCTTAGTATTGACTATGGTATTTACATGTACAGAAGTGACACTTTAAGTGAAACAAAGATGGCGATAAAATTTGCACTTTTAAGTACATTTTTTGGTTTTGGAGTTTTAATTTTTAGTAAAACTGTAGCGATGAATTCTATAGGATTAGTGATTAGTATTGGCATAGGTTCGATATTTTTTCTTCTTTATGGTAAAATAGCGCGATAATAACAAAGGGTTTGTATGAAAATTTATGATATGGATAAAAAATGCTATGAAGAGGTAGCAAAAGTAGAAAATCCTACAACAAAAGTAGAACAACTTTCTCATGCACTTTATTGCTATGAAAATGAGATTTTTGATGTCATATATGATAAAGCTCAACCAGCATTGAGGGCTCATGTGGAGTCTTTTGGTGAAGAGTTTTTAAAGCAAGATGAGATGCAGTTTTTGTATTTTACTTCAGGAACTACAGGGACTCCAACAGGAGTTTATAAAACAAAGCAGAACTCAAAAAAACAGGCTTGGGCGCTTATAGATACCCTTCCAAAAGATATGAAATTTAATCGTATAGTAACGACTGTTCCTTTTGTTCATATTTATGGAGTAGACATTGGTGGAGTTGTTGCCAAAGAGATGGATATAGATGTTTGGGTAAAAGAGAACTTTGTACCTGAAGAGTTAGCCATAGAGGCTGAGAAAGAGGGAACGTTGGTTGTAACGACACCTCTTTTTATAAAAGCACTCAATCGTGTAAAAAAAGATGTTAAGTTTAAAAATTCGTACTTTTTGACCTCAACAGCTCCACTTTCACCAGATGATGCAAAAGAGTTTCATGAGCATTATGAGAGTTCAGTAATGCAACTTTTTGCTTCTACAGAGACTGGGATGATGGCATATAAAGTAGATGACGAGACAATTTTGAGAGCTTATGATTGTGTTGAAATTGGTGAAAATGATAATATGCTCAATATATCTTCTCCATTTGTGGCTGAGAAAGTTCTAAATAAGACTATTAAGAAAGTTGAGTTTCCATTTCAAACGGAAGACATAGTTGAAATGTTGAGTGAGCATGAGTTTAAGTTACTAGGACGTAGTTCAAACTTGGCAAAAGTGGCAGGAAAAAGAGTTTCAACTTTGCAAATAGAGTCTATAGTTGAGAATTTAGATGACGTTGAGTGCGTGCTTGTGAAAGTAAGAAAAGATGAAAAAGCACTTAGAGATGAAGTTTTAGATATCTACATAGAAGCATGTAGAGAGATAAAACAAAAAGAGTTGAAAGAGGCACTCAAGAAGGTGTTTGGTTCTATGCATATAGTGTTTAAACTATATAACAATATGATAATCACAAAAAGTTCAGTCGGTAAAAAGATTGGCTTCAAAGAGAAACATTAAACAATAGGGGAAAATTTTGATAACAACAACAGATTTAAAAGTAAAACTAATAGACGGATTAGGTTTAGAAGATATAGCAGTAGATGAGATAGGTGACGATATGGCACTTTTTGGAGATGATGGACTAGGACTTGATAGCGTAGATGCAATCGAGATAACTCTCATCGTAGAGAAAGAGTTTGGTGTAAAAATCAAAGATGCTGGCGAAGAGAGTGGCGTGTTTTCAACCCCTAATACTTTAGTAGCATATATAAACGAAAATAAGTAGTCTTTTGGACGATTTTAGTATACCTCATCTGCCTCCAATACGGTTTGTAAAAAGCCTTTTAAAAGCAGATGAGACAACTGCATCAGTCAAAGTAGGTTTTGATGAGGTACCAACACTAGGTATGCTCATCGAAGCTGCTGCACAGAGTAGTTCTGGCATTAAAGATAGTGAAAACAATGGAAAAATGGGTTTTGTAATAACTCTAAAAAACATAAAACTTTTAGAAGAAGCAACACAAAAAGAGTTCATAGTAAATGTAGAGTTAGTTCATAAATTAGATAACTTCAAATCTCTATCTTTTGAGATACTTCAAAATGGTACAAAAGTAGCAATCGGCGGATTTTCTATCGCTCTTCAATAGGCTTATATATAATAAGTAACTCTTGTAAAAACAAGTAATAAAATATCCTCCTTTACACAGTTTAATTTACAGTCTCTTGATCTTCAGAATGTAAGTATTGTATTCCTTTACATGTAAAGTTTTATTTTTAAGTTCGTACACTAATGTGAATCTCTTGCAAACCACTTTTTATCTAGAATTTTTTCATAAGGCTTTTCTAGCTTCAAGCAAGCTCCATCTGCTAAACCTTCTACAAATTTTCTATATATTTCTTGCCAAGGTGTATCATTTTCTAATTCTGGAAGAACTATATTCTCTTTTCTTTTTAATATCTCTTCATTTGAAATTTTGAGTTGCACTTCTCTATTTTCCATATCTATTACAACCTTATCACCAGTTTTTATAATAGCCATACCTCCACCTTCATAACTCTCAGGAGTAGCATTTAATATAGAAGCACTTGCACTTGTTCCACTTTGTCTTCCATCACCTATGGTTGGAAGTGAAGTGATACCTTGTTTTACAAGTCTATCAGGAGGCAACATATTTACTACTTCACCTGAACCTGGAAATCCTTTTGGACCACAATTTCTCATAAAAAGAATACTATTTTCATCAATATGAAGACTCTCATTATTAATGCGTTTATGATAATCTTCAGGTCCTTCAAAAACAACAGCTTTACCTGTTATGATTCCATCTTTTATGTATCGTTCTAAAAATTCTTCATCTATAACAGATGTTTTCATGATTGCACTATCAAAAATATTGCCACCCATAACTAAAAATCCACCTTTAGAGAGTAATGGCTTGTCATAAGTTTTTATAACTTTTTCATTTAGTATTTTTGAGTCTTTATAATTTTCTCCAGTAGTTTTTTGACTTACTGTTAAAGTATCTTTATAAATTTTACCTTTAGCCATAAGTTCACTCATGATAGCTCCAACTCCACCAGCTCTATGGAAATCTTCACTCAAATATTCACCTGCTGGTTGACAGTTTAAAAGTAATGGAATTTCATAACCATGCTCTTGCCAGTGGTTATTGTTGATGTCTACGCCTATGTTCTTAGCGATAGCATTTATGTGTATTGGAGCATTTGTTGAAGCACCAATAGCAGAAGAGGCTACAATCGCATTTAAAAATGCCTCTTTAGTCATAATGTCAGATGGTTTTACATCATCATTTACTAAATCAACAATACTTTTTCCAGTTGCATAAGCATTTTGACCACGTTCTCTATATGGCGCAGGTATAGTTCCGCCAGTTGGTAAACTCATACCTAGTACTTCAGCAAGACAGTTCATGCTTGAAGCTGTTCCCATAGTGTTACAATAGCCATCACTAGGGGCAGAACTAGCTGCAATGTCCATAAACTCATCGTAATCAATTTCATCTTTAGCTAAAAGTTTTCTTGCTTCCCATATAGCAGTTCCTGAGCCACATCTTTCTCCTTTGTAGTAACCGTTTAGCATAGGTCCCACTGAAAAGGTAATAGATGGTATATTTAGAGTTCCTGCTGCCATAAGTGCCGCTGGAGTTGTTTTGTCACAACCTATTGTAAATATAACACCATCTATTGGGTACCCATATATGGTTTCAACCATAGAAAGATATGATAGATTTCTATCTAATGCAGCAGTAGGACGTTTACCAGTCTCTTGAATTGGGTGAGTTGGAAACTCCATAGGAATTCCGCCAGCATCACGAATTCCATCTTTAAGTCTTGCTGCTAGAGCTAAATGGTGTCTATTGCATGGTGAAATATCGTTACCAGTTTGAGCTATGCCAATGATAGGTCTTCCTGATTGAAGTTCATTTCTTGTTAACCCGTAATTTAGGTATCTCTCAAGATACAGAGCTGTCATTCCAGGGTCTTCTTTGTTGTCAAACCAAGCTTGACTTCTAAATTTAAATTTTTTTCTATTTATATCCATAGTAATTTCCTATTTTTCTATAAAAATATTTGTTTTTTGACCTTTAACTTTAGTCTTTAAAGCAAAAGTATAGCCACTCAAAGGTGCTTTTTTTAGCTCCTCTTCACTCAACTCAAACGATGCAGTTGTAATAAAAAGTGTATCTAACTCTTTTCCACCAAAGTTACATGAAGTTACTTTAGGTACGGGTATATCATAGATGCTATCAATTGAACCATCTGGTGCATATCTAGTTATTTTCCATCCATACCAATGTGCTGACCAAATATAACCCTCACTATCAACACAGAGTCCATCTGGGTAGCCATCTTTTTCATCTATATTTGCAAATATTTTTTTATTTGATATTTTGCCTAACTCTAGATCATAATCATAAACATATATGACTCTTTTAGGACTGTCAGTAAGATAAAATTTACTAGAATTTGGACTCCAACCTAAGCCATTAGATATAAAAAGATTATCTTCAAGTTTTTCTATACCATCACCATCAAAACTGTACAATGATCCAGTTATTTCTTTCTCATTATTATCCATAGTTCCTGCAAAATATCGTCCTTTTGCATCACATTTACCATCATTAAAACGGTTGTGTGGTTTATTTATTTCTGGATTTACTATAGACACAAATCTATTTTCATTCAAAATGGCATATTCAAAACCAGAAGTTGTTGTTACTATAATTTCATCGTTACATGTAAAGGCAAATGATCCTATAGGTTTAGTAAAGCGATAATTTTTTACCACTTTACTCTCTAAGTCATATCTAAAAAGTTTCATACCTTTTATATCTGTCCAATATAGTGCATTTTCTTTATCATTATAAAGAGGACCTTCTCCAAGAAGAGATTTAGAGTTTTCTATATGTTTAAGCATTTATCTTATTTCTTCCTATTACTGGGTACTGTTCTACTTCATATACAGAACCAGAAACTGGTATAGAGTAATCACTTGCCCAAAAAGCAACATGTTTTGCTATCTCTTGAGGAGCCAAAATTGTACCTCTTGGAGCAAAAACTTTGTTTATATTTTTGTACCAATCTTTGCTATTACCTTCACCTAGTTGAGTCTCATGTTCCTTATCTGTATGTGTCCAGCCTACATTGATTTGATTGATTCTAATAGAGTAAGGACCTAAATAATCGGCCATATTTCTAGTCATAGTCATCAAAGCTCCTTTTGAAGAAGAGTAAACTAGTAGATTATCTTGCCCACAATAAGCATTGATAGAACCAATATTAACAATAGAACCTTTTATATTTTGCTCTTTAAAAACTTTTACAACTTCTTTACATAAAAATAGTGGAGCTTTATAGTTTACATTCATGATATATTCATAAGTCTCTTCATCTATGTCGTCAATAGTATTTCTAGGAAAAACACCAGCATTATTTACTAAAACATCAACTCTTCCAAACTTTGCAACTGTAGCATCAACTATCTGTTTTAAGTCATCAAACTTAGATAAATCAGCACTAACACAAGCTGTTTTTTCACCAAACTCTTGAACTAGTTTTTGGGCAGTAGGTTTTGATCTATGTGAAGAGTGAATCATCACAGTGCCACCTAGTTTTAAAGCTTCTTTTACTATTTCTAGTCCAATTCCTGATGTTGCTCCTGTTACAATTATTACTTTATCTTTTAATGTCATAATCTATACCTTGTATATTATTTAATTCTGTCGTGTGTGTCTTTGTCAAAAAACAGTATCTGTTTAGCCCACACTTTAAGAGTTACTTTCTCGCCATCATTTTTCATGCCACTAGGACTTACTCTCGATACAACTTCTGTATTATTTAAATCAAGAAATAAATATCCATCTGCACCAGTTAATTCAGAAAAATTCACAGTTGCATTTACATCTTTTAGCTCATGTTTGACACTTTCATCTCTAAATCCATTTTGAATATGTTCAGGACGAAGACCAGCAGTAACTGTCTTACCAATATATTTAACTAAATCTTTATACTCACCTTCTAAAAATATAATGTTGTCTTCACCATCAACATTTTTTAGATTAATAAACAATTTTTCACTTTTGGATTGTATCTCTACGTTTATAAAATTCATTGATGGAGAACCAATAAAACCAGCAGTAAAGAGGTTACATGGGTCTGCATAAACATTTTCAGGTGTATCAAACTGTTGAATAATACCTTTGTTCATAATCGCAATTTTATCTGCTAAAGTCATAGCTTCAATTTGATCATGAGTAACATAAACCATAGTCTTTTTTACTTTTTTATGTAGTTTTTTTATCTCTGTTCTCATCTTAACACGCAGTTCAGCATCTAAATTTGAAAGAGGTTCATCAAAAAGATACATAGTTGGTTCACGTGATATTGATCTTGCAATTGCTACTCTTTGTCTTTGTCCACCTGAAAGTTGAGCAGGTTTTCTTTTGAGTAACTCTGTAATTTGAAGCATCTCTGCAGCATTATTGATTCTGTTTTGAATCTCTTCTTTTGAATACTTACTGATTTTGAGTCCAAACTCTATGTTTTGATAAACTGTCATATTTGGGTACAGAGCATAACTTTGAAAAACCATTGTTAATTCTCTATCTTTTGGTGCTTCATTTGTTATATCTTTGTCGCCTAGTTTAATTGAGCCTATGGTCACGTCATCTAGTCCTACGATAGCACTAAGAAGCGTAGATTTTCCACAGCCACTTGGCCCGACTAGAACTAAAAACTCTCCAGCTTCTAAAGAGATATTAATACCTTTTAAAACCTCTGTTGAGCCATAACTTTTATATAAGTTTTCTATTATTAGTGATTTCATCTTTTCCTCATTATTTGACAGCACCGGCCATCAATCCTTTTACAAAATATTTTCCAGATACAACATATGCTATTAGTGTTGGAGCAACTGCTATAAGTGCTGCAGCCATATCTATATTGTACATTTTAACAGCGGAAGTTGAATTAACTAGATTGTTTAGGGCAACTGTTACAGGTTGCGTGTTTGCATCTGTAAATGTAACTCCGAATAAAAAGTCATTCCATGCATTTGTCATTTGCCAAATAAAACAGACCATAAATATTGGTAAACTAACAGGAAGTAGTATTTTAAAGAAAATTCTAAAAAATCCAGCTCCATCTATTTTAGCCGCATTTATAAGTTCTGTTGGAATAGAAACATAAAAATTTCTAAAAAATAGACTTGTAAATGCAATTCCATATACAATATGCACAAAAATTAAAGCCCATAAGCTTCCAGATAGTCCAATAAAACCAAGTGTTTGTGACATTGGTAGCAGTATAACTTGAAATGGGATAAAACAGCCGAATAGAAGTAATGAAAAAAATACTTCACTTCCTTTAAATCTCCACTTTGAAAATACATAACCGTTAAAAGCTCCAATTATTGAAGAGATTAATACAGAAGGTATAGTAAACATAATAGAGTTAAAAAAGTATGGCTTAATTCCACTTGAATCAGGTCCAATTCTAGCATTTGTCCAAGCGTCTATCCATGGTTGAAATGTTATATTTTTAGGCAAGTCAAGTAGATTACCATTTTTTATCTCTTGAATATCTTTTAAAGATGTAATTACCATTACGAACAGTGGCAGTAAAAAATATATAGCACAAACAAATAGAACTAAATATATAAAAACTCTTGATAAATTATTTAATACTTTAACCATTTCTTGCCTTTAGCTCTCTATATAAATATGGGACAACAAAAATCATTACAAAAAAGAGCATAATCATAGCGCTAGATGCTCCAAATGCTAATTTGTTTCTTGAAAATGAGTAATCATACATGAAAATAGATGGTAAGATTGTAGAGTAACCAGGTCCACCTTTAGTCATAACAATAACTAAATCGAATGTTTTTATAGCAAGATGCAGTAAAATAATTACAGCAGAGAAAAACACAGGTCCTAATTGAGGTATAATTATTTTCCAATAAATTCTAGGCATTGTTGCACCATCAATTTTTGCAGCATTTACAACCTCATAATTTATACCTCTTAATCCAGCGAGTATAAGAACCATTACAAATCCGGTAGATTGCCATATAGCAGCTATTATAATTGTATATATTGCCATCTGGGAATCTACTATCCAGTCAAATGTAAAATTTTCAAACCCCAAATTAATAACTAGCTTTTCTAGTCCAAGTCCTGGGTTTAACATCCATTGCCAAACTGTACCAGTAGCTATAAATGATAAAGCCATAGGGTATAGGTAAATAGTTCTAAATACACTTTCAAATCTAATTTTTTGATCAATAAAGATGGCAAGCAAAAGTCCAAATAGTAGACAAAGTCCAATAAATAGAGAAGAGAATACAAGAAGATTCTGCATTGCTAGCCACCATTTTGTGTTGTTAAACAATGAAATATATTGTTTAAATCCCACAAAGGTATATATGGGTAATATTTTAGAATTTGTAAAAGAAAGTAACAAATTCCAAAATATAAATCCATATATAAATATAATCATAATTAGAAAAGTAGGAGTTACTATTAATCTTGGAATTAAATCCTCTAGAGTTTTTAACTTACTTTTCATTATCATTCTTTATTTTTCTTCTGAAATTGCACTAACTAAAGCTTTAGTTGCTTCTTCTGAACTCATTTTAGAGTTATAAAAGTTTGTAACAACATCGAAAAATGCACCTCTTGCAGCATCAGGTACAGCCATTTGGTGAGCCATACTTGGTACTAGTGTTTTAGTATATGCTGCAGCATTTAGTTGATCCCATGATCTAAGAGCAATATCATCAAATGCTGTTCTCTTAACAGTTAAGTTGATTGGTATTGAACCTTTCTTTAGGTTGAATATAACTTGAAATTTGTCATCCATGATAAGTTCAGCTAGTTTTCTCTGAGCAACTGCTTTTTTCTCATCTTTTTGATCAAACATTAAGAAACTATCAATGTTGTATATATATGAACCACTTGTTTGAGGAGTGTCTAATGCAACATAATCGATACCAATTTTTTGTCCAGATACTTTAAATTCGCCTTTAGCCCAATCGCCCATGAAAAGCATTGCAGCTTCACCTTTATATACCATAGATGTAGCTAAGTTCCAGTCACGTCCTGGAGCATTTTTGTCTGTAAATGATTTAACCATTCTTAAAGTGTCAAAAGATTTTTTAATTTTATCAGAACCAATAGCTTTTAGATCAAGATCAACAAAAACTTTGTTATAAAAATCTGCTCCACCAATTCCTAATACAATTGTTTCAAACATTGTAGTTTCTTGCCATGGTTGTCCACCAGCTGCAACAGGAATAAATCCAGCCGCTTTGATTTTCTTTGAAGCTACTTCAAATTCTGCCCAAGTTGTAGGTATTTTAGCACCTGCTTTTGCAAATATTTTTGGGTTAGCCCACATCCAGTTAATTTTGTGTACATTTACAGGAGCTGCAACATAGTGTCCATTATATTTCATGTGTTCAGCAAATCTTTTAGGTAAAATTGCATCCCAGTTATTTGCTTTGGCAACTGAATCTAGATTTAAAGCTGAACCTAATTCTGCCCACTCTTGAATACTAGGGCCTTTAATTTGAGCAGCACTTGGAGGATTACCTGATATAACTCTACTTTTAAGAACTGTCATAGCATTTGATCCACTACCACCAGCTACTGAAAAATCTTTCCATGTATGTCCGTCTTTTTCCAATAGAGCTTTTAGTTCTCCAATTGCTTCTGCTTCTGAGCCACTTGACCACCAATGAAGTACTTCAACCTCTGCTGCACCTAATGACAATGCGCCTAATAATGATAAAGCAACTGCTGCTTTTTTGATACTAATCATATTTTCTCCTTTTAATTTATAGAAATATGTTAATGTAAAAACTTTTACAATCTTTTTTTACATTTAGTGGATTATTATATTAAAAAGATAAATATATGCTTAATTTTAAGTATATATTGTATTTATTTATAAAAAAGGAAAAAAATGATACAATTTTAATGTAAAAATTTACATTTGGAGTTTATTTTGGGTATACAAAAAATAGCAGATATGGCTAATGTATCAATAGCAACTGTTTCAAGAGTAATAAATAATCCTGAAGTTGTAAAAAAGAGAACAAGAGAAAAAATACAAAAAATTCTAGAAGAGACATCATATGAAAAATACAATAATCAGTTTACGCCTCCTATTCATAAAGATATTATAGGTGTTATAATTCCTGATGTAATAAACTCTTTTTTTGCAAGAGTTCTAGAAGGCGTTATAAAACAAGCCAAAAAACTGGATTTACCAGTAACTTTGTATCTTACACATGATGATCCTAGTGAAGAGTTAAATGCAATAGATAAACTAATAGAACAACAAGTAAAAGGTTTAGTATTTATTAGATCAAGAAATAAAGAGAAAGAGTCCATGAAATCAATCCAAAAATTAAATAAAAACTCTTTACCTTTTGTTTTGGTTGATAGAGACATGTCATATAGTGATAATTCAGGCGTTTTTTTATCAAATGCAAGTGCTGTATATGATGCTATCAATTTATTAGCAAATGATGGCTATAAACGCATTGCTATTATAACAGGTCCAAAAAACAATATGAATGCTATTCAAAGACTAGATGGGTATAAACAAGCACTATTTAAGAATGGACTTAGTTTTGATGAGTCTCTTATTTATAGAGGTAATTTTTCTATAGAGAGTGGATTAGAGGAAACAATAGACATTTTAGAGCAAAAAGAGATACCTGATGCAATATTTTCTTGCGCAAATCAGATTACAATTGGATGTTTAAAAGCAATAAATGAAAAAAAATTAAAAGTTGGTAAAGATATAAAACTTTTCTCTTTTAATAAGCCATCTGCTTCTCAGGTAGATAACTTTGATTTTTCTTATGTTGAACATCCTGTATCTTATATGGGCGAGAGAAGTGTAATCATATTAAATAATAAACTAGTAGGAACAAAAGGTCTTATTAGAGAAATTATGGATTATAAAATAAATTATTAAGGATAATAATATGGATTTTTTAGAGAGCTTAGAAGAGAGTAGATTAATTGCAATTTTAAGAGGCATTAGACCTGAAGAAGTTTTAGAGGTAGCTTCTATCTTGGTTGAAGGGGGAATCAAAATTCTTGAAGTTCCTTTAAATTCACCAGAGGTTTTTAAAAGTATTGAACTCTTAACAACATTCTACAAAAATAACAACGACCTACATATAGGTGCAGGTACTGTTTGTACGCAAGATGATGTTAATAAACTGAAACAAATTAATGCAACACTAATCATTTCACCAAATACAGATACAAATATAATAAATAAAACGAAAGAGTTGGGCTTAGTAAGTATCCCTGGTTTTTTGACTCCAAGTGAAGCATATAGTGCCATAAATGCAGGTGCAACTAGTTTGAAACTATTTCCATTTAAAAAATTTGGAATTTCATATTACAATGATATTAAAGTTATTTTACCTAAAAATATGCCAATTATTGCTGTTGGTGGAGTTGATGAGTCAAATATAGCTATGTTTATGGATGGTGGCATAAAATACTTTGGTTTAGGTAGTTCTTTATACAAGCCAAATATGGATTTAAGAATCTTAAAAGAGAAAGTAGACTTTTTTGTAAATGTAGTAAAGACAAATAATGTTTAGTTTTATTGATTGGGGTACAAGTAATTTTAGGGCATTATTATTAGATGATGATTTCAATGAAATAGATTCTATTGCAACAAGTGATGGTATGTTGAGTTTACAAAAAGAAGAATTTCATCCTTATATAAAAAAAACATTAGCTAAATGGCTAGAAAAAGATATTAAGATTTATATGTCAGGAATGGTTGGAAGTCAAAATGGATGGCTTGAAACAAAATATGTTTTATGTGACGTTAGTTTAAATGATTTAGCACAGGGTTTGGTAAAAATTCCAAACATAGAAGAAAATATATATATTGTTCCTGGTGTAAAAAGTGAGAAAGATAGTTCAATAGACTTAATGAGAGGTGAAGAAGTTCAGATATTTGGAGCTATGGAAAAAATGAAAATGAATAATGGTATTTTCATATTACCTGGAACTCATTCAAAATGGGTAGAAATTAAAGATAAAAAAATTGTAAATTTCAAGACAAATATGACAGGTGAAGTTTTTAATCTCATGAGTACAAGTAGTATTTTGGAAAAATCTATTAAATCTACAGATTTAAATAATATCGCTTTTAACAAAGGTGCCGAACTATCTTTAAGTGATGGTGGTATATTAAATCATATGTTTCAAGCACGTGCACAAGCAAACAACATAGGAGATGATGGAGTTTACTCTTTTTTATCTGCTATTGTAATAGGTGCTGAAATAAAACAGATGAATGCTATATTTAATCCAAAAGAGGTAGTTATAATAGGAACTTTAACTTTAAATGATCTATATAAAAACATTTTCTTAAAATACAATATAAAAACAACAAGTATAGATGCAAAAACTGCTAGTAATGTAGGTATGAGATCTATTTGTGAAAAAACTTTGAAAGCATAAATAATGAAAATGACCTTTAGGTGGTATGGTGTAAATGATAAAATATCATTAAAACATATATTATTAGTTATTAATAATTGACTTTCACATGCTTTTAAAGTATAATTTATATACCTAAACTATATTATAATGAAAATAATGA
>Ga0256845_1001462_pt1 | contig 18924 bp, 14 predicted proteins | sample RiftiametaG_FD_189101 | JGI IMG/M metagenome (GOLD analysis project Ga0256845, IMG submission 189101) | Tube worm associated microbial communities from hydrothermal vent at the East Pacific Rise, Pacific Ocean - Riftia | ecosystem: Host-associated > Annelida > Integument > Unclassified ...
TCCACCCCGGCGATGCAGGCCTCACGATTGAGGAAATGTTGCCGCCATTGGGCGCGCTCGCGGGCACGAAATCGGCTGTGAACCAGGCGGAGATCGAGTCCCTCGAGTTTGTTTGTATCCTTTTGGATCGCTACCGTCAGAGCTTCGTAGAGTGCCCTCGCGTCGCGCACAGTGTTGGTGATCGCGAGGGTTAGGCGGCCCCTCTCTTTGCGGATCGGAGCGGCCGAGTGGGCATCGATGACGGTCTGCGCCCAGCTCGTGCAGTGGCGATCGTTTCGGAGCGTGATCTTCTTGATCTGCAGCGGCTTTGTGGCGTCAAAGAGTTCGCCCTTTCGATCGGCGGCCGGCACTGTCAGGGTGTTCTTGCGCAGTTGCGGTAGTTCATCGGCAAAGTCGACGCTCTCGAGCCAATTCGGCTGGAGCGTCGCGCTCATCCACCAACTCCGCAGCGGTCGCATTGACGGCCCTGCGTCGCGCTTGTGAAACGCCTGCAGCTGGACCGAGGTGCGCAGGCCGACGTCCATCAGCTGGACCTCGTCGAGCACCCAGAGCGCATCTTGGCGGAGGAGCGCCTGTTCCATCGGCCACCTGCCCCTGGGCGCAGCGTAACCGCGGTTGAGCGCCCGCGAGAGCAGCATATCCTGGGTACCGACCAGGATCGCGTCGTGCTCTGGAAAGAGGTGCCAGTCGCGGGCCTGAGCCCCGCCGAGCAGCAGATGCACACCCACCTGCGCGGCCGCAGGTCGGTTTGTCGTCTGCTCCCAAAGACAGCCAAGCGCGCGCAGCCAACCCTCTGCGACCGCCAGAGTTTGCTCGACCAGCACGCGCATCGGCAGGCAGAGCACCAACCGCCGCGGCCACTCTGGATCATCGCGGACCAGCCGGTTGTACGACCACGCCGCCAGCACCCCGAGTGTTTTGCCCATACCCGTGGGCACGCGGACCAGCCGGTTGTCGCAGATGTGGGCAGAGGCGAGCTCTGTCTGCCACGGATGCGGGGCAAAGCTTCGCGGACCGAGCTTGTCGGTCTGAGACCTGAACCAATTGGGGAAAGAAGGAGGCATCTGTTCGCTGGTGAGGGACAGGTGAGGGTTGTGAGGGGGGGCGGGTTGCCGGGTTGCCGGGATTTTTAATTAATTAGTGACCGCAAACTCTCACTCGCAGAACCGAGCTTCAACTGAAAACTGTTCGTCAAGGCCACCTTCATGCCATTTAAGGTGATCGGTGCCCCCGGTGGAGTGTGTATTTATTTGGCTATTGTAATGGGGCTTATGGCATCGGCAGTGCAAGTCCACGGTGCACCTCGAGCGAGCTCTGTGAGCATGACTCGCCTACCAGGACTTGAGGCTTGATGAGAGGGGGGGCGCCAGTGGTGCAGCGGGCGTTGGAAGGAGCGGGCAAGGATCATCTGGGTTGACTGTGTCTGCTGGCGGGTGAGGTTAGTCGTCTCTCGAGGCCGATCGATCCCAACGGTAAGGACTTTCCCGGGGACCGACCGTACGAGCTGTTGTCGGCTGGGTAGGCACCTGACTTGTGGCCCGGCGGCGCAGTGTTGAGACGAGCATCAATCGCAGCCGAACGCATCGTATACGAGCCGCCGGCCGCTTTCGATGTTGCCGTCATCGAAGAGATCAGAGGAACTGGCGAGGGCCTGCAGGGTACGGCGAGCTTGGGTTGCGATCTTTTTGCACTCTGGCGTTCGGAGACTGCTGAGAACATTGTTCTTAGGAATGGCAGGATCAAACGCGCAAGCGGCATACCGTCCCGGCTCACGATCCTCATGTTCGAAGAGGATGCACCAGATAGCCTTCTGGTCGGGGATGTTGCTGAGCCACTCAAGGGTTGCACAGACGATGTCGAGAACGCTTCGCCTGGCCTTCCCTTGAGCGAGGAGAATCATCGCGATGGTTTCGATGCCGTAGGAGTGTAGCTCGACCCCATGGTTGTTCCTCCAGATCTTTAGAACCCTGATGGCACGACGTAGAGGAATCCCGGGTCCGTCAAGCCGATTTAATGCGGCTAATTGACGGCGCACTGAGGTCTTTATCCACGCACCACTTCCGCGTTGCGGGATCCAGCAGATTCGCTCATCATCATGGCTATCATCGTCATTGTCACCGCAAAGGGCAGGGACGACGTCGATGTTTATACTGTTGTTTCCGGTGTGGCGGATACCTACAGAGTGAGTCTGCCGCCGAATCTTGACGCTGCCGTTACGTATATGGACCCTATATGTTTGTTCAATTCGCTCTTCCATAAGCCGGAGGACTGTACTCGGTGCGTACACTTTGCCGGTCGATCCGCGCCATTTCTCGGGAGATAGGTAGATAATGGTGTCTGCGTCCGAGAGCGGTGCGATGCCAGTGTCTTTGGCAAGCGAGCCGCTGAGCTCGAAGTCGAAGACTCCCATCTGAGGGTCGTTGCTTAGGACGGCGCCCACGCGAAGTGCCCTCTTCCGCGCTAGGCATTCTATTTTGTGGCGCGGTCGGTGCTCTTGGACGATCTCGGTGAGACACCTACTGAGACGGGACCGAGCTGTCACGAGGGGGAGCCCTTTGAGGCGTTATGCTTGATGGACTCTTGGGCATGCGTGAGTGCGGCGACCCACGGTTTGTTATTTTTTTGCGCTTTGCGAACCCGCTTTCTCGAAAACTGGTCGATGCACCTTTGGATGGTAGCAGGGCGATCGCTCTGCGGAACGAGTGCGAAGATCTGCGGAAGTCGTTCTTGTGCGGTGTTGACCTCGAGGCCGTCAAACAGCTCCTCTACTTTTTGGGCCTTCTCTTCCGAGGCTGCGTTCAAAGCCTCTGCCTCTTTTTCGGCGCGTTCGGATGCGGAGGTGTAGTCGAGCACCAGGCGACCATAGCCGGCTGCCGTCTTTGCGCCGATGCCCTCCTCGAGGAGGGCGAGCTTGAGGATGGCCAGGCCAGCATCTGCCCAGAGGGGGGGGCCCTCTAGTGCGATGAGATAGCGACCGTGGGCGGTGACGAAGGAGATCGGGGTGGGGGCATCTGTGTCGGCTGGAGCGGGTGGACTGCTGCGGGTTGTGTAATACGCCGGGTGGTGGACGGTCATCACGTCGAGCTCGAGGGGTATCTTACCGTCCTTCTCTGAGGGGATCCAGAGGGCATCGTGAAAGGCTACACAGGCTGCTTGTGTGAGATCGCCAAAGAGAGCCTTGAAGCTTGCGCCCTCAGGACCCCACTCTTCGTCAGAGAGTCGCCTACGAGCGAAGTTCGATGCGAGACCCTTCAGGGCCGAGCCCGGGATGATCGGAACTCCGTAGGTGTGGTGGAGGCATATTGAGACCTCCAGAACGGATGTCGCTCCGAGTCCGACGGCCATGCGCCCCTGGACCTCGGCGATTGCGCTGACAGCTTGTTCTTGGCCGCAGAGTTGCTCGAAGTGAGCTTGCCAGCGCCGAGCATGCTTTTGGTAGGGAACGGGCACCTTGAGGGTGGAGAGGAGCTGCCTAATGTGCTCTTTCCGGGCGCCTTTCGCCTCGTCCCCCTTGAGCATCTTATCCTCGGTCGCGAGGAAGCGATCGAGCCAGAGGCCAGCATGTGTGGTGTCATTGGGGCGGAGTTCACAGAGAGCCACTCGTAGTGGACTCGCGTTGTTGGGCCGGTCGATCGTAACGGGAAGGGCGGGCTTGTGTGGGCCATTGCGAGGGCCAGTTCCCGCGCGGCGTGGTTGGCTCATAGCTCCCCCTCCGCTTCGTCGGTTCGCTCGATCTTGAGGATTGAGCGAGTGAGGCGAGCGTACCATTGGAGGGTCGAGGTGGCCTCGCGTGTGAGGTGCAAGTAGGTTTTCATGTTGGCGCCTCGAACACGCCTGCAGAGCGACCCCGCATCCTGGATCACGGGGTCGATGCGCTTGAGCTGCGTGGCGATGTGACCCAGGAGGCGGACTTCAGACGTCTTTGGATCGGACTTGCCGCGAGCTTGGATGAAGTGGAGCGCCTGGCAGAGCCCTGCGGTACGAACGAGGATAGGCAGCTTGAGCGCGAGTGTGCCGTAGCGCTTTTTATCGGGCTCAGTGCACTGTAGGACTTCTTGAATATGATCATATGCTGTGGCTGCGCGGAGTTGGTCGAGATTCACGAGGCACCTCCGATGAGGCGAAGGCGGCAGAGGCCGCGGCCTACAGAGGCTTTCCCCCCGAGCTGTAGGTACGTGTCACCGATCGTCTGGCTGATGTGATCAAGAAGATCACAGGCTCGGCGTTTTGGTGCTCCGTGCCGTGCAGGAGCATCGTTGGCGAGGACTAGCCCGAAGAGGACGGACTCCGTTGGAAGAGATTCCTCGTACCAGAGCGCACCCTTTTCAACGGTCTTGTTGGTCTCGCTGAGGCGAATTCGGGCCCGAACCTCGGTTGAGGTCTCCATCAACGTTGACATTACGTCGTCGTGAACTATGCAGATGCGTGGAGATAGGTCGATGTCGAGAGATTTTGTCGCTTGCGAGAGGCTCTCCATGAGAGGGCCGGCGGCCTTCGCCTTGAGATCAAGATCCTCAAGGACAACCTTGTGCTTGTGCTTGTGCTCGTGCTCGTGCTCGTGCTCGGCCGTGAGCACGCTGCGGGGGGCAATCAGGCAGGTATCCAGCGCAAACTTAGTGAAGTGTCCAGCCTGGGCGTTAGCGGTGCCGCCGCTTTCCTTGATGTCGCGGATGAATCGCATCACGAGATAGGGGGAGGTAACCCATGCGAAGGTGCCCCACAAGCTGCGAACCGGGAGCAGGAGTAGGTGCGCGTCGGCAAAATGAACTGCGCCCGCGTGTTCGCTGGCGTTTTTTGTGTCGGGGCCAAAGAGCTGAGTTTGCCACTTCGGATCTGTGATTCTGGCCCGTAGTGCTCCCTTGATCGAGGATCCTGGGAGCAAAGGGATGCCGGTTGGGCGCTCGCGAGCGATCGGTAGGTCGATCGCCCCGACCGCTTGGCCTGTGCCTGCATGGAGAGGCGAAAGAGTATGAATGAGTGAGAGTCGAGTCGTCATCGCCGGTTTGTTTGCTTTGTGCTATTTAGAGAATAGCGTGAGGAAGGCTTTGAGAGGGTCTGTGCAGTGATCAAGCGGTTGGATCACGGATGCTTCGGTGGGGGAAAGTTCCCATTTTACGGGCACGTCGAATTTTTTGCTGTTTTGACTCTCGCCGGAGAGAGTCAAGGTCGTTGGGGGTAAGGTACTTGCGAGTCTCAACGCCATCGGCCGGTACCCCCCAGATTCATCGCGCACTGGCCGGAGGACCAGAGGCGACGCGAACCGTGTGAGATCCTTAGGGGTAAGCGTTGAATCTTTCGGGTCACCTTGCGAACCCGGATCGTTCGGCGCGCCGGGGTGAAAATGAAAAATAATTGGGAGTCCAAATACTGCCCTCGGAAACTTGGAAATATGCGGAGCGAGCTTCCTGTGTTTAGGGGCGCGAGCTCCCGAGAGCTGGCGGATCTGCTCGGGTTCGGGCCAGCGGCTCCTGCCTGGTCGATTCTTCTGCGTTCCTGGGTTACGGCCGAGGCCTTTTCCTTGGCGAAATCTTTGAAGTTTGGATAATGCCGAGGCCCAGGCGATATCGCTCTTGTCGTGCTTGTCCTTGGCGAACCGGATCTCCGCGCCGCAGAGTGAGGGGACTTCTGGGATTTGAGGGCGCTTCACGAGGTCCCTCAGGAACTGTTTCGGATCCTGCCAGGGTCGCTTTGTGGCCGACTCGATGGCGCCAAAGCCCCGCCGCGTGCGGCCTCCCAGGCCGCCGAAGAGCGACCAGGCCTGGAGTGCCTCCTTGACCCCAGGATGAGAGTCCTTCTGGCAGCGGATGATGAGCGTGAACGTATCGTTTTTATGAAACCTCCAGAGGACCCCTGGCTCCGCCCGGCTTCCGGTGGGAGGTTTTAGTGGAAAAATGCCGTAGGCGAGGCTCTTGTGCTCCGGTTTAAGCCTGTGGTCCTTTGTGAACACCTCCAGGACCTGCGGTTTAGAGGCGGGCTGTGCGAGCCGAATTGTCACTCTTGAGGGGATCTCTGTGGAGCCCCATACCTGCTCTTCAGCCTTGCGGAGCTCGCTGATTGAGGCGACCTTCGTAGGATTACAGGCGCGCCACCAGAAACGGAGTTGGCCTCGGATCGAGGGGATGCGGATCGGTGTTTGCGGGTCGAAGGGTTTTTGCGGGCCTTCGGATTCGACGCCTCCGCCGAACATCGGGGTGATGAATCGAAATGTGTACTCGAACTCGACAACGTCGGTTTTTTTGAGAGATACCGCTGCTGGAGAGTTGCTTGGATCGGGCGTAATGGGCATCGTTTACTTGCTCCAAGTACCAATGGTTGTCAGCCCGAAGCCGTCGAGGCGGTCTTGCGTGGCATCGGAGATTGTCTGCATCCATGTCGCATCGACCCAGGTGCGGATATCCGCGTTACTGCCCTCTAGCTCGACAAAGTAGACGCTCCCTGCGGCGACCACTCGCCGCGTTGGCTTTGGGACACACTTGCGGAGATCCCAGCCGGAGACGACCTGCGGCGAGGGCACGCAGGCTGCGCGGACGGTGACACGAACGCCTTGGCTCGTCGGAAAGTCTGCGCCGGACCAGCCTGGTATTGAGCCATTGCTGAAGACCGCAGGGGTGACGAGGATGAGGCGGGCTCTGCGGTCTTTGAGGATATCTTCGGTCAGTTGCTGCGGCGCTTGTAGCCATTGGCATGTCTGAGGGGCCGGCCACCAGCGGGCGATGCGTCGCTCGCCGCCGATCGGTGCGAATTCACGCCTTAGCGAAAGGTGCTTACCTGCAACGAGGCCACCGGGGCTCTGGACCGAGAGTGCAAAGTGCTGAGAGTCGGCGAGTCGAGGCGGCGTATTCGCTGTTGCTGTGGGCAGGTTGACGAAACGCAGGCCGACGGTCTCAAAGAGAGCCCCATCCTCTGCGATTCGCTCGCCATGTCGCATGCTGACATGCATGCGGGACTCGCGAGGGAGCGCAGCGACTCCGAGGTCGCTTCTGTCATTCAGTTTCGGGACACGGCCGCGCAGCCATTCTGTGTAGGCAGCGGCTCGCCAGTAAAGAACCGCGTCCTCGCGTGTCTTTGTGTTCGGTACCGTGGATGTGGCGAATATCGGCAACAGTCCATGGGCGTTAAGTTCTGCGACAGTCTCACCCGTCTCGAGGCCACCCGGGCAGAGGCGGATAATGGAGGGCACGCCTTCGTTATTGTCGCGGACGAGGGCGTCACGAGGGGCGGGCAGGAGCCAGTCGCGTACGGTTTCGGTGATGGGATCGATCTCGGCGAGGATCGGGCCACGAACGGGGATCCGCAGGAGTTGTTCGAGGCCCGCCTCGTCCCCCCGGAGTGTGAAGGTTCCGCTCTTCGGATCTGTGGCCAGGCGACCACGGACTGCCCCCGCGAGCGTCGAGGGGAAAGGAAACCGCATGGTCTCAATCGGGGCATTACCACCGAGCGGTCGGCCATCGCGGAAAATAAGAGGATCGCGCCCCTCAATGATCCATGGGGTCATGGCGCATTCTCCATCGGTGCTGTGGCGGTTTGCATAGCCTCCGCGAGGATTTTGGTGATTAGGAGGCGGGGGGCGAGCTCGGGATCCTGAGGTTGGAGGTGTTCCAAGGTCATTTTGTCGAGTTCTTCTGTTCCTCGGTGGGCCCGCTTGCGAGCGAGGATTTGGTGAAATTCCGCGGTCATGATCTTGTCTAGGCGGTTTTGATGCTCGGGTAGCGATCGATGGCGGAGACGGGTTAGTTCTTGGAGGTCGTGGGCGAGCTTGTCAGGGATCGCGTCGCCGAGATGTAGGGCGATGAGGGACTGGAGAACCTCGTAGATATTGTTGTCCCACCGGCCTGTGCTCTCGACCGGAGGGCCAGAGCGTTTGTGGAGAATGAGCGCGAGGGAGTTACGGGCGCGCTTCGCCAATTTTTCGGCCTTGCGTGCAGCTTCTAAGGACTTTGTCATGGGGTTCATGAAGTGACAAATGGCTACACCTACCGAGAGAGTCGGCGAGGTGATGCCGTCGCCGTGGACTTGGAGCCTTGCCTGGAAATCATCGGCGAGGGCGCGAGCACAGTCGATGGCGCGGTGGAGTGGCACAAAGGCGAGCACATCATCGCCGCCTGCATAGATCAGCTGCCCACTGTGTCGGCTGACCGTGCTACGGGCAGCGCGTGCGAAGCCATCGAGGTCGATCGAAAGTTTTCGGTGGTCCTCGACGGTCTTGATCTGATCGATTGCTTTGCCGATATGATCGCCGTCGGCAACGAGGATGGCGATGTAGGGGAGAGGTGTTGCGACGCCGATGGCTGTCAGGAAGCGGTGGAGGCAGGGTAGGGCATCCGAGAGGGCGAGTCGTTGCTGTTCTGGGGCGAGGTGGGCGAGTCGCTCGATGACCCTGGATTCAAAGAGCAATTGGCCGTCGTGACCTCCGAGGAAGGGGTCTCGCCACTGAGGGTGCACGGTCTTGCCGAGATCTGCGGAGTGAGCACGAAGTGCATCGAGGTAGCCATTCCACAGGAGTTGCGCTTGATCTTTTTGGGCGGGGACGAGGCTATTGATGCGTGTGATAACCGGTAGAGCTGCGAGGTGGGGGGTGCTAAAAAAGAGGTGATCTTCGTCGGAGTCGATTGGATCGAGTTTGTCTCTCCGTTTGCCGTGTCTCTTGAGCAAGCCGATACCGCAGAGGCGCTCAGCTTCGCCGATCTTGAAGGCTGTGCGGTGTTGCGTTTGTCCGCGGTAGATGGTTTCGTTGAGGACGGACTCACGAAGGCCATCTAGCGAGGACTTGGGCTGAGATCCTGTTTGCCAGGGGGGTTGTCCCCAAATCCGAGTATTTTTTGCGGATGCGAGGAGTTGCTCGCCGCGCCGACGTGCTGCGGCGTAGCCTTTTTGCGGATCGACGACGACGCTTACCCACTGGGTGTCGATGAGGTCCTCGATCTGTTGCTCGGCGAGGATGTGGTCGAAGCTTGGCTTGTTGTCGAAGGCTTCATCTCGAAGTTCGCGGAGGCGAGTGCGAACTCCTGCGGTGATCAGATCTGCGATGAATTTGGGCTCGCTACCATCGGGGAGTTCGGCGACGATCTTGTTGGCGACGGACATCCGGGAGGCAGGAGCGAGGTCCTCGGTGGTGGCGGGAGCGGGGAAAATAAGGGCTTTTCGTCCGCATTGGTCGGCGACCGAGGCGGCCGCGGCCTTGCTCAGCTCGCTGAGTAACCAAGAGCCGAACCAAAGATCACGGCAGCGTTTTGCGGCGGCGATAAAGTCCTGGACAGGGCCAAGAGTGTAGATGAGGAGGTTGGGCATCGTCTGGGGTGGATGGGTGTTTCGAAGAAGGTGATAGGAGCCTCTCCCGATAGAGGCTTGCTGTCAGTTGGGCGCCATCAGATGGACTTCGCTCAGTATCGGGTCATGTTCTCGAGGAAGCGTCAAGAGCGGCTTTTCCGCGGGAGAGGGGGACCGCCGTGGATTGACCGTGTCAATCAGGCCTTGGCATCGCGAGTATTAGTCGCGGGATGGTCGCGACCGATCCCCTGAGTTGTGAAAAAAAATGGACACAATCCTGTGCTGGCTGTGCTGCGGCGAGTTCTCCGGGCTGAGATGATCGACCCTGGGTGCGCCGGCAGACCTAGTTGCAGAAAATTGTCAGTCGGCGAGGATCGAAGCCTGGAGATTTGCGACTAGCATCATCACGTCGAACCAAAATCCGGATCTAACGTCATGACCTCCTCCACCGATACCTCCAGAGACACCGACGAGATTGTCGCTCGCCTCCGGGAGACACGGCCTGCCGAGGGAGTTGTCGACCTCGACGCTGCGCTTCACCTCGCGCAGCTGATGCGCAAGTATGCGGGGGCCAAGGATGCGAGCATCGTTTTCCGCAAGTGGCAGGTAGAGCGATGTCTCGGCCGCGGCGGTATGGGAGCTGTTTACCTGGCCCGCGATATGACTCTCGGCCGCGAAGTTGCGCTTAAGGTAATTCGCGGTGCAGAGGGTCGAGCATCCCAGGCTGAGCAGACGCGGATGATCCGAGAGGCTCAGGCCCTTGCGTCATGCAATCACAAGAACATCGTCGGGGTGCTGAGCGTCGATGAGAGCGACCCTGACATGGTCGTTCTCGAGATGGAATACGTCGACGGTGTGACGCTGCGCGACTGGAACTCCGACCGGCGCCGCTCCTGGCGGGAACTCACGGGGGTGTATGCCCATGCAGCCGTCGGCCTCGCTGCGATTCACGAGCAGGGCATCGTGCATCGCGATATCAAACCGGACAACCTCTTGATGAGCACTGCCGGGATCGTCAAGGTCGCCGACTTCGGTCTCGCCGTCAGTGAGAGTTTGCCGTTGCACCGTCGCGGTCTGGGGCTTCGTTCAAAGAGGGACGAGGTGTCTTCACTGGCGTTGCGAGTGACCTCGCAGGGGGCATTGGTCGGGACCCACGGTTACATCGCTCCTGAGGTGCTCGCAGGCGCGGATGCGACTGCTCAGAGCGATCAGTTCTCGCTGGCCGCCGCCCTCTTCGAGGCCCTCTTTGGGGCTCTCCCCTTCGAGGGGGACACACCACAGGCCCTTGCAGCGGCGCTCCGTGAGGGCCCCGCCTCACCCCGAGCAGGGCGTTCTGTGCCGCAGTGGCTGACACGGGCGCTGCGTCGTGCCCTCGCCTTTGAGCCGTCGCGGCGATTTCAGACGACCGATAAATTTTGCCTCGCGCTGCGACGGGGGCTCGCGTTGCGACGTCTCGGGTGGGCCTCTTTGGCCGGGATCTTCGTCCTCGTCGTTACTTTCTCCCTCGCCTGGTCCAGTAAGCCGCCGCCGCCGGATCCCTGCGCGGAGATCGGTGAGCCGCTGCGAGTCGCGTGGGCAGGAGTTCGCGAGCGGCTCCGGGCGGGCGAGCCTCGGCCCTCGGGCGAGCTATTACTCTCCGTTTTCGATGATCGCGTGGGGGGGTGGCTAGATACTCGACAAGAGTTCTGCGCGAGCGAGTTGCGGAGGTCCCCCGTCGATGTGGCTGCGCGTGAGTCGGCGATGCGCCAGGGCGTCTGCCTTCAACACGCGCTGCACGGTTACAGGGCGCTCATCGATGAGGTCTCTGCTGCGCTCGACGGCGATCGAGACACGCCGATGGCTGAGCTCATCAGCGCGGTCGAGACGCTTCCGATCTGTGAGGACCCGAGGATCTTTAGCCGTTGGCCGTGGGCCTACTCGGAGCGTGCGGATGATGCCCTTGCCGAGGCCCTCTCACTGGAGTTGGGCGGTCAGCTGATGCGCGCAGAGGCCCGTGCTCGTGAGATCGCAGGTTCACAAGGGAGCCCGCCGCAGAGCCGTGCTGCGGCGCTCTACCGGCTCGGCCACATCCTCGGGAGCTTGCACCGTCTCGATGCCGCGCTCGCGGCCATTGACGACGCTTACCGGTTAGCCGTGCGCAACGGCTATGACGCGCTCGCCTGTCAGGCTGCGATCCACCGGGCCAAGCTCGAGGCGAATATCGACTTCAACGTCGTGACGAGCGCGCGGGACATCGCGAACGCCGAGGCCTGGCGAGCGCGAGTGGGGTTGAAGTCGCCGATCCTCCGCGCCGATTTGCTCGAGGCCCGCGGTCTCCTGGAGGAGGCCCGCGGTGCCCCGCAGAGGGCCGCCGATCTACATAGAGAGGCGCTCAGTGTTCGCCGCCGAATGCTCGGCGACAGGCATGTCGACGTCGCGAAGTCGATTCATAACCTCGCCAATTCCGTCGCCGAGTGTGATGACGAGAGGGGGAGATCCGAGGCGGCGCTGCTCTTTAAAGAAGCGGTTGAGCTGCGCCAGCAGAGTCTTGGACCTCAACATCCGTTGACCGCTGATGTCATCTTTGATCAGGCTCGCTTTGAGAGCGACAGCTCCTCCATCGAGGCCGCCCGCGCTTCGTTCCTCCGCGCTCTAAAGATCTACGAGGCTGCGCGGGGGGGCCACGAGGTTGTCCGGGCTAAGATTCACGTAGCTCTCGCGGTTCTCGATCGTCGCGAGGGAGAATTTTTGGCCGCAGAGGCTCAGCTGGAAGAGGCTGCCGGTATTCTGGACAGCGTTCAAGACCTGCGGACTGTGCGTTACGACCGCGCGCTGCTCCTCTTGGAGCAGGGCAGCGTGGCGTTGCTCAACAAGAAGTTTGGGCGAGCCCGCCAGCGTCTTGAGCGAGCGCTCGATCTCTTTCGTCGTCGATCCGAAGGCAGTGATAATGAACTCGCCGTTTTAGTTCTGTGGATCGAGGCTGTGTTTGCGCAGGGGGATGTGGCTTCGATCGAGAGAGAGGTTTCGGCGATGGGGCCGCGGCTCGTCGGCTACGTGGGTGAATTGTCCGCTCCAGATCGGGGTAAGGTCGCTTGGTACATCGCTGAGAGCCTCAAGCAGGGGGGGCAGAGCGTTGATGCCGCTGTATTCTTTTGGATCGCTCTAAGGGCCTACGAGGAACTCGCAGAGGCGGATTTCGTCACCGAGCTCCGCGTTGAACTCGCGCAAGCCCTGCTTGTCGGCTCGAATGCCGAGCTTGCGCGCTGGTCCGCAGCCCTCGGTTGCTTCAGGGACAATGGGGGTTGCCAGTGGGCTGCCGTGCTCTCCCGTTGACGGAGGCGATAGGTCGGGTTTCACGGGACGCAGTTACGCGCGGCTCGTGCTAGTGTCGTCGCGATTATGAGCCGCGACCCTGATCTAGATCTCCTCGAAGCTTGGCGGACCGGGGACGAGAGAGCCGCCGGTGAACTTCTGCAAAAGTACAGCCCGCTTGTCCGACGTGTGGTCGCCAGGAAGGTACCGGACGAGGCCATCGACGGGGTCGTAGACCGGGTCATCGAAGCCGTGATCAAGGGGCACTGCGGATTTCGAGCGGACTCCAAATTTCGCACCTTCATCCTCTCGATCACGAAGCGCTCGATCGCCGAGTTCTACCGCCAGCGAGAGCGCAAGCCCGATTTTGATGCCCTGGCGAGTTCCGTGCGAGATCTCGGGGTGAGCCCCTCAGGGCTGCTCTTCAAGCGCGAGCAGCAGCGGCTCCTGTTGGAGGCTCTCCGGAGCATTCCGCTCGGAGACCAAATCCTCCTCGAACTCTACGAATGGGAAGATATGCCCGCCTCTGAGCTCGCCCAGGTCTATGAGTGCGGCGTGCCTGCGATTCGCAGCCGGCTCCGGAGAGCGAAGGAGCGCCTCAAGGAGGCGGCGCGGTCCTTTGTTGAGGATCGTCGCGAGCTGGTCGACACCGTGACCACTCTCGACGAATGGTTGCGGCACCTCCGTGAAGAGCTGCGGCCGCATTATCTTGCTGAGCTTCGCGCGGCAAAGAAGGCTCCGTAGCGACGTTTGGCTGCGGGAACGCCGCATTCGACGACGAGGGATTGATGGTGAGGGGCGGCGAGTTGCGCGGGGATCAGCGGCTCTGCGTGCTCTTTGGGCACAGATGCGAAAGACCTCTGTTGGAGAGGATCGATCGCGATGATAAGGCGACTAACCACACAAGATCGCCGGCCCTTCCGGCATACCGATAACCCTGCACAAGGATCGTTCAATGACACTCACGACATTTAATACCCATCCTGTCAACCTCGACTGCTCCATCGATTCCTCCTCCGCACTGGCGATAAACCACGGTGCGGACGCGCTTGGGGACCACGGTGATAGCATCTTCGATGAACTTCCCGAGGCTGGGGCCCATCAGCAGGCCGAGATCAAGGTTGCCGACTTCACCCATAACAGCCAAACCCATCAGGTCTACGCCTGGGAAGCTCTGCCGACGGGAGGCCTTCAGCAGTGGACGCGGGGCAGCGCTGGCTCGACTTCAGGCCTTCGTGGTGATCTCGACACGACCGATATTCTCATTGTCGCGGTGCCTCCGGGGATCGCGGTGCCCTCTCCCTCTTCTACTAACGGCCCGCCAGCACCCGGTACTACGCAGACGACCGTCAAGGTCAAGGTGAAAAAACAAGGAAGTATGCCCTTTTAGTCGAGGCATGCGATGTCGGGTCCGATCTGGCCCCCATTCGAGGTCAGGGGTCGCGCAGCCGGTGCTGTTGACGTGGGCTCCGATCCTGACCTTGCGCTTCTCGAGGCCTGGAGGGCGGGTGATCCGAGGGCCGCCGAGAGCCTGCTTCGCAAGTACTACTCCCTGATCCGCCGGACAGCAGCGACCAAGCTGCCGATCGTCCATGTCGATGGGGTCGTCGAGAGCATCATTCGTGTATTGGCCTCAGGTTGTGAGGTCTTTCGCGGGGATGCGATCGTGAGGGCATATATCCTGGCGACGGTCCGGTACTCGATCCTCAATTTCTATCAAAGAGGGCAGGAGTTGCTGCGCGGAGGCTCCTGGACGGTGCGGTGTTCGGTCACGGAACTCGGCGGTGGAGCCAGCGGAGGACTTGCTCAGGCAAAGAACAATCGCCTTCTCCTCGAGGCATTGCGAGGCGTCGAATTTGACGACCAATTCGTGCTAGAGCTACATTATTGGGAGAATATGCCACGGTCCGCGTTGGCCCAGGTCTTTGGAATCGCCGAGGCAGCGATCCAAGCCCGACTCCATCGCGCGAAGCGGCATCTCCAGTGGAAAATCGGGGAACTCACCCGCGGCCTCCCCGAATTTTCAGAGACCATCAGCAGTCTCGACACCTGGGCCGAAGATCTGCGCAGCGAGATCTTGGAAAACTTCAAGAATGAGAACAGAGCCGGCGGTGACCGATCGGCCGCCAATCCAAGGATAAATATGATGATGACGACAGATATTCTGAGAGAGGACCTCAAGCAGCGCATCGTGGAGAAACCGCGAGACGTAGTGGTTGTGCTCGCGACGGGGGTGACCATCGGAGCGCTTCGCGGCTCACCCCTGGGGGCTCTGGCTTCGTGGCAAGGTCTCTTGGAGAGTGGAATTAGGCGCGCGAGAGAGCTGGGAAGGATGCCCCCCGCCGATGCCGAGCGCCTTCGGGATATTCTGCGGGGCGATGATACGGAGCAGTGGATCGCCGCTGCTGAGGAGGTTACGTTGGCGTTCGGTGGTCGGGAAGGGGGGGAATTCCGGCGTTGGTTGCGTGAAACGGTCGGCCGATTTGCAGAGGATATTCGCGACTCCGCGGTGGTCGATGCTCTGCGCACACTCAGCGATCATGGCGTTCTCCTGGCGACGGTCAACTACGACGGCATCCTCGAGGCGGCGACTGGGCTGCCCCCGGTGACCTGGCGCCAAGGGTCCCGTGTGGAACGGCTAATTCGCGGGGATGAGCCCGGGATCCTACACCTCCATGGGTATTGGGAGGAGCCGTCCTCGTTGGTCTTTGGCGCCCGATCCTACGAGGATGTGGTTGGCGATGAGCATGCGCGTGAGGCTCTCCGGTCGATGCGCATGCAGAAGACCTTTGTGCTCATCGGTCACGGGGCAGGGTTGGCAGATCCAAATTGGGGCAGCTTCCTCCGGTGGACAGAGCAGCTCTTCTCGGCCTCCGAGTACCGACACTATCGTCTCGTGTGCGAGCAAGATCGCGAGGACATTCAAGCCGAGCACCCGCCGGCGCAGAGGCTATTTGCCCTCTCCTATGGTCATGAGCATCGTGATCTCGGGCCTTTCTTGCGATCGCTCGCGCCAGCGAAGTTGCCAGCGAGTTCGGAGAAGACAGTGATCATCCTCGTAAACATTGGCGGTCGTGACCATCATTGGCTCGAAGGCGCCAAGGCGAAGGAACTCATCGGCGTCGAGGATGCTCTCATCGTCAAAGTGGATCTGGTGATCGATCGCTTTGCGGTTAGCGCTCGGCAGTGGCGGAAGATCGCTCGAATGCTCGACGAGGTTGTCAAGAGGGCAGATGCTGTGACCGGGGAGGTCGAGTACGTAGTCGCAGGCGTCGCACCTCTTCCGGTATTCGCATATCTGGGCCAGGCGATGTCGCGGATGGGCTCGATTCGCTTTGTGAACCGCCGCAAGGACAGCAATGTCATCGACACTATCGGTCCGCCGTGGTCCCGCGGGACCACGGCGGACCGTTTTCAGATCTCAATACCGGAGGTCGGACGCGCTCGCAAGGGCAGGAGCGTGTTGTCGATCCAATGCTCCAACGAATACTCCTATACCGAGCCGATGGTCGAGCCGATGATCGTCGCCGAAGGTGCTTCGTTGCTCTGCTCCTATCAGATCTATGATTCTGAGCGGTCTCAGTACGATCTCCCACTCACCTCTGGGGACCTGGCAGTGCTTCTGGGTCGCGTCACAGACGCAGAAAAGTGGTTCGGAGCACGTTGTCCTGATGCGGAGGGGCGGGTCATCGCCCTTGGGGGGCCGAGTTGGGTTGCATTTTGGGTGGGTGCGCGGCTCAACCCAAACGTCGGCGGCCGCATCGACTTCCCCAATTTTGTTAGAGGAAGCGGATATGTTCGCGCTCTCTCATGGCCGATGCATATGGCCCCGTGGTTTAGCGAAATGGCTAAGATCTTGTTCATGACCGCAGAGCCCGACAACTTTAATAGAATTCGGGGAAGCAAGGCTGGGCAGGCGATCGAGACCGCTTTCGAACGTGAATTCGGTGAGGATGGGGCCTTTAACCTGGAGATCTCGGGGGCCACGAATGCCCGCGAACTGATGCGAGAGGTCGAGCGTGCGCGGCCGGATATCCTGCATCTACACCTGCACGGAAGCGCCGAAGGGGAGCTCTGCTTCGAGGATGAGCGAGGCCTTGCCCAGCGGGTCGCGGGCGATACCTTCGTCGAGATGCTCGAGGCGACCGGCGTCAAACCGACGCTGATCGTTCTTAGCGCGTGCTACTCAGAGGCCATCGCCGAGAAGCTGCGGGGGATCGCAGAATGTGTGATCTCGATGACGACGAAGGTGCACTACAAGACCGCGGTTACATTCAGTGGTGGCTTTTACGGGGCGCTGGCGCGGGGGAATACGTTAACGAAGGCGATCCAGCAGGGCAAGCTCGCCACCGTTCTCGATCCCCCATCGGGCTACGACACGATCATCACGCTCTTCGACGATAGTGTGAACCCCGAGGAAGTCGTGTTCTTTCCAGACACCGGGGAGGGGCGCAGTTAGGGCTGTATCGGGGGATCGATCGTTCTTCTGTGGCGACTGGGCCTATGGTGTCGCGTGATTCGCGGGAGCATGGTATGAGAAGAGAGATCGTGCAGGCTGAGCAAGACGGAGACCAATATCTAGGCAGGGGCTTCTCCAGGGCCTCTCCAGGGGGCAACTGCGGTCGAGACTCGTTCTTTGCTACCCGCCTGTGCACCTGCGGGGGAGGTCCTAAGTGATGCACGGCGCAACCTGGATCGTGCTGCCTCGTGTTGTGCAGGGCCCGGCGATCTCGATTGTGCATTGCGCTGCGGTCAGTCGAGCGCTGCGCGGGGTGGTGATGCGTTTTTCAGAGCAGCCGCCGCCGGAGGTCTTTTCGGGTCATCAGGCGGATGGGCGGCCGAGCTCCCATGCACATGCGGTATTTGCTGCGCTACCGGGGCCGCCATGCCCGGATAGGGGTGAGCGCACGATCCAGGGGGTCGCCGTGGGCCTGCCCGCGAGTGCCGACGAAATGCAGCGTGTCCAGTTGCTTGCAGCCCTGGGGGCGTGGCAGCACGAGTGTGGCGGCAATGGGCGATTGACGCTTGGCCGCTTGGGTGTGTGCACAATGGCAGCCCTGTCCAAAGCTTCGATCGGTGCAGCGCCGTCGGCTATCGCCGGTCCTGCGCTCCGTTGGCGATCGCTCACGCCAATCGCGTTGGACCGATTCCCCGGTCGGCTAAGAGCAGGTGCAACGGCGGCCGATCCTGCCTATCAATCAGCAGAGAAGGCCGTGCGAGCCGCCTGTCAGCGTAGCGGTGCACCGAATCCAGTCGAGGTTCGCCTCGCAAAGCGCAGTGTGCTGGCTGATATCCCCGATGCGCCTGTGTTCGGGAGCATCGATCGCCAGGCCGGTGCTGCGCCCGGGGTGTATACGCATGTCGAGCTTGCATTCTCCGCTCCGGCACAGGGGCCATTCGTGATCGGCCGCAGGCGGCATTTTGGCCTTGGGCTGCTCGTGCCTGTAGTGGATGCGATTCGTGCGGGGGACGAATGGTGAGAGTGTGGCGAGATTGTGCTAGCGGGGAACGCGGGACCGCGGGGAACGCGGGGAACGCGGGAACCGCGGGAAATTCAGAAGCGGAGGCGTCAGAACTTCCGCAGAAAATGCCGGGGTTGCAAGAAGTGTTCGCAGTCTTTCAAAAAGACACGCGGGCTCCGAAGGTCAAAAACCCCGGCCTTGCGTGCGTTCTGGTCTAGACGGCTAGCTATGCATGTGAGGACGCTGTTTCGTAATCGAAGAGTGGGCAGACGAAGAGGGCCGGATGGGCCCTCTGAGATGTTGCGTGCTTTTTGGGTGAAATTCTGCAATGATCCCGGTGGCCCCCGAGGGGGGGGTCTCCATCCCCTTCGGGGGGTGGCCTAATTGAAACCAAGAAGACCTGCAGACGACGGGACTTGACGGGCTGTCTCCATCCCCTTCGGGGGGTGGCCTAATTGAAACAGGCCGAGATCGACGCGGCAAAGTCCGCAGCGGAAGTCTCCATCCCCTTCGGGGGGTGGCCTAATTGAAACGAGCGCTTCGAGGACCCACGCCTATTCGGTGTCAACGTCTCCATCCCCTTCGGGGGGTGGCCTAATTGAAACTTCCACCAGTGTTCCGCGAGCACCTCACTCGGCTGTCGTCTCCATCCCCTTCGGGGGGTGGCCTAATTGAAACAGCCGGACTCGGGTGCCCCCCGTCGCCGCCTGTGTGTCTCCATCCCCTTCGGGGGGTGGCCTAATTGAAACAAGGTTCTGGTGCGCATGTTGCCGCAGGGTCTCCTTGTCTCCATCCCCTTCGGGGGGTGGCCTAATTGAAACTTGTCACCGTGCGAAATTCGGGGAACGCCCACTTGGTCTCCATCCCCTTCGGGGGGTGGCCTAATTGAAACTCGATCCTGCTG
>Ga0256845_1001463_pt1 | contig 18916 bp, 14 predicted proteins | sample RiftiametaG_FD_189101 | JGI IMG/M metagenome (GOLD analysis project Ga0256845, IMG submission 189101) | Tube worm associated microbial communities from hydrothermal vent at the East Pacific Rise, Pacific Ocean - Riftia | ecosystem: Host-associated > Annelida > Integument > Unclassified ...
GGTGAAATGAATTTCATTTGAATCAGTTTTAGGCAAATATATGTATTTGGTTTTATTTTTTCACCTTTACTGAAACAATCATGGTAAAAGTAGCAACAAGTTCTCCATCTTCACCTTTTGCTTGGACTTCAATATTCTGGTTAATTCTTTCTTCATTCTTTGCAGATTTCTCAATAGCTTCCTTAATTAACAACCCTTGGGTTATGTTAAAAAAGACATCTGATTCTGCTCTTTTTATAAACTCTGCATTCATTCCTTTAAAAGCAAATGAAACTTTGTATCCCAATGTTTCTGCAAAATAAAAAGCATGAATTCCAGCTGCAACATCTGCCCCAACTGCCAATGCTCCAAAATACATTGATTTCAGGTGGTTCTTCGTTTTTCTTCTGAACTTTATTTTGACCAACACTTCTTCGTCTGTCATTTTAAGCAATCTAGGACGTACAAATGCAATCAGTGGAATTTTAAAAACACCTAATAGCCAAAGGTTCCACTTCATTTTCTTCAATGAAACAACTTTAGTTTTCTTCATATTCTTTTCTTAAATTTTGAATAATTTGTGCCATAGGAAGAATTTCATTCACATATTGAATTGAAGGACCTGCACACCAAACCGTCTTATAAGTTGAACTAAACGCTGCCTTTTGCAAGCTTTTCATTCCCTTAAAGAAAGTAAATGCTTTCATCCATTTTTTTAATCTTTTGTTTTTATTGAGAAAGCGCTCCAAAGCATTTTGAGAAGTACCTATCTTTTTCACGTAGTCAGTATTAATCACGGTACACGGGGTTCCTGATAATTTTGTTGTCATCACAATATCATTCTCTCCAAAATCGACACAAGCTTGTTTATATTCTTGTGAAACTCCAGCTTCTTCAGATGCAATAAAAATACTTCCCATGGAAATACCATCTGCGCCCAATTCAATCATTTCTCGAATTTCTTTTCCATTCCCAACTCCCCCAGCAGAAATCACTGGAATTTTGCAAACTTTTTTCAGTTCAGGAATTAATTCTTTGTAGGAAATTGGTCCCGCATGTCCTCCGGCTTCTTTATTTACCGCAATTATCGCATCTGCACCCAAAGCTTCCACTTTTAATGCAAATTCTTTGTTCACTACGTCACAAAACACTTTTACTCCATTTTTATGCGCTTCATTAATGGTCTCTTTCGGTGAACCTAGAGAGGTAAGAATAAAATCTACTTTCTCTTCACAACATATTTTAAGCTGCTCTTTATATAAAAAATTCGATTTATTTACAATTAAATTAATTCCAAAAGGTGCGTCTGTTTTTTTCTTTATGAAACGAATTGCTTCCCGTAATTCATCTACATTTCTGTAATTTAATGCAGGAATAGCACCTGTAACACCCGAATTTAATGCTTCAATAATCATTTCTTTATTTGAAACAAGAAACATTGGCGCAACGATCAAAGGAAATTCAATTCCCAACATTTTACTTAAAGCGATGTCTTTTGGATTTATATTCATAGCGTGAAGATAGTCTTTTTTACTATGTACGCATATCATACTTATTTATTATTATTCTTCAAATGTGATTTTCTTGCGATTCATTCAAGCAAACTGTCCATATTAGGCAACTTTCATTATTTTTGTTTTATGACAAAAACATCTGCTTGGATTAGTGCTATGCGATTGAGAACATTGCCTCTTTCTCTTTCTGGGATCATCATCGGTTCTGCAATAGCTTTTTCGAATGGTTATTGGGATACTTTAATATTCGCTCTGGCAATTTGTACAACAATTCTGTTTCAAGTTTTATCTAATTTTGCAAACGATCTTGGTGATGGGCAAAAAGGAACGGATAATGAAAACAGAATTGGTCCAACAAGGGCAGTTCAATCTGGTGTAATTTCTTCTTCTGAAATGAAAATAGCCGTTATCATCACTTCAATCTTGAGTTTTACCTCTGCAGGATCTCTTATTTTTGTCGCTTCTTCTAACATGAATACAAATACAGTCTATTTCTATATTGGATTAACAATTGCCAGTGTTTTAGCAGCAATAACTTATACTGTTGGAAAAAAAGCATACGGCTACCATGGTATGGGAGACTTAATGGTACTCTTCTTCTTTGGTGGAGTAAGTGTTTTAGGCGTCTATTCTTTGTATGCACCTGTTTTTTACATTGACAACATTCTTGTTTCACTTTTTGTTGGACTTTTAAGTGTTGCTGTACTCAATCTCAACAATATGCGCGATTACAAAAATGATGAAGCCTCAGGAAAGAATACTTTAGTTGTTCAAATGGGACCAAATTATGCGAAATTCTACCACAGCATTCTAATTATAACTGCAATTTCTTCTCTTTTTATCTTTATTCAGAGACAAGACAACCTCATTCTTTTACTTGGAATGGTTCCTTCTTTATATCTGTTTTACCATATTAGAAAAGTTATGACGATTACAAAAGCAGAGGATTTTGATCCAGAATTAAAACGTGTTGCTCTTTCGACTTTTGCAGTTTCTTTATTTATTTCTCTTTTATTATTCTTTGCCTAATGAAAGCTCATTTTTACAAAAAAACGTTTCATTTCAAAAAACCTAGCGGTACAAGTCGTGGTGTTTTAACGGAAAAATATGCTTGGTTTATTGAAATTTGGAACGTTGATCAACCTCAGATTATTGGAATTGGAGAATGCAGTATCATTCCAGGGTTATCTCCTGAATTTAATTCTTTCGAAGAATATGAGTTGAAGCTGAAAGAAGTTTGTTCCGATTTAAAGACAAACCTAACTTTATGGCCCTCTATTCTATTTGGTTTAGAAACAGCTTTACTTGATTTAAAAAGTGGAGGAAATCAATTGTATTTCAACAACGGTTTCTCTCGGGGAGAATTGAAAATTGACATCAATGGACTCGTATGGATGGGAGATAAAGAATTTATGTTGGAACAAATTGACGCCAAAATAAAAGCAGGTTTCACAACCATTAAAATGAAAATTGGTGCAATTGACTTCAATACAGAAATCGAATTATTGACTTATATCCGGTCACAATACTCAGCAAAAGACCTTACGTTGCGAGTAGATGCTAATGGTGCTTTTGAATTTGAAGAAGCGATTGAAAAGCTGAATATTCTATCTTCTTTAGACATTCACTCCATTGAGCAGCCAATAAAAGCCGGAAATTGGTCAGCAATGAAAGAACTTTGTAAAATCTCGTCTCTTGACATTGCTTTAGATGAAGAGTTGATTGGTGTCCATTCTTTGTCAGAGAAAAGAGAATTATTAAACACAATACAACCTCCATTTATTATTCTAAAGCCAAGTTTACACGGAGGAATATCCGGTTGTAGAGAGTGGATTTCTCTCGCCAATGAATTCAACGTAAAATGGTGGATGACCAGTGCGTTAGAATCGAATGTAGGACTGAAAGCAATTTGTCAATTTGTTGCTGAGTACGACACAACTCTTCCTCAAGGTCTTGGTACAGGTGCATTATATACTGACAATACAGAAAGTGATCTAACGGTTGAAAATGGTCAGATTTTCACTAAATTAACCTAGAATTCTTTTCAAACCAATTCTTTTTCTCGCTATATCAACCTCAATCACCTGAACAGATACATGCTCATGCAGTGAAATGAAATCGGATGGATCTTCGACATATTCGTTGGCTAAATTCGATTTATGAATGAGACCGTTTTCCTTAATTCCAAGGTTAACGAAAGCGCCAAAGTTTGTCACATTAGTAACTACACCTCTTAACTCCATGCCGACATTAACATCTTGAATGGTTTTAATGCGACTATCAAATTCTAGAACTTTCACTTTTTTCCGAGGATCTAACCCTGGTTTATTCAATTCATTCAAAACATCTTTCAATGTATAAGGGTCAATATCTGAGAAAGATTTCAAATCAATCTTTTCCAAAACATCTTTATTTCCCATCAAGTTTTGAACATCTTGCTGTACACTTTTCGCCATTTTTTTCACCAAAGAATAGCTTTCGGGATGCACTGCAGAATTATCCAAAGGATTTTTACCGTTTTTCACCCTTAAAAAACCAGCACATTGTTCAAATGCTTTTTCTCCCAATCGTTTTACTTTTTTCAATTCACTTCTAGAATTAAAACGACCATTTTCAGCTCTATAATTGACAATATTAGCAGCTATCGTTGGACCTAAACCGGAAACATATTGCAGCAAATATTCGGAAGCTGTATTCAAATCAACCCCAACAGTATTCACACAAGAAATTACAACATCATCCAAAGAATCTTTCAATCGAGTTTGATTCACTTCGTGTTGATATTGTCCAACTCCGACAGATTTCGGGTCAATTTTCACTAACTCAGCCAATGGATCCATCAATCTTCGTCCAATTGAAATAGAACCTCTTACTGTTACATCAAAAGCTGGGAATTCTTTTCGGGCAATACTACTCGCAGAATAGATCGATGCGCCATCTTCGTTCACAGAAAAGACATCTAAATCTCTGTCGAAGTGAATTTGTTTAATCAACGATTCCGTTTCCCTTCCTGCCGTACCATCTCCAATTGCAATAGCCTCAATTTTATATGCTTGAACCAATTGCGCTATTTTAGATTTCGCCTTTCCACTTTCTTTCTGAGGGGGATGGGGGAAAATTGTAGCGTTTGTCAACAAAGATCCAGTTTCATCTAGACAAACAATCTTACAACCGGATTTAAAGCCAGGGTCAATGGCTAAAATTCGTTTATTCCCTAGTGGTGCAGCCAATAGTAATTGACGTAAGTTTTTACTGAAAACTCTAATGGCTTCAATATCTGCTTTTTCTTTTGCTTTCGATAAAACTTCATTCTCTAGAGAAGGACGAAGTAGCCTCTTGTATGCGTCGACACATGCTTTTTCTACAATTGCAGACAATTCACTTCTCCCTTTTACAAAAAATCGCTCAATCGTTTGAAGTGCATATTCTTCATTTGGTCTCGCTTTTAAAGACAGAAAACCTTCTCTATTTGCTCTGTACAAAGCTAAAAATCGGTGAGAAACACAATTGTTTAGTTTCTCCGAGTGGTCAAAATAATCCTTGTACTTCTGTGCACTATCAATTTTTGATTTTACAACTTTGGAGACGAGAACAGCATGGTTTTCAAAACTATTTCTCAATTTTGTTCTCAAATCTATATTTTCACTGATCCATTCAGCAATGATGTCTTGTGCTCCTGAAATTGCTGTGTCAAAATCAACACCTCTTCTAAAATGTCTACTGACAATATCCTCTAATGATCGACCATGTTGTGACATAATTTCTTTCGCAATCGGTTCGAACCCATTCTTCTTCGCTTTCTCACCTCTTGTTAAACGTTTTTGCTTAAAAGGCAAGTATAAATCTTCTAATTCTACGATATCAAAACAAGTCGTAATTCTACTTTTCAAAGAACTGTCCAATTTGTTTTGTTCTTCAATCGCGGAAAGAATTGTATTTTGACGTTGAATAATCGTTTCAAAACGTTTCAATTCATCTCTAATTTTTGCAACCTCTACTTCATCTAATCCTCCTGACATTTCTTTTCTGTAGCGAGAAATAAAGGGAATTGTTGCTCCTTCATTCAATAATTGAATAACGTTAGAGATTGATTTTTTTGAAAAATTAGTCAGCTTTAGAATGAAATCTATATTGGTCATAAAAATGATTTAGAACAAAAATAAAAGAGATTTTCTATTCTTAGCGAAATAAATCATCATTCCATGAACTTTTTGTATTTTAGCTCAAAATAAAAAACATGAAAAAAGGATTTTTAGCATTCTCATTATTATTACTTACGGTATCTTGTTCAGAGAAAGTAACTGGTCCAGCAACTCCAGAAGTAAAATTACCTACAGCTGAATTACAGTCAGGAAAAACAATTTACGAAAAGAAATGTCACCGTTGTCATAAATTAAAAGTAATTGACAACTACAGTGCTGAACAGTGGAATAATGTATTGCCAGATATGGCGCATAAAGCACATTTATCTGAATCGGACGAAGTTTTAGTGAAAGGATACGTTGTTTGGGAATTGGCAAACTAATGTTTAAAAATTTAACCATAATTGACGCTAGTTCTGTCCTAGCAGGTCCATCTGTAGGAATGTTTTTCGCAGAATTGGGTGCACGTGTTATTAAAATAGAGCACCCAAAACATGCAGACGTCACTCGAAGCTGGAAATTACCTAAAGAGAACCAAGACACGAACGTTTCAGCGTATTTTTCCAGTATTAATTACAAGAAAGAATACCTTGTTCTTGATTTAAAAAAAGAATCTGACCACCAACAATTCATTGATTTAATTGCTTCAGCGGACATTCTTTTGACCAATTTCAAAAAAGGTGATGATGTTAAATTAAAAATCGAAGACGAACGATTGCATGGGGTTAATCCTCAATTAATCATTGGGAAAATCAACGGATACGGATTAGAAAGCGATCGTGTTGCTTATGATTTAATCCTCCAAGCGGAATCCGGTTTTATGTCGATGAATGGTACGCCTGAAAGTGGGCCAGTGAAAATGCCCGTTGCTTTGATCGATGTTTTAGCAGCGCATCACTTGAAAGAGGCTTTACTCATCGCTCTTTTAGAAAGAGAGAAATCAAAACGTGGAAGAAGTGTAAGTGTTTCATTGTACGATGCTGCGATCAGTAGTTTAGTCAATCAAGCTTCGAATTTTTTAATGTCTGACCATGTTCCTCAAAGAATTGGTTCTTTACATCCGAACATTGCACCTTACGGAGAAATTTTCAAAACAAAAGATGGAGCGTTAATCACTTTTGCTATTGGTTCAATGACACATTTTGAAAAACTTTGTTCTTTTCTTCAATTGGGAAGATTAACGACTGATGAACGGTTCAATTCAAATCAAAATCGAGTTGTAAATCGGGAAGAACTTTTTGAAATACTTCAATCAGAAATTCTTTCTATTGAGTGTGATGCTATTCTTTCCACTATGGAGAAAATGAATGTTCCTGCGGGTAAAATCAAAGATTTAGCAGAAGTTTTTGAATCCAATGCAGCACAAGAACTTATTTTAGAAGAAGAAATTGAAGGAATTCAAACCAAGCGAGTAGCTTCTGTTGTTTTTAAATAATGGTTCCCCTCAGAAAAATGGATATTAGAAGTCCAAAAACAACTAAAGAGTGGGAAGAGTATTATTTTCTCCGATACACTGTTTTACGAAAACCTTTGGGACAACCAATCGGAAGTGAGAAGAATGAAGGAGATCTAACGGGTAAACACTTTGCGTTTTTTTTAGAGAAGAAAATTGTGGCTATTGCTCGATTAGACCCTATTGATTCACGTATCTCTCAAATTCGTTTTTTTGCAGTGGATGGTAAAATCCAAGGAAAAGGTTTTGGAAAAATTTTACTGAAGGAAATTGAAAAATCAGCTAAAAAACGGAATACTGAAAAAATCATCCTTCAATCAAGAGAGAATGCTGTTCCGTTTTATGAAAACAATGGATATTTTACCATTGAGAAAACTCATCTACTTTTTGGAAAAGTACAGCATTATTTGATGGAAAAAGAGTTGTAACTTATTTTTTCTTCAATCGATCGTCAATTTTTTTTGTAACGAGTTTAAAGAGTAATTCCGTTTCTTTACGGTCAAGTTTACGACCAAACCGTACAGGTTTCCCCATGTAATCAAATTCAATTCTTTCCCCACCAGGAACCCACGGAGATTTTTCCCAAGCAGACTGAATTGATCTTTCTTTCGGTTGAATTACATCTATCTTCTTAATGTTCTCGATATAGTAGGGAATTGATTTCCCATAGTTCTTAATTGATTTTTTATAATAAAATGCTACCTCATCAATTTTAATCAATTCTTTTCCCCAGAGAAACCAGAAGAAAGAACGCGTTACTCTAAAAGCAAAATAGAACCAGAATGCTAAAAAAATTGCAAGAATAATCTTTTCTTGATCACTTAAAGGCAATACAAAAAAAGACCAAATAACGATTGCGCCTATTGCGTACCACATTCCTACCCATGCACCCATTGCAGCTTTTACCCAAGAAATATCTTGAGGATAAATTACCAAAGTGGTTTTTTTATTTCCATCTTCAAAACTGATTCTTTTTCCTATCCATTTCATGGGGATAAAAGTAAGCTTATTTTTCTTGTTGTCAAATTGTATTATTAACAGATTCAAACAAAAAATGGCGAATCTTAAAAAAAGATTCGCCCATTTATACGGATCAAGTAAATTGACTTACTCGATAATTAATCGTTTCATTGTTTTCTGACCGTTAACTGTTAATTCAACGAAATAAATACCTGCATTTAATTTTGAAGTATTTAAAACTACAGTTGAAGAACCAATTGTTCCGTAATCATCTGTTACAATAACTTTTCCTGTAATATCAATTAAGCTCAATTGAATATTAGCATTCTCTTTTAAAGTGATTGCTATTGTAGCTGAAATAGAAGCTGGATTTGGATATACATTCAAAACATCATCAACATTGTAATCTTGAACTTCTCCAAGGCCAACATTACAAGAAGCAACAAATCCATTTGTTACTGCCTCATCTATTGTTGTCATATCAGCATTATCAACTCTACCATTTGGACCTCTCATGAACCCAACAATGTGCATTTTAGTTTCATCCCAATCTGCAGGTAAAACCCAAATAAAATTTTGAGTAATTATTTCTCCGCTATTAAAAGTTGCAGGGAAGCAAACATTATTCCCATTGAAAGAAGGTGAAATTGCTCTAGCAACGTGGTCGTATTGCATTTGCGCAGCAGGAACAGGGTTTGCTAAAAGCTCAAAACCTCCCATTACAGCTGTCCCACCTGAATAAGAATTTGTCTGATTATAAGCAGCAGTAGTACCGGTCACACTATCTTCGGTTAAAACACAAATCATTTTGTAAGCATTTGTTCCATTTGTCTGGAAATTTGCAGATACAGATACTTTCAACTCTCTTGTTGTTGCGTCCCATGTTGCTCCATTCGTAATTAAAGCATCTGGTACAACCTGTAAACGTGTAAAAAATGGGTTAGTCATAGCAGAAGGGTCTATTGAAGCACCTCTATCAACTATTGCTGAAGGGTATCCAGAAACTAAATTTCCAAATCCTGAATCATAATCAGTAACCGTCATTGGGTCTCCATTATGAACAGCAATACCAGCCCAATAACCATCATAATCATGCGCAAACTGATCCATAAAAACAGCACCACGAGGACACCATCCACACCATGTTCCTGTCCCTTCTTCACCTACAACCATTTTACCAGCAGCAGGGACAACAGGATTGACAGCTGCACATGCATCATCATCATTTGCATCACCGTCAGCTCCTCCATTCACATTTGTAACTGTTGCAGTTGCGACCATAGCACCTGCCACTAAAGAAAATGGAGTTACATAAACAACATCCATTGAATTTCCAGACGTAAGGTTAACACCGGTCACGTTTTCAACATACTGGTTCCCATTATAATCAACAGTAACATCAAAAGAAGTAATTGCAGTTGTCCCAGAATTAGAAATAGTCACAACTGGTTTTACATTTTGACCTGCGATTACACCTCCAATATTAAAACCTGCAACAGTTGCATTAAGAGCAACAGGAGTATAAGCAATATGATCAAACATTACATCATCCATGTAAAAACTACTGTTATTAATAGGAAAGATATCTACTGAAGCAATTGTTGCAGAAGGCATATTCCATACTGCAGAACAATTACTGTTTACAAATAACTGCCATCTTCCAGTTGAAAGATTAGCTTCAATTCTTAGCGTGAACCATGTTGCATCTGTATAAACACCACTCGCTACAACAGCTGAAGCATTATCAATAGAAATTGAACCGCCATCCATGTTACAGTTCATTACATAGGTTCCTCCTGGCGTAGTTGTTCCTTGGAAGTTGAAATATGCATTTTTCCCAGCGTCAATGAAAAATTTTGATTCAAATGTAAATATTCCATCTGCATATTGTTGTCCAAAATCCAATAATACATCTTGAGGTCCGCCATTTGCAGCTGTAGATGAGAAATATACTGAGTTCGGCATTGAGCTTGCTTGAGCAGTTGTAGCTTGTGCATCTTCTGCTCCACCAACAGCTCCACTCCATGTTGACCAATATACAGAACTTGGTCCTATATAGTCACCGTTATTCAATGCGTCAAAATTATCAGAGAATATCTGAGCATTTGCCGCAGATATCATTAATAATGATGATAATAAAAATGTAATTTTTTTCATGTTTTATTAGTTTAATATTAATTTATTCATGTAAAAATAAGATAAATGACTATAACCTCATCACATATCCAATGAAAACTCTTGTATTCCTAATTTAAAATATTGAGATTAACAATCCTACCTTATTAACGTGACATTTCCTTTCACAATTGTTTCTACATTATCGATGCAGGTAACTTTTAAATAATAATCATACACATCAGGGTTCATCATTTTCCCTTTGTAAGTTCCGTCCCAGCCAAATGGTCTTTGAAATGATTCAAAAACCATCTCCCCCCAACGGTCATATATTCTAAAAACCATATCTTTAATTGCTGGTCCACGCACATACAGAACATCATTTTCGCCATCACCATTTGGCGTAAATGCGTTAGGAACATACAAGAATGATTCCCCACAGACAAACTCATACGCCTTTACGAGTACTGTATCTGAACGAGTACAAATTCCATCTGAAACTAAAAAAGTATATAAAGTTGTTTGATTGACAATTGCACCAGTAGTATTTTCAAAAGGAGAATACACTAAATCATTCGGTAACCAAATGTATGAATACCCCGTCCCTGAAGTTCCTGTTAATGTAACTTCCGCACCTTGAGGAACTAAATATTCTGAAGAAGTTGCATTCACACTATTTTGAGGAACGTTACCAACATACAACAGAATTGAATCTAAAGCGACACAACCTGAGTTTGATGTCGCTGCTAAATACAAATATTGAGAAGTAGACGGATTTGCAGTTACAGAATTCGTAGAACTCGGGGATACTAGTATAGAACCTGGAGACCATACAAAATTATTGAATGTAATCAATGGGTTTGTACTAATTGCTGTAATCAAAGTCTGCTCACCGACACATAAAGAATCTACTCCGAAAAGTAATAATGCTGAACTTGTTATTTCAACTTGTATTGAGTCAATCAAAGAACAACCCAAATTACTGACTTGAATATAATAAGTCTGATCACCCAAGGGAGTTGTTGTAAAAATGGAGTCATGAATATTTGAATTCAATGTGTCTGAGAAATTAATGTCCGAAGACCAAATAAATTCCGTTGCGGTTCCTTGTGAAAAAGCTGTCATCGTTATTGGAACGGGATTACATAAAGCGACATCAGAAGAGGTCGATAATTCAAGTGAATCAAAAACAGTAATTGTTATTTCAGCTGTGTCTGTTAATAAGCAAACACTATCTGTTACATATAAATACACTTGAAATACCCCAACAGAATCATAGGTTATTACAGGTTCAAAAATAACGGAAGAAGTATCTCCATTCCCAAAATCCCACAGATATGAATCCGAAGAGGAGGAAGAATTTTCAAATGTAACGGTAAAAGGATTGCACCCCATGTTATCATCGATGGTAAATTCTGCTTTTGGAATCAATTCAAAATCGAATTTAAAAACTAAGTTATTACAATTAGAACTTAGATTCTGAGACGACCAAGCTCCCGGAGAAGTTGGAAAGTCACTGAAACCACCACAGCCCCCACAAACAGATTGGTAAACAACACCATTTTTGTCAAATCGAGATGTTCCTCCATCTACATGTTCCCCGGCAGAACCACCTCCGATATATGAACCATATAGCATTCCAGAAAAATCTCTTTCGATCACTAATAAATAAAAATCATGCCCATTTGGAGGTGTGCTTTGAAATGCATTGGCAGAAATAGGCATGTTGTTCATCAGACTTCCTCCAGGTAAAATACTCCCTCCCCAACCAGAGATGTATATATTTCCACAAATATCCACTAAAAAAGCGGAAGGAGAAATATCAAAAGTAGCTGAACCACTTCCAAAAACGGTTGAATTAATTGGTGTAGTTAAATCTGGCGCAAGTTTTAATACAAACTGGCTACTGCCTGGGTTTACAAAAGTTGAATTAATCACAGGAAAAGCTCCACCGTTTGATTGACCAAGTATGTAAATATTATCGGCACGGTCAATTTCAATGAAAAATGCTTGGTCATAATTTGGTGTACCAATGTAACTCGCGTTAATAACTGACGAACCGTCCCCCATTAATTTAACCACAAAACCATCTGCTCTTCCCCCATTATACGTTGATTGCCAGCCACCAGAAGTGTGCGGCAAATCAGAAGAAACAGTTCCTCCAGCAAAAATCACATTATAACTGGAATCAATCTTTACGGAATAACATGCATCTAAGGTTGAACCTCCGTAATAACTTGACCATTGCATTGTTGACAAATCAGCATTCAATTTAAAAATCACACCATCTTGACTTCCACCATTTGTTGGTTGAAAAGCGTTTAAAACTGGAAAATCCGTTGAACGTGTACAAGAAGCTACAATACAATTCCCAATAGAATCAAGCATAATCTCTCCCCTAAATTGATCGCCGTAATTGGCCGTTAATGAATCATACAATGAAATATTATTATAAGGCAATGAAAACGGTTTGTAATTCACTCCATCATTCTCTGAACCACCAATATAAGTTGAAGCCAAAAGATTTTGACCGTTCTCACTTATTTTAACTACAAAAATATCCGTTCCATTGTTGGTGAAATAAACACCATTGAACAAGAAGTTCATCCCACTCACTCCACCACCAAAAGAAGGTTGAAAACCACCTTGAATTGGAAAATCTAAACTAGAGGTAGTTCCATAGAGGTAGACATTGTTGTATTTATCACAGATCATACTCTGAGCCGTTTCTGTTCCTGAAGTATCCGTGCCGCCACCGATAAATGTTGTCCAAAGCATTGCAGAACCATCAGAAGAATATTTCGAGATAAAAGCATCTGTTATTCCATACGTTGCATTTACTGGAATTAAAAAGTTAGAGGTTGTATTATATGCATTTGGATCTGGGGTTGGATAAGCATTTCCATAAATCATCCCTCCAGAATAAGCTGTCCCATCATTTCCGAAGGTTGCAGTCATTCCAAAATTATCCGTTATCGAGCCTGAATAAGTTGCAAAAACTAAAATAGGATCAATTATAAGGTCCGCATAATCAGCATACTTTCCAATTTCAAAATGCACCTCATTTCCCTCTACCACAAATTGACATTTCACCTCTTTTATTCTGCCGTTTATTATTTGATAAGCATAAGGCTTTTGTTCAATGATTTCTCCCAATTTAGTTTGCACGATTAAATCTCCTTTCCGATTGACAAAGATTTTATCTTGTCCAACATATTTCAGTAAAATCTGATTGGGATTGACGGTAGGATGAACATGGAACTCGTATTTCAATTGCTCTTGTTCTTCAATGATTTTTAAATCAATCCCATTGTACAATTCTTTCAAAACAGCCTCACCATAACCTCTTACATTCGAAGCCCATCTTTCTTGGTCATTTCCAATGTAATAATTATAATAATTTTTTGTTGGTGCTGTTTTTATAATTTCATTTACTTTATTTGACCCAACAAAGTTCAAATGAACAAGTGTTTGAGGAATTTCAGGATTATTTTTAATGTCTTTTTTAGAAACATGCGCATCATGAACCGCTGAGAAATTTTGCAAATGGAACATCATTTTATGCTGTTCTACCCACAAATTACCTCCATCAAATTTACTTTTGAAGAGTACTTCATTATCCCATTGCCCCTTATTTTCAATAAAAGAATGTTGTATAGAGTGTTGATGTACAATTTCCTGAGCAAAAGTTGGAAAGATGCTTAAAATTAAGCCAATAAAAAATATGATTTTGTGCTGCATAATTACCAAAGTTGTCCCTAAAGTAAGGTTTTATTAATAAGACGCCAAAAAACAACAATAAGTTTAGTCAAAAAACTTATTTTTGTATGCATACGATATGTATTTTTGATCGAAATCTTAACGCAACAAAAATTCATCGTAATTTCAAAAAAAGATTCAACATGGAAAATAGAATAACATCACTTTTTAAAATCAACTATCCACTTATTCAAGCAGGTATGATTTGGTGTTCTGGTTGGGAATTGGCATCTGCCGTTTCAAACGCTGGAGGATTAGGGATTATCGGTTCAGGTTCAATGTACCCTGAAGTGTTGGATGAACAAATTCAAAAATGCAAAGCTGCAACAGACAAACCTTTTGCAGTGAATTTACCAATGCTTTATCCAGACATTGACAAGCACATTGCAACCATAATCAAACACAAAGTTCCTATTGTATTTACTTCTGCTGGAAATCCAAAAACATGGACAAATCATTTGAAAGAACATGGGATCACAGTTGTACATGTTGTATCGAGCGTTAAGTTTGCTTTAAAAGCAGAAGCTGCCGGTGTAGACGCAATCGTTGCCGAAGGTTTTGAAGCTGGTGGACATAATGGAAGAGACGAAACAACAACATTGTGTTTAATTCCAATGGTTGCAAATGAAGTTTCTATTCCTGTCATTGCTGCAGGTGGAATTGGAACTGGTAGAGGAATGCTCGCTGCTATGAATCTAGGGGCTGATGCAGTACAAATTGGGTCTCGATTTGTTGCTTCAGTAGAATCAAGTGCACATCAAAACTTCAAACAATCTGTTCTCGACACAAAAGAAGGAGATACTCAGCTTACTTTTAAAAACATTACTCCCGTTCGTTTGATTAAAAATGAATTCTATCAAAAAGTAGAGAATGCCTACGAACAAGGAGCATCAAAAGAAGAATTAATAGAATTATTGGGTAAAGGTCGCGCGAAAAAAGGCATGTTCGAAGGAGATTTAATTGACGGTGAATTAGAGATTGGACAAATTGCAGGATTGATAAACCAAGTCAAAACTGCAACTGAAATTGTCGTAGAAATAATGAAAGAATTTAAAGATACATTGAACTCTCAAAAAAACGGAAAATATACATTTTAATGATCAATTTTGAACGATTTACACTAGAAAATGGACTAACAGTTCTTTTTCACAAAGACAAAACAACTCCGATGGCTGTTGTGAACATACTTTACAATGTTGGCGCGCGAGATGAGTCCGAAAGCCAAACTGGTTTTGCACATTTATTTGAACATTTAATGTTTGGTGGCTCTGTAAATATTCCAGATTTTGATACACCTTTACAATTAGCAGGTGGAGAAAATAATGCATTCACCTCTAATGACATCACCAACTATTACGATGTCTTACCAAAACAGAATATTGAGACTGCTCTTTGGCTAGAAAGTGATCGAATGTTGTCCTTAGCTTTTACAGATAAAAGTTTAGAAGTTCAACGCAGTGTCGTTATAGAAGAATTCAAACAAAACTATTTGAATCAACCTTACGGAGATGTCTGGATGGAGTTAAGACCCTTAGCTTACCAAAAACACCCTTACAAATGGGCAACAATTGGAAAGGAAATCAAGCACATAGAAGATGCAACGATGAAAGACGTTAAGGCATTCTTTAAAAAACATTATTCTCCTTCAAATGCCATTTTATCGATCGCCGGAAACTTTGAGATCAATGAAGTAAAAGAATTAACTAAAAAATGGTTCGACGACATTCCTGCAGGTGAAAAATACATTCGAAATATCGAAAAAGAACCGAAACAAACTGAATATCGTGAGAAAACGATAGAAAGAGAAGTTCCAGCGGATGCTTTTTATTATGCGTTCAAAATGGGTGACAGAATGCATCAAGATTTTTATACAACGGACTTGGTTTCTGATGCTTTAGGGAGGGATAAAAGTTCACGACTCTACCTTTCTCTGAAGAAAGAACAGCAGCTCGCTTCTTCAATAAACTCATACATTTTAGGCACGATTGAAGATGGATTATTGGTTATTTCCGGGAAATTAAATGACGGTGTTTCTTTTAAAGAATTAGACGATGCTTTATGGATTGAATTAGAGAAAGTAAAAACAGAAGTACTTGATGAAAGTGAATTAAAAAGACTCCTGAATAAAATTCGTACTTCGAAAGAATTTCAAGAACAAGGTATTCTTAATCGAGCGATGAGTTTATGCATGTATGAATTATTAGGTGATGCTTCCATGATTAATGAGGAAGGAAATCATTATTTTTCTATAACACCCGCGCAAATTCAAACAGTTGCTCAATCCATTCTAAAGAAAGAAAACTGTTCATTACTCAAAGTTAAAGCCCAAATAAATGATAAATAGAAGTATTCAACCTGAAATTACTAAAATCAAAACTGTTGATTTTGTTTCACCAAAAAAGTATTTCGTTAACGAAAACTGTGCGATGTTTCACATGAAAGATGTGACGGATGAAACCGTTCGATTGGATCTTTATTTTGATGCTGGAAAAATCAGGGGTAAAAGTGGTATCGCAAGTTTTGTAAATGGGGTCTTACTTTCAGGAACTGCTAAAAAAACGACCACCGAAATCAATGAAATCATCAACGGATTAGGCGGGTTTTACAATTCAGGAGTTTCTTCTGAAAATGCGGTCATTTCAATCTATTGCTTGAGAGAACATTTGATTGAAATTTTTGACACAATCTTAGATGCTATTCAACATTTATCTTTCGATGAAAAAGAAGTTCGAGAGTTTTTATCTGATGTTAAACAACAATTTAAAATTAATTCAGAAAAAGTAAGCTACCTTGCACAAAGAGCATTTCAACAAGAATTATTTAGCAATGATTCTCGTTATTCTTCTGTTATCACAAAAGAAGACATTGAAGGTGTTGAAATCGATGATCTAAAATCATTTCATAAAGAATATTATTTAAAAGGTTTATCTAAAATTGTTTTGGTCGGAAACATTTCAGAAAAAGAGGTTGAATACATCATTGATGCAACGAAATCAATGGCTTTGAATCACCGCCCTGAATTCTCTGTAAATTTAGAGAACAAACCTGGAAAAACGCTTGTAAAGAAGAAAGATGCTATTCAATCTGCCATTCGCGTTGGGAAAATATTATTCAACAAGAAACACAAAGATTATCTTGATTTTTTAATCCTAAACACCATTCTTGGAGATTATTTCGGAAGTCGTTTAATGTCAAACATTCGTGAGGAAAAAGGCTACACTTACGGGATTGGATCGATGATGGCAGAACTAGAAGAAAATGGTTATTTCTTAATCGCAACAGAGGTTGGACATAAAGTTAAAAATGAAACGTTGACTGAAATTCAAAAAGAATTTAAACGACTGCAAACGGATTTAGTGCCTCAAGATGAGCTAAAATTGGTTCAAAATTACATGCTCGGACAGCTACTTAAAAGTGCAGATGGACCGTATGCAATGATGGATTTATTTTTAAGTGTGGAGGCTCAAGATTTGGATTTAGACTTATACAATGAAGCAATTCATAAGATTCAAGAAATTACACCGGAGAGAATTCAAGAATTAGCGGTTAAATATTTAAACTGGGAAGATTTTACAGTAGTTGTGGCAGGGTAATGAATGGTTTCGGCTATACTCAAAGTGGAGGTGTTTTAAATTTTATTATTCCTCCCATCATTGCACCACCAATTTCTCCATTTCTAAAACCTCCCCACCTTGTTCCAAAACAAGCATGTAAACACCACTAGGCAACTCATTATCAACCTGATAACTCCCTTCGCTTGCCGAAAGAATATACTTCGTCACATATTCTCCATCATTCCCGTAAATCTTCAAAACCACTTCTCCATCATTGAAATTCAAACCATTCAAATACACATAAAGCGGACTACCTGCCGAAATTGGATTTGGAAAGATAGAAAAATAACCATTGCCATTTGTAACCACACTAGGGTCTTGGTGTTTCCTTGGTTGCACCGTAAAAAGAACCGTATCTGCATCACGAACACCCAAACTATCATAACACCCATACGCAATAAGCATCACCTCCACCTCGACAAGCTCGGTGTACGGCTCAGTGCCCAATGTATATGAATGTACCACCGTATCTACATATTCATCTGTTGTTAAACTTGTACCATCACCAAAATCCCAAAAATAACTTCCTGCTTGCATGCTCGTGTTGTAAAAACGCACCGCAAATTCATCTTCATAACTAAAACCAGCAGAAGCCACCGCATTACCTAAAAAACCAAGACAGTTGGTTTTTACGAGATAGCCGTAGAAACTGATAGGACTTGTTCCAAAAACGGGGTAGTCAAAAACTTGCCCCACCATACAGTAACCACTATCTGAAGTAGCAATAACATCGTTTATTTCTGTAGTAATTGGTGCGGTTGGAGATACTTCGGATAATAAAAAATGATGTCTTTGCCACTCAATTTGCCCATTTTCATCAAATTTTGAAAGTAAAGCTGTTGATTGATAATCGGGTTCAAAAGTTCCACTTCCACCTGCTGTAATATATGAACCATCTAAAGTTGGAGCAATATTTTTCTCTAAATATTTAAAACCACCACTATGAATAAGTGTATCTACACTCATTTTCCAAACAAGATTAAAATTACTATCTACTTTACATAAAAAATCATTATTGATCCAAGAGTTATCAATATTCACACTTTTAACATAGGTAAACAAAAACCCATTGTCTTCTGTTCTTGTCAGCGCAAAGGGGCTTACAGCCATTTGACCATCTGTATAGTGCTTTTTATTTAAAATATTTCCTTGCTCATCGATGGTCATAAAAACAATTTGAGATTCGGGGTCACTAGGGTCTTGTAAGGTCTCATATATCATAAAAACAATGTTGCCGTTGTCTAATTCTACAATGTCTGCAAAAAGATAACCTCTTTCTTGATGACTACCTGATCCAAAATAAGGTACAGTGTCTAGTACGTTAAAATCTTTATCTAAATGGATGTATAAAACCCCCCCCCTCCTAAATTGGGGTTTGCA
>Ga0256845_1001464_pt1 | contig 18914 bp, 15 predicted proteins | sample RiftiametaG_FD_189101 | JGI IMG/M metagenome (GOLD analysis project Ga0256845, IMG submission 189101) | Tube worm associated microbial communities from hydrothermal vent at the East Pacific Rise, Pacific Ocean - Riftia | ecosystem: Host-associated > Annelida > Integument > Unclassified ...
ATAAATTTTACTACAAGTCCACTCAATAGGATTAATTCTAAAAATAAGCTATAAAATTTAGGAAGCCCTTACCTAGCGGTATCTATACTTGGAGAGCATATTTTCATGACTTTAACGAGAATCTCTATAGACGAAATAGTCAGATAAACATCTTTAGGTAAATAAAAAAGGATTTAGTTTACTACAACTTTCTTTGTAAGCAATTGATCCCCAATTACCGCTCATAAAACATAAAACCCTTTAGTTAGATTAGTAAAAACAAACTCATTATTTTCGAAAATTGGTTTTTCTCTCATCTTAATTTTTTGACCGTTAACACTATATAATGCCAAAGATTTCACCTCTTCATTATAATCAAAATAAACATGTACAGTTCCATCTTCTGATGGTACTGGGTAAATAGTAAACGAATTTTCAATTTGCTGTTCATTAATAGAAATAGTTCCAGGCCAAGTATTTTCAGCATCAGTCCCTCCCCAAATAACTGTTGCTAAATATGGATTATCAATAAATGGATTTCTATTTCCTTGCGAACCTTCCAACCTAGTATTTCGCTGCTCTTCATATGTAGAAACTGGGTCTTGAACATTCCAATCTAAAAATAACGTTAACATATCATCTAAACTAACTGTACTTCCTGTTCCCACATTTGTAGGAATACATTGTGTAGGGTATCTCAAATACATATACATCATCATTCTTGCAACATCCCCTTTCCATTCATCTCCAGGATACCAATTAGCCCCAGTATTTCCAGCATTTCCATTACCCCCAGCAAATTTTCTATTTCCTCTATTCCCATTCATCTGAACATCTGAAGAACGTAAATGATGTGCATCCGTCCCAGCATTTGGCAATCCAGTTGTCATGTTTCGTGTTGCCAAAGATTGAGAAAAAGTATGTTCCCTATTCCAATCTCCAACACTACCACCATTACTATTCTTACTTCTTGTTCTGTCATTAATTACACTCCCATCAGTATCATTATATCCATACAAAAGCAGCACTTTACTCGAGTTAGTAGGATCCAAATCTGTTATTTTTAGCTCTGTCCAAACAGCTGAATAACTTAATAAAGTTCTGTGAGTACTGGTTATTTTATTCGCTAACTCTGTTTTTAATGCACCTCCGGTTAATGTAAAATTAACTCCGTTATAATATGGTTGTTGAGCAAATAGAGTAACACTTGTTACTACTGAAATTGCGAATAATATTCCTTTATTAAAATTTTTCATAGCATATAAAACTAATCATAAACCCTAAGCCAGTCTTAAAAAAACAAAATGTTATTCTCTTTTTTATTACTTTCGCTTCAATGAAAAATCTATTATACTTAATCCCTTTTCTCTTCCTTTTTTCTTGTTCTGAAGAACAAATCCAAAAAGCAGATAATACTGTTTTAACAGAGGGGCAATGGTTATTAACATTTAACCTAAAAGAAAATGTAACTGCTCCAACTAACTTTGTCTTAGAAAAAAAAGACTCTCTTTATCAAATTGTATTTTCTAATGCTAGTGAAAAAATAACTGTCACATCAATTAATATAATTGACAAAAAGATTACCATTACCGATCCTGTTTTTAACAATTGGTTTGAAGGGGTAATTGTTAGTCCAAACCAAATTAAAGGCTTTTGGTTTAAAAACGACACCAGCTACAAAGTTCCTTTTGTTGCTAATTTTGGTGAACAGGTACGCTTTTCTTCTCCTGAAAGCATCTCAGAAGAAAACTTAAATGTTACGGGAAAATGGGAAGTTCATTTTAGTAAAAACACTCCTGAGGATCACTACAAATCAATAGGACAGTTTAAACAAGAAGGCAATCGTGTTACTGGAACTTTTATGACAGAAACAGGGGACTACCGCTTTTTAGAAGGAAATATGTATGGCAACCATTTCTCTTTATCATGTTATGATGGAGCTCATCTATTTTTGTTTAAAGCCAAATTAAAGAACGATTCTTTAATCGGAACATTTTGGTCAGGAATCAGATGGGAAGAACCATGGATTGCTATTAAAAACGAATCATTTAAATTATCAAACCCAGATTCACTCACCTATTTAAAAGAAGGTTATTCTAAATTAGCTTTTGATTTTCCAAACACTGAAGGGAAAAATATAGCCTTAACTGACGAACAGTTTAAAAACAAAGTAGTTATCGTAAACATTATGGGTCCTTGGTGCCCTAATTGTAAAGACGAAACAGCTTATTTAGCAGAACTTTACAACAGAAATCATACTGATGGATTAGAGATCGTTGCATTATCTTTTGACAATTCAGATGATGTAAATGTTACTATTAAAAAACTCAACAAAATTAAGAGCCATTTTAATGCAAATTATGACTTTTTAATTGCAGGACGCGCCAGTAAAACAGAAGCTATAAAAGCATTACCTATGCTTAATCACATTATGTCTTACCCAACTTCTATTTTTATTGATAGACAAGGAAAAATTAGAAAAATTAGAACTGGATTTTACGGCCCTGGAACTGGTGATTATTACACAAAATACATCGAAAAGACAAATGATTTTGTAGCTAAACTCTTAGCCGAAGAAGTATCCGAGTAGTTACTAAAAAGTAATCGTTTTAATTAACGCTTCTTGCTCTCTTAAAAACTCTCTCTTATCAAACTTTGGTGAATAAACATAGCCATCAATACAGATAACTCTATTGTTTTTTTCATCAACTAAAGAGTAATTAATAAATGGACCACCCATAAAATCTCGGTGCATATGCCATAACCCTCTTAATTCATTCACATAAATACCATTTAAGCTTATTTCTTTTTGAATAGGAACATATTCTTTATACGATAACATATAAGAGCCTTTATTACTTCCTGTAACATATTTATTTGTGTAGTAATTTCTTTTAGCAATAAGTTTATGAACATCAAAAGTGCTATCGCTAACATACGGATATGTATAAATCATTATGTTTTGACTAATTTGATGTCCGCCAGCTGTTTTGTCTTTTCTTAGCCAAAGAAAATCATCTGCTTCTTGGGCTACAACATACAACTCATCTAAATTTAACGATAGTCCAAACTTTTCATTAATGTATTGCGCATTTTTACTATTTGCATTCACTCTAAATTTAGCTTGTAACCTTGCTATTTCTTTATTATTGAAATAGTCCAACAACACTGCTGAATTTTTAGTAATCGTTTCAGCAGCCAATTTATCACTAGGTGCAGTAATTGTAATTACCAATTGAGCTTCTGACCAAAGCTCTTTTCGTACAGTCAATTTCATTTTACTTCCTTTCTCAATATTTACCATTATAATATTTCGCATAGGATGAAATATTCTAGCAAATGAACGATGTGGGACTTGAATAAGGTGAAACAATGGTTCTCGTTGTGGTAAGCCAACCTGCTCCTGAGAGAATATTTGTTTAACAGCTTCTCCTGCTTCATTATTATAATATAATGAATCCATTACTATTAATAAATCCCCTGATTTACCAGAAGAACTTGGCAATACTCTTTCATTCATTTCATCGCAAGAAAAAAATGAAAAAGAAATAATTAAAAGGAATAAGATTTTAATAATAGCTTTCATAGTTTTTTAATTAATGTAATAATCCCTTTAACTCTCTTTTAAAAGGAGAATTTTATATTAACCAACGGATTTAATCCTGAGTTTAGTGCCCAGTTTTAATTTTTTAATGTCAATATCTTTATTCAGCTTTTGAATTTGCTCAATACTAGTCCCATTATATTTATTGGCAATGTCCCAAAGGTTATCTCCAGATTTTACTGTGTGGTATAAATACTTTCCATTATATTTTGGTTGAACTTTTTGAGCATTAACTTTAGCTTTCTTTTTATTTTGAACAGCATAACTCGGCTTCGCATAAATATATAATTTCTGCCCTATTCTCAATCTGTCGCTATACAAGTTATTCCAATCTTTTATTTGACTTACCCTACAATGATAACGGTTTGCTATACTCCCCAATACATCTCCACTTCTAACACGGTAAACAACAGCATTTCCTCTATTAGTTGGTGAAACAGGTTTGTTTTGAGCAAAAGCAATGCTGTCTTTTCTGTCCTTATCTGTTTTTAAGGCGTAAATTTTAGCTTCGTTAGTTAAGAAAAGCCCCATTTTCTCTACAGGTAAACAAAGCGTGTTTGCCTCTCCAGTATTGGGTATGAAATTCTGCTTATACGTTGGGTTTAAAAACTCAATATATTCTATCGGAATATCCAAATACTCTGAAATTTGAGCGAAAGATAAATGATCTGATAATGCTACAGTATCAACCTTAAAACAAGAAATATCTGGTGTTTTAGGATAGATATTATGTTCTGAAGCATAAGCCATAATATAATTAACCGCCAAAAATGCAGGAACATAACCCCTTGTTTCTCTGGGTAAATAGTCTCTTATTTCCCAATAGCTTCTTTTTCCTCCCGATCGTCTGATTGCTTTATTTACATTTCCAGGTCCACAATTATAAGCAGCTAAAGCCAAATCCCAATCATCATACATTTTATGCAATTTCTTTAAATAACGACAAGCTGCATCGGTAGATTTATATACATCACTTCTTTCATCATAATACGAAGTAACTTCTAAATCAAACATTTTACCTGTACGATACATAAACTGCCACAAACCAGCAGCTCCAACTCTCGATTTTGCTTTAGGGTTTAATGCTGATTCAACAATTGCTAAATATTTAAGCTCTAAAGGCATGTCATATTTATCCAACGTTTCTTCAAAAATTGGAAAATAAAGGGGTGCTAACCCTAGCATTTTTGCGGTTGTTTTCCTTCTTCTCTTCGCATACAAATTAACATAGCCAGAAATTCTGCTATTATAAACAATGCTAAAAGGAGAATTTGCATTTAACGCTTCAAAACGTTTTGCGTAGGTTAAACTATCAAAAACAGGAACAGAATCTTTTGCATATCCATTCATATTTAATTCTTCCGCATTATCATTAAACCCTAAGCTTTCAAAATACCCCGAAGCCATCATACTATCAATAGCTGCTAAAACAGGATCATCATCTAAAATTATTTTAGACGTGTCTTTAGTTTGAGCAACACAGTTAATTGTTGCAATAAAAAATAATATACCTAATAATTTAAATTTCATATAATATCTATAACAAAAAAAAGTTCCTTCCTAAAAAGAAACTTTTACACTAAATCCATTAAAACTAAACGTTGTTACTTTAACTTTTCAGTTTCTTTTTCTTCTGTTTTTGCGGAATCCTCGCCTTCTTTCAATCCTTTTTTGAATTCATTAATTCCTGAACCTACACCTTTCATTAATTGAGGGATTTTTTTACCTCCAAATAACAATAAAACTGCGACTACAATTAACGCGATTGACATTCCTCCGGGTACTGCTAATAATACTGTATTCATGTTCTTTATTTTTGTCGCTACAATTATAGCGGTATTAAGAACAACAAAGGTACAAAAGATTTTGCTTAGTTTTTATTTTGAGTATTCACTTTCCAAACCATAAAGAAAATCACCGCAGAAACAATAAAACTTCCGATATAAAAAAGAAAACTTGTTTCTTCTTCTCCAAAAACAGAAACATCCGCGTTTTCAAGCATATCGGGATAGAAATAACTAAGGATAACAACACTTCCGTTATTAATAAAATGACCTAACATTGGCACCCATAACGATTTTGACCAGTAAAAAATATACCCAAATAAAAGCCCTAATAATAACCTCGGAAAAAAACCAAAAAACTGCATGTGTAAGGCACTAAATAAAATAGCTGAAATCCAAATCCCTATGTGAGCATTCTTACTCCAATTAATAAATATTTTCTGCAATACACCTCTAAATAACAACTCTTCTCCAATTGCCGGAATAACAGCAACAATCAATAAAATATAGAACAAACTTCCTATTCCGTTAAAAGTTAAAAAAGCTTTAGTAGCTTGTTCTGCATTTCGTTCACTGTCTCGCATCCATTGTTCTATTCCACTCATAAAACCTGGCAACGTCATACCAGCATTTAACTCAATTACCCAAGAAAGAAAAGGAGTTAAAACAATCATTAATACCAAAATCAACACATAATTAATTGGCTTTGGAAATGAACTTAAACTCAGTTTTTGCAAAGAATGTTTTGATGTTATTTTGCCATAAACCAATGGTGGTAGAACAAACAAACCTATCGCACTAAACAACTGAATTAATTTCATCCCATCAATAATATTAGGGTCTCCTAAATTATTTATCTCTGTAGGGTTGAAATCATAAATTAACGTAGCACCCAATGTTCCGATAATTGAAAACACAACAACCGAAATTAAACACAAGCTCAGTATCAAGATGAATTGAGTAAATGGCTTATTTTCAATTTCTAATAGCATAATTGTTTTTAATAGTAACTTCGCCACAAAGATGGTAAAAATCGATGATATAGAGTTGGGAGAATTCCCTTTATTGCTTGCTCCTATGGAAGATGTGAGTGACCCTCCTTTCCGTGCTTTATGTAAAGAAAATGGTGCAGATTTAATGTACACCGAATTTATTTCTTCGGAAGGATTAATTAGAGATGCTGCTAAAAGTGTTCAGAAACTAGATATTTTTGAATATGAGAGACCTGTTGGAATTCAAATATTTGGCAACAACATTGAATCCATGAAACGCGCAACAGAATTAACTACTGCTGCCAAACCAGATATTATAGACATAAACTATGGCTGTCCAGTAAAAAAAGTAGCAGGAAAAGGTGCTGGAGCAGGAATTTTGCAAGACATTCCTAAAATGGTAGAGATGACTGCTGAAATTGTAAAATCTACCAATTTACCAGTTACCGTAAAAACCCGCCTAGGCTGGAACGAAGAAACCAAATACATTGTAGAAGTTGCTGAACGCTTACAAGATGTAGGAATTAAAGGACTTTCGATACACGGAAGAACCCGAAAACAAATGTATAAGGGTGATGCTGATTGGACCTTAATTGGTGATGTAAAAAACAATCCACGGATGCACATCCCTATTTTTGGAAACGGTGATGTTACTACTCCCGAAAGAGTTGTTGAAGTAAAAAATAAGTACGGTGTTGATGGTGTAATGATTGGTCGGGCTAGTATTGGTTACCCTTGGATTTTTAATGAAATTAAACACTTTATGGCTACTGGTGAGCATCTTGCCAAACCTGTTTTACAAGACCGTATAAATGCTGCTCGTAAACATTTAGAAATGTCGGTGAAATGGAAAGGGGAAAAATTAGGTGTACTAGAAATGCGTAGGCATTATGGGAATTATTTTAAAGGAATTCCTGATTTTAAACCTCACCGTATGAAACTCGTTACTCAAGATGAAGTGGCAGATGTTTATGCTGCCTTGGATGAGATTCAGGCTACTTTTCTTTAATCTTAAAAACACTGCAATGACAAAAAATATAGGAACAATTGATAAAATTATTAGAATCGTTGCTGCACTTATACTCTCTACTTTATATATTACAGGTATAGTTTCTGGAACTTTTGGCTATATAATTTTAGCTATTGGAGGGATTCTTCTATTAACCGCGTTAGTTGATTTTTGTCCGTTTTATGCGATATTAAAAATGAAGAGCACAAAAAAGCCTCAACAATAATTGCTGAAGCTTTTATCTCTTAATGTATTTATTAGCTCAACGCTTTTCTAATATCAAACTTATTTTTTAGGATCGCTTCAATTTTATCAATCACAACACGCTCTTGTTCCATGGTATCTCTATCTCTAATAGTAACTGTATTGTCTTCTAATGTTTGATGATCAACCATAATACAATAAGGTGTTCCAATAGCATCTTGTCTTCTGTAACGTTTTCCTGGAGAATCCTTTTCATCATAATTACAGTTGTAATCATACTTTAAGGTATTTAAGATTTCTCTAGCTTTATCTGGCAAGCCATCCTTACGTGTTAATGGCATTACAGCAACTTTAACAGGCGCTAAAAATGCAGGCAGTTTCAACACAGTTCTTTCAGTTCCGTTTTCTAATTTTTCTTCAGTTAACGCTGATGATAAAATCGCTAAAAACGTCCTGTCTAGTCCAACAGAAGTTTCTACCACATAAGGAACATAGCTTTCGTTCAATTTAGGATCAAAATATTGTAATTTCTTTCCAGAAAATTTTTCATGTTGTTTTAAATCAAAATCTGTTCGTGAATGAATTCCTTCTAATTCTTTAAATCCCATTGGAAAATCAAATTCAATATCACAAGCTGCATTGGCATAATGAGCTAATTTAATATGATCGTGAAAACGGTAATATTTAGCATCTATTCCTAAAGATTGGTGCCATTTTACACGTTGTTCTTTCCAGTACTCATACCATTTCATTTCTTCTCCCGGGCGAACAAAAAATTGCATTTCCATTTGTTCAAATTCACGCATTCTAAAAATAAACTGTCTTGCAACTATCTCATTTCTAAATGCTTTACCTATCTGAGCAATTCCAAAAGGGATTTTCATACGTCCAGATTTTTGCACGTTAAGGTAATTTACAAAAATCCCTTGAGCCGTTTCTGGTCGTAAATAAATAGTGTTGGCAGAATCTGCAACAGCACCAATTTCAGTACTAAACATTAAGTTAAACTGCTTTACATCTGTCCAATTTTTCGATCCACTTATTGGACAAGCAATACCTAAATCTTCAATTAAAGTTTTGATTCCAGCTAAATCATCCGCATCCATTGCCGTTTTAAAACGAGCATTAACATCATCAATCTTAGTTTGATTTCTTAATACATTTGGATTGGTTGCTCTAAATTGAACCTCATCGAAATCATCACCAAAACGTTTAATCCCTTTGGCAACATCTTTCTCGGTTTTTAACCTGATTTTTTCTACGTATTCTTCAATTAAGACATCTGCACGGTATCGTTTATTAGAGTCTTTATTATCTATTAATGGATCACTAAAAGCATCAACATGACCAGAAGCTTTCCAAGTCGTAGGATGCATAAATATGGCAGAATCCAATCCAACAATATTTTCATTCATGTTCACCATTGCTTTCCACCAGTAATCTTTGATGTTCTTTTTTAGCTCAGAACCCATCTGACCGTAGTCATAAACAGCGGCTAAACCATCATAAATTTCACTTGATTGAAATACAAACCCATACTCTTTAGCATGAGAAATAATTGCTTTTAAATTGTCTTCTTTATTTGCCATGTGGTAAAAGTAACATTCATTTTTATAACTTTGAGGTACAATTTCTCAAAAACGGAACGAGTATTGTAAATTAATCGAACATCCAAATAAATAATTATGAAGAATATATTTTTAGCTGTAGCCTTAATTACCTTTATTGGAGCTTTTGCTCAACAAAAAGAGTTAACTTTAGAAGATGCAGTCTTGTCTCGTTCTAAAGGTTTAACACCTAAAAATATGTCTCAGTTACAATGGGTTGATGGCACCAATAACTACATTTATTTAGAGGACGATCAATACATTATTAAAACAGCTTTAGGAAAAAAAGTAAGTACTATTGGATTAGAAAAATTTACGTCAACTTATCCTGACCTTAAAAAATTACCTCGTTTTAAATCAATCAGTTCTTCAGAAATGGTTTTTGAACATCAAAACCAAATGATCCATTTTGATTATAAAAGTGGAAAAGAGTTGAGTAAAGTCGCTTTTGATGAGAAAGCTGCTAATAAAGATTACCATAACAATAAAGTATTGGCCTACACTATTGACAACAATCTTTATGTTTCAACAGTAGCTAATCCTAAAATTCCTGTCACTGAATATTCGGATAAAAATATTGTTTCAGGACAAGCAATACACCGTTATGAATTTGGAATACGTAAAGGCACTTTTTGGAGCCCAGAGGGTAATTATTTAGCATTTTATCAGAAAGATGAAACCAATGTAACCGATTATCCTTTAGTAGATGTAACTACTTATCCGGCAACGTTAAATAATATTAAATACCCAATGGCTGGGCAAAAAAGTGAGCTAGCTAAAATTGGAATCTTTAATGTTAAAACTGCTAAAACCACTTACTTAAACATCGATACAAAAGATGAACATTATTTAACAAGTTTATCATGGTCGCCAGATGAAAAATATGTTTTTGTTGGAGAATTAAATAGAGGTCAAAATCATTTACAGTTTAACCTTTATAATATCGCAACAGGAAATAAAGTAAATACAATTTTTGAAGAAAAAAATGACAGATGGGTTGAACCAGAACAAGATGCGGTTTTCTTACCAAATAGCACCACAGCGTTTTTATGGGCAAGTGAGCGTGATGGGTTTATGAATCTTTACAAGTATTCTACTTCAGGAAAATTAATTAAACAATTAACAAAATTTGACTTCCCGGTAACTAAGATTAATGGGTTTGATAAAAAAGGGCAACATGTATTTGTTACAGCTACAGGAAAAGATGGAAGAGAAATGCATTTCTTTAAAGTAAATTTAAAATCAGGAACGTTTGTTCAACTCACAAAAAAGAGTGGCGTTCATAAGATTCAATTAAGTGATGATGGAGCATATTTGTTAGACAATTTTACGAGTTTAAACATTCCCAGAGAAATTGATATTCTTGATGTAAAAACAAGAAAATCAATTTCTATTTTTAAAGCAGATAATCCTTTAAAGGATTATAAAATTGGAACCACAGAATTAATTACCTTAAAATCGAATGATGGATTTGATTTGTATGGAAGATTAATTAAGCCAGCTGATTTTGACTCAACAAAAAAATATCCCGTTTTGGTTTATGTTTATGGAGGGCCAATGGTTCAGTTAGTTACCAATAGATGGATGGATGGCGCAAGTATGTGGATGCATTGGTTAGCGAATCAAAAAGACTATATTGTATTTACAGTAGATAACCGTGGAACGTCTAATAGAGGTTTTGCTTTTGAAAGTATAATCCATAGAAATTCTGGAGATGCTGCAATAGAAGATCAGCTAACTGGAGTTAAATACTTGAAGAGTTTAAGTTATGTAGATGCTGAAAAAATGGCGGTAAAAGGCTGGAGCTATGGTGGGTATATGACTGCCTCATTAATGTTACGTCATCCCGGAGTCTTTAATGTTGGTGCTGGTGGTGGCCCAGTTACTGATTGGAAATACTATGAAATAATGTATGGTGAACGCTACATGGATACTCCTCAAGAAAACCCTGAAGGATATGCAAAAGCTAGAGTTGGAAATTATCTAGAACATTTAGAAGGTAAATTATTAATTATTCACGGAAGTGTTGACCCTACCGTTGTTCCTCAACACAGCATGACTTTGTTAAAAGAAGCTGTAGAAAAAGATGTCCAAATTGACTTTTTTACTTATCCTATGCACCCACACAATGTTAGAGGAAAAGACAGAGTTCACTTAATTCAAAAGATGTTAGATTATATTGTAGAATACAATAAGTAATTACAAGCTGTTTCTTTAATGAGTAGTTTCTAGTTTCAATCAAATTTATATATATATTTATGATAAAAACCAATAACATAAACAACCTTATTCTTCTTTGTAGTCTCAGTTTACTTACGTTTTCTTGCTCCAAAGAGGATGAAACTGATTGTAACCCTGGAGGCACTACGCATGTATTATCTACCTGTTTAGAAAGTTATTTTTTTGGAAACGGAAGTTATTGGGTCTATCAAGATACTTCTTCATTACAAATTGACAGTACTTATATCGTTAGTTGGGAACATGGCTGGGAATATAATAAAGCTGGCTCAGGTTGTCAGCCGACTACTTCTGTAGAAGAGATTACTTTTGATTATAAAAGTAATTTAAGAGGTCTATACCAAGAAATAATGCTATTAGACTACATTAGTGAAAATGGCACATTTAATTCGAAACAAATGGCCTGCTCTAATGAAACCTTAGACTCGCTAGTTGTAAATAATGTAGTCTATTATAATGTTATAAAAGGAGGAACCTCTTCTTCAGATTTATACTATAAAAAATCTATTGGTATCATAAGAAGGGTAGAATATGAAAATAATAGCTCTACTACTTATGACTTGATAAACTATAATGTAAATTTCTTTACTACACCATAATGCTAACAGCCCACGAAAATTATTACCTAAAGCAAGAGGAGCCTTACAAGAGTTGTTTGTTAGCGTTAAAAGAAATTATTTTAGCATTAGATGAAAATATTACTCCAGAATGGAAATACGGACTTCCTTTTTTCTATTACAAAAAAAAGATGTTCTGTTATTTTTGGAAAGACAAAAAAACGCAAGAGCCATACATTAGTATATGTCGAGGAAATGAACTGGAGCATCGGTTGTTAGAATCTGGAAATAGAAAAAGGATGAAAATATTTCGGATAAACCCTAATGAAGATATAGATATTAAGACACTAAAGAAAATCTTAATTGAAGCGATGAGTTTGTACAAAAACTAACTAAACCTCTCCTTAGGCTACCCAATGAGAGGTGCGAAAATGTATTTAAACGGTCAGAATATTCATTTAATCGGTTCTTTTGTTATCTTTTCATTATTAATCCTTTTTAACTTATTCACTAAAACTAAAAATCATGAAAAAATTATTACTTTCTTCGTTATTCTTCATAACTGGCATAGGAATAGCTCTTGGACAGTGTCCTTCTGGTGTCGTTACCAGGGTGGAGCAGCGCCCTCCGTAGGCAACAGTGCTACTATGACCACTTGTGCATTTGGTGGGGAATACCAAACTGTAACTGGTGTTATAGCTGGTGACAGTTACGTTATTACTTACACAGGTGGTACTACAGGTAACTTTGTTACTCTTTATGATAATACTTTTACTCCAATTGCTTTTGGAGTATCTCCTGTGACTTTTGTGGCTCCAGCGGCTGGAACTTTCTACTCTCAGTCTAACTCAACTGGCGGAGCTTGTGCAACAGAAAACGCTTGTCATACTGCGGTTTGGCAAAACAATGGTATCCCACCATGTCCTTTAGGTGTTGTATATCAAGGTGGAATAGCGCCTACAGTAGGGAACAGTACTACGACGACCACTTGTGCATTTGGTGGAGAATACCAAACTGTAACTGGTGTTGTAGCCGGTGATAGTTACGTTATTACTTACACAGGTGGTACTACAGGTAACTTTGTTACTCTTTATGATAATATTTTTACTCCAATTGCTGCAGGAGTATCTCCTTTAAGCTGGACAGCTACAGGAAGTGGCACTTACTATTCTCAGTCTAACGGAACAGGAGCAGGTTGTCCAACTGAAAATCTTTGTCATACAAATATATGGGATAACAATACTCCTTGTCCTGTTGTTAATGGTACTGATACTCGATCGGAATGTAACCCATTTACTTGGATTGATGGTATTAATTATACTGCTAATAACAATGTTGCCACCTTTACGCTTTCTGCAGGAGCAGCTAATGGATGTGACTCTATTGTTACTTTAGATTTAACGATAAACACATCCCCTGTAATTGTATTAGATCCATTTATTACCGATACCGTTTGTATTAGTAATACTGCTATTCAAGTGCCAGTAGCAACTCCAACAGGAGGAACATATTCTGGACTAGGTGTTGTTGACACAACATTTAACCCAGCTACTGCAGGAGCAGGTACTCATTATATTCTTTATTCATATACTGATGGAAACTCTTGTACAAGTACTGACTCAACAATGATTGTTGTTAATCTTTGTACAGGTATCAATGAAAATACTTCATTGAATAACGTTAATATTTATCCTAACCCAACAAATGGTTTAGTTCATGTTAACTTAGGAAATCATAATGGATCGATTAACTATACTATCTCAACCATTGAAGGTAAAATAGTAAATCAAGAAAATAATGTTACAACTAACAAAATGACGATTAATTTAACTAACGAAAGCAAAGGAATCTATTTGTTAATGATAGAAGACAATACTTCTTCTAAGGTTTATAAAATAATTAGAGAATAATAACTCCTCATATAAAAACAAAAGCCCTAACACAATTATGTGTTAGGGCTTTTTTTATCCCTTTCTAATTATTCCAAAAAGGAAATCCCATCCTAATTAAAGTTTGACTTTCTACTTAAAAACGCTAATTTCGTTTAACAACAGATTTTTAGCTCATTTAACGCGATAAAGAAGAAACTCACTCATACTTCTCACTATACTTTCCGTACAATTTCTTTTGGTGGTTATCTAGATCCATTAAACGCCCTTGGATAAAAGCCGTTTTAATATCGTTTGTTCGCATATCTAACGCATCTCCATCAGAAATAAATAACGTAGCATCTTTACCTACTTCTAAGCTTCCTACTGTTTTATCAATACCTAAAATTTTAGCGGTATTTAAGGTAATTAACTTTAAAGCTTCTTCTTTATCCATTCCATAAGCAGCAGCAGTTCCTGCATAAAAAGGTAAATTTCTTGTCCCCATAGCCTCCATATCTCCAGCATTTTCTAAACAAAATAAAACACCTGCATCAAATAACTTATGTGGAATTTTATAAGATAAATACACATCATCTTCTTGTCGTTCAGGTAAGCTGTGTACTCTTTTTAAAATGATGGCAACATTATTTTCTTTTAACATGTCCGTTACCATCCAAGAGTCATAACCTCCAATAATTACCATTTTAGCAACGGTATGTTTTTTAGAAAAATTAATAGCTTCTGTAATTTCTTTTATAAAATTAGCATGGATGTAAAGTGTTTTCTCTCCACTAAAAACTCCTCTCATTGCTTCAAAACGTAAGTTTTGCTCAGGGTGTTTCCTCTCTTTAGAATAAGCTAGCGCATCTGCAAAAAAGCCATTTAATTTAGCAGTCATTTTTTCATAGTTTTTATTTGGCTTTCCATTCCAACGACTAAACATTCTTTCCCAGTTTAAATGTACACCTTCATCTTTTTTAATAACCGCATCTTCCCAATTCCAAGCATCAAAATGTACAATCGAGGAAGTCCCAGATATAGCTCCAGATCGTGGAGTAATTTGCCCCATTAAAACTCCATTAGAACGAACAGTTGTTGTTATGTTGGATTCAGTATTGTATGCAATAATTGATCTTACATGAGGTTTAAAAACACCATATTCCGAAAAATCATGTGTCATTCTCACTGCACCAATTTCTGTTAACCCTAAGGTAGAATTTGGAGTAATAAACCCAGGGTAAATATGTTGGGTTTGATTAAGCTTAATCACCGTATCAAACTGGTTAAAATCTATTTTAATTGCTGCTGCATTAGCAACCACCGTTAGTTTTCCATTTTCAAAAGCAATGGCAGCATTTTTAATTATTTTTCCATTACCCAAATGTGCTATACCATTTAGTAACAATATTTTTTTAGTTTGCTTTTTTCCTGGGGTTTCTACCTGAGCCACCAAGTTAAAAGTGGAAAGTAAAAAGCAAAAAGTTGTTGCAAGTATTATATATCTGTTTTTCATAGTCTTTATCTTTTTAAGCCAAAACATTTTACACTTCGACTCCGCTCAGTGAACAATATTTATCCCTCCCTTTGGGGGGAGGTTAAAAGGGGCTATTCCCCAATTGTATCACAATGATATAGTTTTGGTTTTTTATTAGATGGTGCTTGTGTTTTTGCTCCACCCTTTTTTGCTGCAATCATTTTTTCTATAATTCGAGCTTTTTCTTCTTGATTTGCTTTCTGATTGGCGGAATCTTTTTCAATATCAAAATAAACAGCCCCCTCAATAATTGTTTTTTCTACTTTAGCGTAGATTGATAACGGATTATCTGACCACAATACCACATCAGCATCTTTACCTACTTTAATACTTCCCATTTTTTCATCTAAATGCAACAATTTAGCAGGATTAAGTGTTACAAATTTCCAAGCTTCCTCCTCACTAACACCACCATATTTTACTGCTTTTGCTGCTTCCTGATTTAATCTTCGTCCCATTTCTGCATCATCAGAATTAAACGCTACCGTAATTCCCTGATTATGCATTATTGCTCCATTATATGGAATAGCATCATTTACCTCAAATTTGTATGCCCACCAATCAGAAAATGTAGAACCTCCAGCTCCATGCTTTTTCATTTTATCGGCAACCTTATACCCTTCTAAAATATGGGTAAATGTGTTAATTCTAAAACCCATAGAATCGGCAACATGCATTAACATATTAATTTCTCCTTGTTGGTACGAATGGCATGAAATAAAACGTTCACTATTTATAATTTCATTCAACGTTTCTAACTCTAAATCAATTCTTGGAGCAACAGCATCTACTTTTTTCTTTTTAGAAATAGCATTATAATTATCCCATTTAATCCTGTATTCTTTTGCTCTAATAAATGCATCGTAATACACTTGTTCAACTCCCATTCGTGTTTGCGGAAACCTACCTGTTCCTCCTGCACGCTTAACATTTTCTCCTAATGCAAACTTTATAAAGCCTGCAGTATTTTTAATTTTCATTGAATCTGGTGAGCTTCCCCATTTCAATTTGATAATAGCCGATTGTCCTCCAACAGGGTTACAAGAGCCATGTAATAAATGAGATACCGTAACTCCTCCAGCTAACTGGCGATAAATATTAATATCATCCGAATTAACTACATCAGCAATACTCACCTCAGCAGTAACTGATTGTGTACACTCATTAACTCCTCTGCTTATTGCAATGTGCGAATGCTCATCAATAATTCCTGAAGTTAAATGTTTCCCCTTTCCATCAATAATAATTGCATCTACAGCATCTAAATCTTTTCCAACAGCAGCAATTTTTCCATTTTCAAGCAACACATCCGTATTCTTTAAAATTCCTTCAGATTCATTGGTCCAAACAGTTGCATGTTTAACAAGAATAGTTTCAACTTTTGGTAACGAATCAAAACCATACGCCATATTTGGATATTGAATTCTTGGAATAATTAAAGAATCAGGCTCTTGTTTAGTTCCCGAATCAAGTTCGGGATCTCCGCTTCGCTTCGACTTTTTGCCTTTTTTCTTTTCGGACTTTCCTTTTATTGCCGTCCATTTAATCCAAGTACCATTCGATAATTGTCCGTTGCCATCCCAAATACCTGTATTACTAGAAATAGTTCCGCTTAACCTGATTGTCCCTTTTTCAAAATCATCTTTAGGATTAAAACTTAATGAAATGGTGTTCCCTTTCGCAACAACAGTAACACTTACTTTATTGGTGTCAGGCTCTGCCTGCTCAGTCGCAGCGTCTTTTATTCCAATAACCTCTATACTTCCTTTTAGTTTTTTTAATTCTCCTGTTATTTTTACATCATAAATTTTAGCCCCTAAATTCAAACTATAATTTCCTCTCACATCTAAAATAGTATAATCAGTAATAACATATTGTTTCCCTCTTACCCAGTTTTCATGAATAATAGTTTTCTCAGCAAAAAGGTTTTCAGAAGTAATAATAAAGTTCGCTAGCTTTCCTTCTTCTAAACTTCCTACTCGTTCATATTCATTAATAAAATTAGCTGGAGAATATGTTAACGCTTTTAATGCATCTTCTTCTGAAAGACCAGATTTTATTGCTCTTCTTAAGTTTTTAAAAAATACTTTTTTGTCTTTTAAATCAGCAGTTGTAATAGAAAAATCAAGCTCATTATTTGCAATAATTCCTAAATTATATGGCGCAAGTTCCCAATGTTTAACATCAGAATAACTAATAATTAAAGAATTATAAGGGTCAGCAACATCATACGCTTTAGGGAAGTTTACTGGTACAATTAACTTTCCGCCTGTTGCTTTAATTTCTGCTATTCGTTGATATTCATCCCCTTTCCCTTTAAAAACATATTGCAACTCAAACTCATCACCTATTTTATCGGCTCTTAAAATACTGAGCTTATCGTTTGCCTCGAAAATTTGAAGTAACTCCTTATTTTTTGTTACAGCATTTAAAGACATATTAAATTCGTTCGCTTCACTGTTTTTCGAAAGCCAATCAGCATCGAAATATGTTTGTCTGATTAAAGCAATCATTCCCATTAAAGAACCTGGATAACTTTGTTTTGACGTTCCTTTATTAAACGATAAATGATTTGCGACATTCTCTCTTAAAACAACTGCATTTGCTTTTTTATTACCCAAGGTAACCAACGCAGAAGTTCCTCTCATAATTCCATCTTGTTGATGCGTAAGCACTACTCCAAACCCTAGTTTTCTTAACTCTTCAGCTTTTTTAACATCCACTTTAAATAAACTTCCCGCTTCAACTTCTGGTCTTATCGCTTGGTTCCAATTAAACGCTCCCTTTTTATTCGTTTCAACTTGCCTTCCATGCCTGTGCTCTTTACTTTTTACTGGTTTCGAAATACCATAATCAGCATAAATATCAATTAAAGAAGGATAAATGTGTTTCTTATTTAGGTTATAAATAACCGTATTTTTAGGAATACTAACATTTTTAGCCACTGCAACAATTTTACCATCTTGTATTAAAAGTGTTGCATTTTCAATAATAGTTTGATAATCAATATGAATTGTTGCATTAGTAAACGCATAATAATTATGGCTTTTATTATGCGTTCCGTTAACATTAAATGTTTCTTGAGCATTTGTGACAAAAGCACTCAACACAAAAATGAAAAGAAATATGTTTTTCATAAAAATAATTTTAAATCTACATCCTCAAAAATAATATTTTAAACCGAAACTACTACTCCGTATATAGATGAGTGGCTATTAAAATTTTCTATTCAAAGAAAGGAAGTATCCTACTAAGACATTATGTGCAGGCTCCTGAACTGTAACACCAATTTTTTCTTTTTGCTCAACATCAGAAAAACCATTTCCAATACCTAACCCGAGGTTAAATAAATACCTATCTGTATCATAACGAACCCCTAAAAGCAATTTATAATTAATATCTTTCGCATTTAACCTTTCTTTATAATCAGATTCTACTCCATCTTGGCTTAATAGACAAAAGTTAGGCTGTTTTTGATTGAATATTTTCAAGTGGACAAAAATTAGGCTGTAAAATTCACTGGATTTAAACTTTC
>Ga0256845_1001465_pt1 | contig 18907 bp, 9 predicted proteins | sample RiftiametaG_FD_189101 | JGI IMG/M metagenome (GOLD analysis project Ga0256845, IMG submission 189101) | Tube worm associated microbial communities from hydrothermal vent at the East Pacific Rise, Pacific Ocean - Riftia | ecosystem: Host-associated > Annelida > Integument > Unclassified ...
AACTCGTAGAGTGAAGCAAGGGTCTAAAGTCTAATTTCTGCACAAAATTAAAATCGCAATGTCAAGTTGTGTTAGAATTTAAATTTTAAACAACAAGCTTAAAGTAAGATTTTATAAACAAACTTTAAAAATTATACCCACAATATTGGACTTCAATAAAAATCAACCCGTAGAAGTATTCTGTTGGTAATAAGTATATTACAATCTTGACTTACCACTATATCTAAGCAGAATATTTTTTTTGTAAAAACCTAAAAAAAATTGTAATATTGTTTTTTAGTTTTTTAAGGCAACTATTTTGTTTTTAAAACTGTCATATTAGATGTAACCAAAAATAGTATTATGAAAAAAGTATTTTTATTATTAATTGCAATTGTATTTTCTTTTATAACTTTTGCACAGAATGCCACAAATAATTTAGTGTTTGTTTTTGAAAAAACAAGTGATTTTACCACTCAATTTGAAAATAAAGAAACACCAAAAGAATTTACGTTTACAATACAAAATTTAAACGATAATTCTAGTCTAGAAACTCTAAAAAATAAAATTTCCGGCTATAGAGGAGTAACAAGTATAACTATTTCTGATACCAACGAAAACGGTGAAAGAACTGCTAAACTTGTTTTATACAAATATGCAAATCATTGGAAATATTACGAATATTTTTTTAGTAAAATTGGCGTTTATAAGATTTTAATAAATAACAAAGAATATAATCCTGCACAAATAGGAAATTTATAAATTTCAAAAAATACTAATAACAATTTTATTATATTTAAAAACCAAATTATGAAAAAATATATATTAATTATTGGATTAATGATAACAACATTGTTATCTTATTCACAAACTGTAACCACAGGTGCAGGCGTAGATTATTACGTAAACGATGTTATTGTAGGTGGTGGAGTAGACATTTCTAACATTACAATTAACACCACATCAAGTGCAGTAATTGGAGAATTTAGCAATTGTGCTTCAACATCAATTGGTTTAGACCGAGGCGTAATTTTGGCTTGTGGCGATGTAAACCTAGCATTAGCGGCAAATACTCAGCCGGGAGCAGGTGCTACTGTTGATTCGGGAAGCGACCCAGATTTACAACAATTATTAGGCTCAAATTATTCAATTAATGATGCCGTTGTATTAGAATTTGATTTTGTGCCTTTATCAGACCATGTTGAATTTAAATATGTTTTTGCATCAGAAGAATTTCCTGAATATGTAGGCTCTGATTTTAATGATGTATTTGGCTTTTTTGTTAATGGACCCGGAATATCTGGCCCATTTTCTAATAACAGTAAAAATGTTGCTTTAATGCCAAATAGCACCGACCCCGTTACAATTGACAATGTTTTTCCTACTCAATATTATGTTGATAATACAGGTGGTACAACTGTAGAATATGATGGATTAACAACAGTATTAACAGTATCATTAGATGTTACAGCTTGCGAAACATATCATATAAAAATTGCAATAGGAGATGCTGGAGATTCTGTATTTGATTCTGCTATATTTTTAGAAGCAAATAGTTTTTCTAGTAATGCTTTAGATATTGATTTATCATATACCAATACTAACGCAACAGGAACAGTTATTGAAGGATGTGGAGATGTTGTTATTTCCTTTACTTTAGAACAACCTGTTATTTCTGACTCAACAATTACTTATACAATTGAAGGAACAGCAACAAACGGAACAGATTACAATAATTTAAGTGGGACTATTCAATTTGGTGCAGGAGAAGATTCTACAGCAATAGTGATAACTCCTACTTTAGATGGCAATATAGAAGGCAATGAAACTATTGATTTAATAATACAAACATCTGTTTGTGGAACAGATACAATTACTATTACAATTGAAGATAACCAACCAATAACAGCCGATTTTACAGCAACAACACCAGTATGCGAAGGAGATACGGTTCATGTAGAATATACAGGTAACGGAACAGCTACTGATACATATACTTGGGATTTTGCAGGTGGTACAGTGGTTTCAGGATCGGGACAAGGAGATTATGATGTTATTATGCCGGTTGGTTCAAATAATATAACACTACAAGTTGATGCCGAAAATGGTTGCTCTGATGCAAATAGCCAACAAACGGTAACAGTTAATCAATTACCTACTGCTACTTTTAATTCTGATGTAATATGCGAAGGTTCTACTGCTAGTTTAATTTATGTAGGTAATGCCAGCAATAGTGCTACATATAACTGGACATGGCCAAGCTCATGTACAGGAGCAACATTAATAGGAAGCGATACAAATCCGGATTCTTTAACAATCCAGTTTGCTATGGGAACAGCTGCAGATTGCTCTCCTGCTCAAATAACTTTACAGGTAACCGAAAATGGTTGTACCTCCGAAGTTGCAACAGGTTCTGTTAGTATATTACCTGCAGGAACAGATGGTTGTTGTACAATACCTCACCCTGATGCAGGTGCCGACGAAGATGTATGTGGATTAATTTACAGCATGAATGGTTATACTCCTTCTCCGGGTAATAATATGGAGTGGGTAGTTATTAATTCTCCGGCATCTTCTAGTGTCGATTTTAGTGAAATAAATAATAATCAATCGCAAGTAACAGTTAATATGCCGGGAGCTTATACTTTCGGATATCACGAAATTAGTGGAGATTGCGATTCAACAGACCAAGTAATTATAACATTTTATCCAACAATAAATACTTTTGCAGGACAAGATACTGCTTTTTGTAGCACATCAGGAGGTTTACATGCCTCTATTAGTGCCGGTAATACCGGACATTGGTTAAATACTACCGGAGTAACAATTAATCCTAATACTTCGCCTACTCCATCTGTTACAGCAAACTACGGAGTATATAATTTATTTTGGGTAGAAACTGACCCTAATAATGTGTGTTCTGACACATCAAGTGTAGAGGTTGCTTTTATACAAATGCCAAATATTATTATTAACGGAGCCGATACTTGTGGAAACACTGTATGCTTATCTGTTGATACTGTTGGAAACTGGGGTCCTGGTTTTTATGGATATTGGACAGCTCCTAACGGAGCATATATAGCTCCTTCTGATACAGTAACAGATGTTTGTATAACAATTTTGCCAAGTTGGGGTCAAGATGATTATGTTACAGAACAATTTTACTGGCATGTTTCTAATGGTATGTGCGAAAGCCAAGACCATATAGATATAACTTTTGAACGCCCTGCCGAATTATCTTATCCGGGTAATAATGATGAAACATGCGAATCTTCTTATCAAATGCAAGCTTTAGGTCAAGGACATTGGACTTGCCCCGATAATAGATTAACAATATTAAGCCCAAACGACCCAAACACTTGGATTTCGATAAATCCAAATATGTTAGAATGGACAGATTCTTCACAAGTAGAATTTACACTTATTTGGTCTGCTAGTAGCACAGGAGTTTCCGGTTCAGAGTGTACATCAGATAGTTGGGTAACAATAACATTCTTTGAACAACCCGAAGCAAATGCAGGTATGGATATTGGTGTTTGTGGACAAAAATGGAGATTACATGCTACACCGTCAATTAATGCATCAGCAGGACATTGGTCAATAGACTCTGTTCCTGCAGGTGGTTCAGTAACATTTGGAGATGGAAGTGAAGCAGCACAAGATACTAATGCAACATCAATAACTGTTACAGAATATGGCACTTATTATTTTGTTTGGCACGAATATAATATCAATATGGAATCTTGTGCAAGCACCGATACTGTTATAATTGAATTTATTAGAATACCTGAAATTAGTGCAGGAAACGACACAAGTATTTGTGGTTGGAGACTACAAATGAATGCTCAGGTAGATGCCAGCGGAACTTCTGCTTATGGAACTTGGCAAAATGCTCCTATTTATTGGACTGATTCTGCCTTTTTTGATACTACTGCAAACACTACAATGCCAATAGTTGAAGATCCTGATCAACAACACAACCCAAATGCATATATCACTTTTCCTGTACCAGAGCATTATTGTGTAGATTCTGTTACAATGATATGGCAAGAATATAATATTGGTTCTTTCACAGGAACTCAATGTGTAGCAAAAGACACTATGAAAGCATTTTTCTATCCTGATATACAGGCAGATAACAATACTGTGATTATAGAACCTGAGGTTTGTGGTTTAAAGCTTGATCTTACAAATTCTCAAAACATATACTGTGCAACAGGATACTGGATTTCTTTATCAGGAAATGGTGTTGATTGGGATCCTAGTGATCATGAAGCTAATACTACAGTTACAGCAGGTGATTATGGAACAGCATCTTTTGCTTATGTAATAGAAAATGGAATAATACCGGGTAGTAATTATCCTGTATGTCAAGACACTTCAGATTTTGTTACAGTAACATTTAAACAAAAACCACAAGTTGATGCTTGTCCGGGTTGTTATAGATTAGAAAATACAATAACTTCTACAGGAGAATATGTAGACTCTGTAAGAACTGATACTGTTTGTTTAGCTAATGGCGGAGGTTTTTATATATTAAATCCTAGTATAAATATAGGAGACGGCTATTGGTCTAAAGCAAGTTCAGGAATATCATTTTTTAATCCTGATGCAAGTGGTAATGTTTCACAAGTAGAGAACGATTCTGTGTCTGTAATTATATGGAACTCTACAGGAATATCCGGAAACGATTATTATACTTTGGTATGGACAGGAACAAACTCTGAAAATGGTTGCGAAGATAAAGATACATTATTATTATCTTTTGCTAAAAGACCTTCTGGAGAAATAGGTTTCCGCAGACCTTATTGCCATGGAGAAGCTGCCAAAATATGGGCAGAACCAGATAACGATGCAAATCCTACAAGTTGGTCTTGGCAATTCTTTGATAATCCAACTATAGATAGCACAGAAAGTGGAACAAGCACTAATATAGACAGCTTAAAACAAGGTAGCCATTATGTTAGATGGACAACCGATGGCGATTGTGATAATCTTCTTCATAAAGTAAGTTTGCTTACACATAGTGATTGGGGTTGTACTTCTCCAACAAATGGTGCAACATTTATTAAAGAACCGGAAATTGTTTATCCTAAGTTTGAAAATAGAGATGCAACATGTGGGCAGAATAATGGTATTATTAAGATAATTAACGATAGTATTACAACTTGTGAAGATACTATTTCTTATGCAATAATGAATTGCTGGCAAAGTTCTACTTTGGTAGCTGATCCGGAAAATAATATACAAGGATTTGACGAACAAATTGATAATGGAGCAAATTGTGTGATAGATTCTATTTATGGTTTAACTTCATCAGACACAAGCTATGTTGCTGTTGATTACGTATCGCTAATTACATTAGACCCGGGATATGTAGGAGAACAACATCATTGTAAAGATACATTACAATTAATTGTTGGTGAGAGTGGTTTTATAGATGCTGTTATTGATGATGAAAGAATGAATACAGAAGGAACAGCACCTCTTGATGTTACAATGTATCATAACACCGTTGATGCTAGTAAATATAATTGGATTGTTAGAGATGAAGAAGGTAATATTATCTACGAATCTAAAGACGAATATCCAACTTATACTTTCTCAGAAGGAAACTACGAAATTGACCTTATTGTTAAAAGCACAGAAGGTTGTTACGATACTACTGCATACAGATTTATTATGGTTGATAGCGAATCGTATATTAAAATACCTAATGTATTTACACCTAATGGCGATGGCTCTAACGATTATTTCCAAGTATATGCTAAATCTTTAAAAGCATTTGAAGGATTTATTATGAACCGTTGGGGTAAAGTTTTATATCAATGGGATGACTGGAGAACTGAAGAAGCTGGCTGGGACGGTAAAGTTGGAAACAATTATGCTTCACCAGGTGTATATTTCTATGTAATTAGATACAAAGGAGTGTACGACGACGAAGAAACTGAAGTAAAAGGTGCATTACAACTTGTTAGAGAAAAAGAATAATTAGTGCTTGTCTATAAAGTCCGATTTCTGCGTTGTTGCTCAAAGTTTAAATCCTCAAATACTTTTGTATTCTGCGGTTTAAATTCCTCACACGCTTTGAACTCGAACTTTATAGTTCAATCTCTTGACTTTATGAACAGACGCTAATTATTAGAAGTCTCCTATATAATAACTTATTGTCTTAGTTCAAAGTTTTTACCAAGATAAACTTTTCTAACCTGTTCGTCTTCGGCAAGATCTTTTGCATTACCAGATTTTAATATGCTGCCTTCAAAAAGCAGATAAGTTCTATCGGTAATTGATAAAGTTTCGTGAACATTATGGTCGGTAATTAAAATACCAATATTTTTATTTTTTAGTTTTGATACAATTTCTTGAATATCTTCTACAGCAATAGGATCGACACCAGCAAATGGCTCGTCTAGTAAAATAAAAGCAGGGTCGATAGATAAGGCACGAGCAATTTCGCAACGACGACGTTCTCCTCCCGAAAGCTGAATACCTAAACTTTTACGTATTTTCTGAAGACCAAATTCATCAAGTAAATTTTCTAATCGATGGCGTTGTTCTTCTTTAGAAAATTTTGAAAGCTCCAAAACAGCAGAAATATTATCCTCTATACTCATTTTACGAAAAACCGAAGCCTCTTGAGCTAGATACCCAATACCCAAACGAGCTCTTTTATACATTGGATATTTTGTAATATCCTTATCATCTAAAAATATTTTACCTGTATGTGGCTTAATTAAACCAACAATCATATAAAAAGATGTTGTTTTTCCTGCACCGTTTGGTCCAAGTAAACCAACAATCTCTCCTTGATTTACTTCAATAGATACACCTTTTACAACAGTTCTTGAACCATATTTCTTTACAATATTTTCTGTGTATAATTTCACAGGGTAAAGATGAAAAAATTATATGTTAAAGCAAAATACTTAACAAATAATATTATAATAGCATCGTTTTTTTAACAAAATATAAGACTTTTAAAAAAAATAATCCTAATTATACACTGTTTTGGGATAATTAATATTACATTTGTATTTGACAATAAGATTTAATGAAACTCTATAATATAAACATATTACTAATTCTTTTGTTTTGTTCTACTTTTTTATTTGCTAATAAAATTGATAGTTTAAAGACTGTTATTGATAAATCTTCTGAAGAAAAAAATATTAAAGATTTATTAGAATTATCAAAACAATATTATACCATAAACTATGATACTGCTTTGTATTACGCAAATAAAGCATATTTAATTTCTACTAAAAAAAACACATCTGAATATAAAATTAAAAGCATTAATACTTTAACAGACATCTATTATTATAAATCGGATTATAAAAATGCCATTAAATACACTAGAATGGCATTAAAAGAATATAAGAAAGATGAAAAACACAAAAAAGAAGTAGCTAAATCGCTAAATCAATTAGGCGTAATGTATTTTAATTGGGATATTTACGACAAATCATTAGAATATTTTCTTGAAGCACTAAAAATGTATCAAGAATTATGTTTAAATAAAAAAATTGCAGCTGTTTATAATAATATTGGTTTGGTATATAAAGGTTCAGGGAAATACGATTTAGCTATTGAGTTTTTTAATAAATCAAAATCATTATTAAAAGAAAAAGATGATATTAGAACGTATGCATATTTTTTAAATAACTTAGGAGGTACATATTCTAAAATAAATCAATATGATTCTGCACTTTTTTATTTTAATAAATCGATAAAACTAAGAATTGAATGTAATGATGACATGGGCTTAGCTAATTCTTATGGCAATAAGGGTGATATGTATTACTACAAAGCAGATTACTACAAAGCATTAGAATTTTACAAAAAAGTTTTATTTATAAGCGAACGCCAAAAAAACGACAAGCTTAAAGCTCTTATTTATACAAGTTTAGGCAAAACTTATCATGCACTAAAATTTAATGAAATAGCCATTGATTATTTACAAAAAGCAGAAGTAATATCTAAAAGATTAAAAATAAATAACACATTAAAAGATATTTACGAAGAATACTCTAAGATTTATTCTTCTAAAAACGATTTTAAATCTTCTAACTATTATTTAAAAAAATATATTTCTGTTAAAGACAGTTTATTTTCCAAAGAGAAATCTGATAAACTTTCAGAATTAATGGTTTTATATAATATAGAATCAAAAGAAAAAGAATTAAAATTTATTAAAGACAAAGATGAAGCTAATAAAATATTTATTGAAAAAGCTCATAATTTTAAGTACTTTATGATAATAACTATTTTGTTGGTTATTGCAATATCAGTTTTAATATTTAGTAGATTTAAATCTAAAATATCTAATGCTAAATTACTTAAAGAAAAGAACGAACAAATTGCTTCTATAAACAAACAGCTTATAAGTTTAAACAATGAGTTAGAGCAGAAAATAAAAGACCGTACAAAAGAGCTAGAAAACGAAATACATAATAAAAAACAAATTGAAAACACACTTAGTTCAACAATAGAAAAAGAAAAAAGAGCTAATTATTTAAAAGATTTCTTTTTATCTAATATTAGTCACGAAATAAGAACACCACTTAATGCAATATCAGGATTGGCATCTTTATTAGAAAGAAAATTTGAAGGAGAAAAAGATAGTGTAATAAATGAATTTATTAGTGGAATACTTCAAAATAGCAACAGACTATTAAATCTATTAAATAATATTATTGATTTTAGCAGATTAGAAGCAAATGATATTGTAATAAAACAAGAAACATTCTCTGTAAATGAAGTTACCTCAAGCGTTTGCGAACTCCACAGATTTAAAATTAATGATAAAAAACTAAATCTTGAAACTAATTTTCAAGATATCCCAACAGTTATATCCGACAAAGAAAATCTTGCAAAAATAATTAATGATGTTATTGACAATGCTGTAAGATATACTAGTCAAGGCACAATTAGCATAGAAACAGGCTATTATAAAGATTACGAAGAGGTTTATATCAGAATTAAAGACACCGGACAAGGAATCGACAGCGAATTTTTACCTCATATTTTTGCATCATTTACCCAAGAAAGCAAAGGCTTTGAAAGAAAATATCAAGGAATGGGATTAGGACTACCATTGGCAAAACGATTAATTAAATTAATGAACGGTAGAATTGAAATCTCATCTAAAAAAGGAACTGGCACTATTGTAAGTTTATTTATTCCGGCAGATAATTCAAAAAATGAAAACTATACACCAGAAACTACAACTATTGGCATTCCCGATGAAATTTTTAGAAAAAAAGATTTTGAAGTATTTGTAGTAGAAGATGATTATTTTAACAAACTTGTATTGCATTCTTTATTAGAACGAATTACAAAAGTTACCTCTGCATCAAATTGCGAAGAAGCATTAGACTTAATAAGCAAAAGGTTGAAAGACGGAAAAGAGTTTGATATAATGCTTATTGATATTAATTTACCTGATGGTTGGGACGGCATAAAATTAATGAGTAAAATAAAAGAAAAATGGCCAATATATAATGATGTTATTTTTATTGCTCAAACGGCATACTCTAACGAAAAAGATAAAAAAATAATATTAAATGCCGGATTTAACGAATTTATAACAAAACCTATTGATGGCGAGGCTTTAATTAATTTGATTAAATTTAAATTAATGCAATAAAAAATGCCTTGTAGGGCTTTGTATTCTGCAATTTAAATTCTTCACCCACCTTTTAGACTGAAACTCACGAACACAAAAAATCTAATGCCCCTCAGAGATTTTCAGCAGACCCTAATTGGAATTAAACAACGAAATGCAAAAATCTTCTTGCTTACGCATTTCCGATTTTTCGTTATCACTATGGTCGTTAAAACCAACAATATGGAGTAAACCGTGAATAATAACTCGTTTTAGTTCTTCAGAAAACTCGGTTTCTAATTCTTTAGAATTATCTTTAATTCTATCAATAGAAATAAAAATATCTGCCGAAATAATATCACCAACACGTTGGTCTATCGTAATAATATCAGTATAAAAATCGTGATTTAATAATTCTTTGTTAATATCTAAGAGTTCATTATCATTAACAAAAGTATAAGATATTTCGCCTGTTTCAAGCTTAAAATGTTCTATGCAATTTTCAATCCACAATTTATATTGTAAATTGTTTTCTAAAGAAAAATCTGGATAATTATAGTTAAAATTTATCATTAATATTTGTGTAGAAAAAGGAGCTGTTTCTATAATTTAAACGAAAATTTAATTTCGGAGCCATTGTTTAAAAACTCTACCTCATCGGCAAGATTTTTAATTAAAAAAACACCTCTGCCGCTTAATTTTTCTAAATTTTCTGGTAATGTTGGGTCAGGGATATTTTCGTAATTGAAGCCCGCACCTTCATCTTTTACATTAAAAACTAAATTTTTATCGTTGTATTCAATTTGTAAATAAATTGATTTTTTTATGTCTTCTTTATTTCCGTGATATATAGAATTATTAACTGCTTCGGTTGCACAAACCATTATATTTCCATAACAGTCTTCTGTAATAATACCTTCATCTTTCATCTGATCTATATATTTTTCAACAATCAGTAGACTATCTGTATGTGTTTTTAATTTAATTTTTTTTATCATAATTAACCTGCCAAAGTTTTAAATAGAATTTTATTCAACCTATTGCTTATACTTTATTGATAATAATTAGTTGCATTTAATTTGTATAAATTTTTTTACAACAACTATTATTTGTTTAATTCTAACATATATTCATTATATTTTTCTTTATAGTATCTGTTAAGTTTCAGGTTCTTATAAAGTAATATTTCATCAAATCCTTCTTGCGATTTTTTATATTTTTCTATATCCGGAGGATTTTGTCTTTCATCATCAAAACCTTGTTCCGATTTGCGTTTTTTATCTATTTCTCTTTCATACTCAGAATTTTCTGCCTCTAACAAACGTGTAATTATCTGATCTTGACGACGAATTAATTCTGGTGTAATATTTTTATTTACAAGATCTTTTTTCATATCCTCAATCATGCCATTAATTTCGCTTAATTTTTTAGCATCTTTAGGCGAAAGATTCGAGTTTCGCATTAGTTCCGACAATTGATCTTGAAACATTTCTTGTTGAGCTAACATTTTTGCTATACTCTTGTTGGTTTTTTGTCCTCCAGGATTTTTCTTTTGTCCTTTCAAATCTTTAATCATACCTTCCATTTGCGATTTTAGGCTTTCTTGTTGTTTTCGCATTTGCGATAAAGAAGGTTTACCACCGCCGGGTTTGTTACATTGATTATTTCCGGAACACTGAGATTTTTTTTGCTGTTGCATTTGTTTTAGAACCTCGTCTAATAACAAAGCTAATTCGTTTGCCGATGTCATTATATTTTGCTGCCGAACTTTTGCTTGTGCCAATTTATTATCTTCCATTTCGTCAACTAAATATTCTTTTTGCTTATTGATATAAACAATTTCTTTGTTTATTTTGCTGTTTAACTGAGGAATTCGTTTTGCCAAAGCATATAAACTATCTTGTATTAATTCAAAATTGTCAAATATTTTATTTTGCTCATTTGTTATTTCAACCTTTCGAGGATCTCTTGTGTTTATTGTTTTAGTTTCGCTTAACAGTTCTTCTTGATTTATAGAAAATCTAATTACATTATCTAAAATTTGTTTTAAATCATCTTCGTTTTCAGATTGTTGCGATGATTGCCCAGATTGCATCATAGCCTGCATTTGTTGTGCAAGTTCTTGCATTTGCTGCGAGTTTTTATTTTGGCTTTTCGATGCTTTTTTACTGTTAGATTTCTGCATTTCTTCGTTTGTTTTATTAAACTGTTGTTTAATGTTTTCAAGCTCTTGCTCAAAATCTTCTATTCGCATAGGATTTTCTAATGCTTCGTTTTTCTTTTGCAGGTCTTTGTAATTTTCTTTCAACTCATCAAACTTATCGGCTTGTTCTTTTTCTTGCTTTTGCAAATTTTCTAAACCTTCTTCTTTCTTTTCTGTTTTGTGCGATAGTTTTTTTTGTTCTCCTGCAAGTTTGTTTAAATCGTCAATTGTTTTTTCTAGTTTTTTTTCTACTTCTAATTGTTTAAGTTGTTCTAGATTACGATCTAATTGTTTGTTCATATCCTCAAGCGACATTTCGTATTCTTGGCTAAGTTCGTTAAGCTTTTTCTCGTCAAATTCTTCCATAAGTTTCTGAAGCTCTTCCATAAGTTTTTTCATCTCATCGTCCATTACTTCATCTAAAAGTTTTTGAATTTCTTCTTGCTTTTGCTTAAGCTCTTCCGATTTTTTATCGTAGGTATCCGACAATTTATTTTTCTCTTTGTTTTCTTTAGATATATTGTCCATCAGTTTTTCTAACTGATTTTGTTTTTCTATAATATTTTTTAATTTTTGCGTATTTTCCCACTCCGAATTTTTATTATTGATTAAATCTTTTTGTAATTCGGCTAAATCTTTTTGCAAATCTTTTGTTAATTTTTTTGTTTCTTCTATTTTAGAATTAATGCTTTTGTTTTTATCATTTTCGTATTCGGCAAGCTCTTTCTCGCTTAGTTTATGAAAAACATATTTTACGGTTTTCACCGATTTGCTACCATTTACTTCATCATTATCAAAAACCTCGAAATAATATTCAATATCTGTTTTTATATCAACAGAATTAAAATCGAAAGAATAGAAATATTCTTGAGTGGTAGTTTGTTTATTTACAGGTAAATCAACAGAAAATAATTTGTCGCTATCTTTTTCTTTATAATTGAATTTTAGCTTCTTAAACCCATAATCATCAGAAATTATTCCCGAAAAATAAAACAAGCCAACTTGGCTGCTGTCTTCAATTGCACGCAATCTTATTTCTGGATACAAGTCTTTAGTAACAAGTAGTTTGTATTTTAAAATATTTTTTTTGTCAATATATTTATTAGAGATATTTATACTATAATTTTGGTCTGTTTTTGCTTGTTTTTCAAAAACAAAACTTTTTAAACCCTTGTTAGGATTTAGTTTAATACTATCATTAAAAGTTAAAATCAATTTGTTGGCAAATTTTGTGTTAAAATCCCAAGTAATTTTACTACCCTCTGGCACCGATATATCGCCAATATTTTTTAATATAAAAGATTTAGCACCAGTATAATTAGGTGGATTGATGCTTATGCTAAAATCTATGATTGTAGGCACCGGCATTACTTTTAAATTATGTTTTTCGGAGGTAAATTCTTCGTCGGTAAAATAAAAATTGATGTTGTTGTTTACACCAAAAAGCTTGTAAGAATAGAATCTCTTTTGTTCTTTTTTCATTAGATATTTTACACCGCCATACTTCACAAACATTCTTTGCGGTAGCTCTTTTCCTTCAATTTCTAGTTTAATTTCAAAATCTTTGCCTTTCTCTATCGACAAACTATCGTTTTGTAAATTAAATAAATATGGAGCTTCTATTTTGTAAAAAGTATTGTAATGAATAACACGTGTTGCACCATCAGAAATTATTGCAGGGTTAAAAAACAAAATTACTAAAACAATAATAGCAACAGGTACAAAATATCTAGCAAATTTTAAATTTTCACGTAAGTTTACTGCCTTTGTAAAAATAACAGGTTTCAATTCTTTAGATTTTTGCTCTATGCTTTTCAATATCAATTCTTTTGACGAACCACTAACTTTGTCGTCTTCAGAAAGCTCTAAAACATTGATAATCTTATCATCAACATTAGAAAAATGTTTTGCAATTATTTTTGATGCTGTGTAATAATCTAAGCGTTTACCAATGCGGTAAATTTTAAGAAAAGGAATTAAAACATAATAAATAAATATGCTAATATTTAGAAAAACAAAAGAAAACAAAAGAAAAGCTCTTAAAACAGAGCCAAAACGTGCATAAAATTCAATTGATGTAATTAGTAAAAAATAAATAGAGGATAATAAAATTAACAAAATAGAACCACGTAAAATCCTGTTTTTATAGAATTTACGAATAAATGCTTCAAGCTTATCAATTATTATTACTAGGTCTTTATTCAATGATAATTATTTTCTTACAATAAACAAAAATAACAAATATATTCAATCCATTTAGCTTTTTGTGAATTTATGCACATTTATTTTTTCTTTTTTAGAGTTTAAAATTTTAAGCATATCTAATGTTACGCTTATAAATTTAAACGAATAAAAAAGGAAAAAGAAAAAGTAGAAAACCCGAAAAACTATGTGGTTTGAGTATTACACTTTTATCTTATAGAGTATTTTAAAATTAAATTTGTATAAGATGTTAATTAAAAATATTTTTGCACTTTCATTGTCGTAGATTAATCAATTAATATAAGCTTTCTAAATTAATGCAAGAACAAGAAAATACCAGAATAAACAAATATTTAAGCGAAATAGGCTACTGCTCTCGCCGAGCAGCAGATAAACTTATAGAACAAGGTCGAGTAAAAATTAACGGGAAAATTCCTGAAATGGGAACTAAAATTTCTAAAAAAGATCAAATAATTGTTGATGGCAAAATAATTCATGCTCCCGAAAAAAACATGGTGTATATTGCCTTTAACAAACCAATAGGGATAGTTTGCACAACCGATACAAAAGTTGAAAAAGATAATATTATAGATTATATAAATTATCCCGAAAGGATTTTTCCGATAGGTAGATTAGATAAACCAAGTGAGGGCTTAATTTTTTTAACTAATGATGGAGATATTGTAAACAAGATATTGCGAGCAAGAAATCATCACGAAAAGGAATATATAGTTACTGTAAATAAAGAAATTACAAAAGAATTTATTCAGCAAATGAGTAAAGGCATTCCTATATTAGATACTATTACCAGAAAATGCGAAGTAAGTAAAATAGGTAGAACTCAATTTAAAATTATACTTACACAGGGATTAAACAGGCAAATTCGTAGAATGTGCGAATATTTAGATTATAGAGTAGTGAAATTAAAACGTGTTAGAATTATGAATGTATCTTTAGATATTCCTGTTGGCGAATGGCGTAATTTAACAAAAAATGAATTATCAGAAATTAATAGATTAGTGATATCTTCTAAAAAAACGATAGAATAATAAACTATTTAACGCAATTTTAGTGCTAAACTAGAAAAAAATTAAAAAAATATATAAAAATCTTAATCTATTAATGAGAGCAATAGAACCCCTTATTTTTCAATAGATACAAGTAGTTTAGCTTTGCGAAATTAATACAAATTTATACCCATTTTGCATAAAAATGTTGTATAATATGTAAATCAAGGCAATAAAATCTTTTTTATTTTAAAAACATTGTTAAATTTGTAATTTATTATAAATATGTATTTAATTCAACTTCTTTAATATTATGAGACGAGGAAAAATTTTAACATTAGTATCAGTGGCTTTAACCACAGTAATTTTAACAAGTTGCGGTGGCTTAAACAAAATGAAGAAAAACTACGGTATGGTTGATTATACTGTAACTCCACCTGTTTTAGAAGAACATGCGGATAGTGTAGATATTAGTATTACAGGAAAATTTCCTGAAAAGTACTTTAACAAAAAAGCAATGGCCGACGTAACTCCTGTTTTGAAATGGGAAGGCGGAGAAAAAGCCTTTAAAACTGTAAAAGTTCAAGGAGAAGCTGTTCAAGATAATAATACTACAATAGCTTACGTTAGTGGTGGAAGCTTTTCTTACACAGACAGAATTTCTTATGCCGATGCAATGAAAATGTCTAAACTTGAAGTTAGAGTTGACGCTTATATTGCTACTAAACCTGACAAAAAAGTAGGTTTTGATGTAAAAGAAATAGCTAGTGGTGTTATAGCTACTCCACTTTTAGTTAATATGAAAGGTAAAGTAATTATTGGAGCAGACAAATTCCAAAGAATTACAGCTGATAAAAAACAAGCTGAAATTTTATATAATATACAACAAGCCCAAGTTAGAAGCTCTGAACTTAGAAAAGATGAGGTTAAAGCATTAGTTGAATATATTAACGAAGCTAAAGAAAACGAAAGAAAAGAATTTACAGGCGTAACAGTTTCTTCGTATGCATCACCTGATGGAGCAGAAGACCTAAACTCTAAATTAGCCGATAATCGTTCTAAAGCTGCCGACAAATACATTCAAAAACAATTTAGAAAAGTAGAAGCTGCAAGCAAAGAAGATTTTGTAAGCAATAATATTACTGCAGAAGACTGGGACGGTTTTAAACAATTAGTTCAAGCTTCTGATATTGCAGATAAAGACTTAATATTAAAAGTTCTTTCTATGTATTCTGATACTGAAACAAGAGAAAAAGAAATTAAAAATATTTCTGCTGTATATTTAGAATTAGCTAAAGATATACTTCCTAAATTACGTCGTTCTAAAATTAATGTTAATGTTAATTTAATTGGATATTCTGACGAAGAAATTACAGCTATTTTTAATGCAAAGCCTGATAGCTTAAATGTAGAAGAATTACTTTATGCTGCTACTTTAACAAAAGATCAAGCCCAAAAATTAAATGTATACACAAAATGTTCCGAAATTTATCCTAAAGAGTGGAGAGGTTTTAACAACAAAGGCGTTATCTTATTTGAAACAGAAAAATATGACGAAGCAAAACAAGCTTTTGAAGCTGCAAAAGAATTAGATAACACAAACTCTAAAGTACTTAATAATTTAGGTGCTGTAGAATTAGTTAAAGGTAATGTTGCCGATGCAAAAGAATTATTTACATCTGCCGGAGGTGCTGGTGCAGAGGTTAATTATAACAAAGGAATTGTAGCAATAAAAGAAGCTGATTACGCAAGTGCTGTTTCTATGTTTGGCGATAATAATTCTTTTAACTCAGGTTTAGCAAAATTATTAAACGGAGATAATGACGGAGCTGTTAAAGCTGCTGATAGTGGAGACGACAAAGACAGTGCAATGAATTTTTATTTAAAAGCTATTGCAGGTGCACGTAGTTCTAACACCGATTTATTATTTAATAATTTAAGATCGGCTGTAGAAAAAAATGCAAGTCTTAAGGCTGCTGCAAAAACAGATATGGAATTTGCTAATTATTTCGAAGACACAACTTTTAAATCAATTGTTGAGTAATTGAACATATTAATAAAAAACAAAAAAAGCCCGCTTATTGCGGGCTTTTTTTGTATATACTCAATCCATTTAGCTTTTCGGGAATTTATATGGATTTATTTTTTCTTTTTTAGAGTTTAAAATTTTAAGCATAGCTAGGTTACGCTTATAAATTTAAACAAATAAAAAAGGAAAAAGAAAAAGTAGAAAACCTTAAAAGCTATCTGGTTTGAGTATATTAAATATGATGTGCCTCAGAGCAAGCATAAAACTGTAATTTTAACATTTATAAATGCAAACATATAAGCAAATATGTTTTAAAAAGCTTGCACTTACAATAGTATGTTTTGGTTTAAGTGTCTTTGCAACAATCTGTTATGTGTTTCTCAACAAACCCTAAATAGAGATTGTCTATAAAGTATTTGATGATTGCAGCATCAACTCGTTAATGTTTTAATAAACAGCTAATTGTAAAAACAAATAAATTTCAACAACAAATTTAGTATATCATAAATTATGTATTATTATAATAATAATATACTTTAGTAAATTAATTGTATTTCTATGTAACACAATTGATAAATTATACGTAAAAAAACATTTAATATTGAAATTTAACTAAATGAAGAAAATATATACTCTATTTATACTACTTATTTTTATTAGCATAAACTTAAATGCTCAGTCTCGTTATTGGGTTAATGGTTCGGGCAATTGGAATGATGTAAATCATTGGGCAGAAACTTCTGGTGGAGAAAGTGGATTTTCTGTTCCTATAATTTATAACGATGTTTATTTTGATGAAAATTCAACAGATAAAGAAATTTTAAATATAAATCTTAATCAACTTGGAATTACAAAATCATTAAACGCAAGCATAAAATTAAGCTTTATAGGCGAAAAGCAATTAATTACTTACAAAATAAACAACAAAACTAAATTCTCATTTAATAAAAATATAAAACTACGAATACTAAATGACCCTGAAACAAGAGGAGCAGGAGATTCTTATACTGTATCTTGTAGCTCAACCAATGAAACTTGTCCCGGCGATTGTGATGGGAGTATAACCGTTGATTATCAGAGCGGCACAATAGATTTCCCTATTACAATACTTTTAAATGGTGATGAAAATGATGGCAGTTGTTCTATTGATGAAGCAATTATAGGAGTAAATTCATTACCCTATACTTTTAATAATATTTGTGGTTGTGGAACAGATTATAATATTGCTATTTTAGATAATGATAATGACGTTGCTGGTTGTGATGCGAATGTATCTGCAAAAGCTCCAATGAGTCCTTTTAAAACAATAACAAACGAAACTTGTCCTAGCGATTGCGATGGTAAAATAAAAATTAATGTTGTTACACCTTTTAGTGGTGCTCCATATTCTTATAATTGGTCTAATAGTGAAACTACAAACACTATTTCTAATTTGTGTGCAGCTAAATATTTTGTTACCATTACAGATAAAGATGGCTGTACAGAAATATTTGATTATGATGTTACAGCTCCTCCAGCAATTATAATAGACGATTCTACATATTCACAATATATTTGCGATGGAGGAACAGGATTTATTGATGTTGATGCAAGTGGAGGAACAGGAACCTTAACTTACGATATTGGAGGAGGAACACCAACAAATAATGATGGTAATTTCACAGGTTTATCTTCTGGAACTTACACAATAATAATTACTGATGATAATAATTGCTCTATTACATCAGGGCCTTATAAACTAGAAAATAATACAGTAATTAATATTAGTGATACACATTCTAACCCACTCTGTAACGGAGATACAAACGGAAGTATTAATATAACAGTTACAGGAGGAACTTCGCCTTATACATATAGTTGGGCAACATCTGATGGTA
>Ga0256845_1001466_pt1 | contig 18907 bp, 17 predicted proteins | sample RiftiametaG_FD_189101 | JGI IMG/M metagenome (GOLD analysis project Ga0256845, IMG submission 189101) | Tube worm associated microbial communities from hydrothermal vent at the East Pacific Rise, Pacific Ocean - Riftia | ecosystem: Host-associated > Annelida > Integument > Unclassified ...
TAAACGTAAATTTAGTAATAACGAGTACTACTAATAGTATGATAGTTTTGAAATTACTTTTAATAAAAAGTAATTTTTTAATATGAAAGTGTTTTTGTAGAAGTTTCTCATAGTAGAACCACTGTACTATTTTTGCAATTAATAAACTTAAAGCGATTCCTAATAAACCATATTCAGTGGTGAAAAAATAAGATACGGATAAAAAAACTGTAACAGAAATCAACAGTATTTTTGATTTATTTTTAAACAATTGTAATGAGTTAATAAAAATTTCATCAACAAGACAAAGCAACGTAAATAATGCGCTTAAACTCAGTATCAGATTGGCATATTCTCCAATGAAATTTGATGAATCCACCCATAACCCAATAAACACATTATTGAAATATACAAAATATGAAGCTATCATAGATCCTAATATTAGGTTATACCGCAGCAATTTATACCTTAATTCTATAAGCTTATTTGTGTCTTTCAGGCCTATTAAATGTCCTATGCTAGCTGTCATTCCTCCCAGTACTGCAGAAACCGATTCAGAAACTCGAAAAAGCATAGCTTTAGATAATGCATAAACCGTTACTGCTTGAGCACCAATTGTAATTCCTATAATGATAATATCAAATGTATTTAATATTTGTGATGAGAAGGAGGATACAAGGTACCAAGATCCTTTTCCAAAAAATTCATTTATTTTATCTCTTTTTGGATATAATGGTTTGTATTTAGGAAATAACCTAATTTGTAAAATTAATTTCAACCCAAAATCTAATAAACTTGCAAGAATAATAGCAGCAATTACTCCTAATATACCATATCCGTTTTCAATAAAGAGGTATACTAAAACAGAATATAATAGTAGCCTTAAGGGCTCGATGTAAAACAATTTATACTCTGCATTATTCCCTCTAATTATAGCTTCTGGCAAACCAAGGAAACCTTTCAGAGAAATAAATATAGACAGTATTATTATTGCTGTTTTTCCAACACTTACATATTGTTCGTCAATTTTAAAAAAATGTTCAAAGCCTATACTTAAGAGCCAGCCTAATAATACCATAAATGGCAAAAGGAAAGCTGTAATTATTAAAGAAGCTCCAATGTACTCTCTACTAGTATTTAATTCTTTTTTACTTTGTAAAGTTGCGAGTTTGAATCTAAGTATTGCAGTTGGTCTTAAGTCAACGACTGATAGATAACCTTGCATTTTATTTATAATAGTATACACCCCAAATAATTCTTTACCAAGTCCTCCAAGAATTAATGGAGTAATAAAAAACTGCACGAAAAAACTTAATCCAATATTAAGTATTTTAGTTAGAGCCGTATAAATGGACTTTTTCCTTAAAGTTAATCCCATTTTTTATTTTATCGAATTTTGTCTAATTTTTAACAAATTATTTTGAGTCTTACTTTTGTTTATAATATCCTTTATACCAATTAATAAATTCGTTTACACCAAAATTAAGTTGTGTAGTTGGTTTGTATTGGAGGTTCTTTTTTAAGTCAGTTATATCTGCATATGTAGCAACTACATCACCATCTTGCATAGGTAAATAATTTTTTGTTGCTTTTTTTTCTAAAGATTTTTCTATTGTTTCTATAAATTCCATTAAAGGTATTGGTGTGCTATTACCGATGTTATAAATTTGATATGGTGCCGTAGAGCTTTCTGGTGTTGGATTTTCAGCATCCCACTGCTTATTACTTTTTGCTGGACTATCGATTACTTTTATTATGCCATCAATTATATCATCAATATAAGTGAAATCACGACTCATTTTTCCATTATTAAACACGTTAATTGCTCTGTTATTTAAAATAGCATCTGTAAAAAGCATGGGTGCCATGTCTGGTCTTCCCCAAGGTCCATAAACTGTAAAAAACCGCAAACCTGTAGTTTGTATAGCATAAAGATGACTGTAGGAATGTGCCATCATTTCATTAGATTTTTTTGTCGCTGCATATAGACTAATCGGGTGGTCTGTGTGGTCTGAAGTTCTAAATGGTTGTGATTTATTTAAACCATAAATTGAAGAACTTGATGCATAGGCAAGGTTTTTTATGTTGTTCTGTCGACAGCCTTCCAATATATTCATAAAACCAACCACATTACTAGTTATGTATTCATGAGGGTTTTCTAAAGAATACCGTACTCCTGCTTGTGCTCCTAAATGCATTACTGCATCAAATTTCTCATCTTTAAAAAGTTTTTCTATTCCTTCACGATTAGATAGATCTAATTTATAAAATTGATGATTCTTAAATGTCAAAGACTGGTGTTTAGTATTAGGAAATTGGTCATTTTCAATAGTTCTTCTCTCTAAACCAAGTTCTTTTAAGCGAGCATATTTTAAGTTTATATCATAATAATCATTGATGTTATCCAAGCCAACAATTTCATCTCCACGTTCAAGAAGTTTTTTTGCCAAATGAAATCCAATAAACCCCGCGGTTCCAGTTATAAGTATTTTCATAATATATTTTGAGTAGTCTGATATTTCCTTGAAGCTATGTCCATCGTGTGAACATGCTTTTAGATGTTTTAATTCACTTACATTCTGTAAGTATGAGTAGTGCTATTACATCTTTATTTCTTTAACTTTATACTGTTCCAATACCATTTCATGGCTTCTTTTAATCCTTCTTTTATTTTAAAACTAGGATTATAACCTAATAAAAAAACAGCTTTTTCTATTGATGCTAGCGAATGTGGAATGTCTCCGGCTCTGTTTGGTGCATGTTTTATTTCTACGTTTGCAATTTTATCATCAAATTTACTCAAGTGCTTCTTTAATAATTCTGTTAATACAAGCAAAGTTGTTCTATCACCAACAGCTGTATTAAACACTTCTCCAATTGCATCTTTATTTTCAGTTGTAGCTGCTAAATTATTCATTTGGATTACATTATCTATATAAGTGAAATCTCTTGAATAAGAACCATCACCATTTATAACTGGAGATTCATGATTTATTAATAATTCTACAAATTTAGGTATAACGGCTGCATATGCTCCATTTGGAGATTGTCGCCTTCCATAAACATTAAAATAGCGTAAACCAATAATTTCCATTCCATAATTCAATCCAAAAACATGTGCATATAGTTCATTTACATATTTTGTTACTGCATAAGGTGAAAGAGGCATTCCAATTATTTCTTCTACTTTGGGCAAATTTTCAGAATCTCCATATGTCGAAGAACTTGCTGCATATACAAAACGTTCTACTTTAGCGTCTCTTGCTGCAATCAACATATTTAAAAAACCACTTATATTGACTTCATTTGTTGTTGCAGGATCATTTAAAGACCTTGGTACTGAGCCTAATGCAGCCTGATGTAGAACGATATCAACATCTTGCATAGCTGTATGGCAATCGGTTATGTTTCTAATATCACCTTCAACAAGGTGGAAGTTTGGATTACTCAAGTGCTGAATAATATTCTTCTTAAACCCTGTTGAAAAATTATCTAAACAAATAACTTTGTTATTATGCTTCAATAGATCTTCACATAAATTAGAACCAATAAAACCGGCACCTCCAGTAATTAGTACTTTTTTATTTTTTATTTTTTGATAACTCACCACTTTTTAAATTTTATTTATCGTAGTATTCCTTTTTCTAAAGTTGTACTTGCTTTCCAACCCATTTTTTCATTTAAATTATCTCCCTATGGTGTACACATGAAATCCAATAGCTTCTAATTGTTCTTTATTTAATAAATTCCTACCATCAAAAATAAAAGCTGGTTTCATCATATTGTCATAGATTTTATGCCAATCGTACGTTTTGAATTCATCCCATTCCGTTAGGATGGCTATTGCATGAGCATCTTTACAAGCTTCATATGAAGTTTCGGAAAATACAACAGCCTCTTTATTTTCCTCTTCTGTTCTTGATGAACTTGAGATTCTACGACTTTAGGGTCATATACCGCTAAATTTGCTCTTTCATTCAATAAATAGTCTGAAATATACAAAGCTGGAGTTTCTCTCGTATCATTGGTGTCTTTTTTAAACGCCCAACCCAAAACGGCAATTTTTTTACCCGAAACAGTGTTGTACAAGGTTTTTACTATTTTTTCTGCAAATCTTTTTTTCTGGTGGTCGTTAAAAATGATGACTTGCTCCCAGTAATCAGCCACTTCATTCAGTCCATAACTTTTTGCGATGTATACTAAATTTAGAATGTCTTTTTGAAAGCAAGAACCACCAAAACCAACGGATGATTTTAGAAATTTATTTCCAATCCTACTATCAAAACCAATGGCCTTTGCTACTTCATTTACATCAGCACCTGTTACTTCACATAACTCAGAAATTGCATTGATAGATGAAACGCGTTGTGCTAAGAAAGCATTCGCTGTTAATTTTGACAGTTCAGACGACCATACATTTGTGGTTAATATTTTATCTCTTTCTACCCAATTTAAATATACGTCCACTAATGCTTGTGCGGCAACCTTTCCTTCAGGAGTCTGTTCGTTTCCTATTAACACACGATCTGGATTTAATAAATCTTGAACCGCTGTGCCTTCCGCTAAAAATTCAGGACTAGAAAGAATAGAAAATTTACATCCGTTGCCTGTATTGTCTAATATGTTTTTAATTGATTCAGCCGTACGGACAGGTAAAGTAGATTTTTCAATCACTATTTTATCCGTAGTTGATACTCTGGCTATTTGGCGGGCGCATAATTCAATGTATTTTAAATCAGCTGCCATCCCAGCACCTATTCCGTAGGTTTTGGTTGGTGTATTTACGGAGATAAATATCATGTCTGCTTCTGAAATCGCTTGGTCAACTTCTGTCGAGAAAAAAAGATTCTTTCCCCTTACTTGTTCTACAATTTCAGCAAGACCAGGTTCGTAAACAGGTAATTTTGAAGTATCATTGTCATTCCATGCTGCAATTTTTTCTGCATTCATATCTACAACAGTTACTTTAATGTCAGGACATTTATGTGCCATAATTACCATTGTAGGTCCTCCTACATAGCCAGCACCAATACAACAAATGTTTTTCACTTTCATTTTACAGCGTTACTTGTTTGAACTTATCTTACTTTCCAGTCTGTTCAGTGGTAAGTAATTTTATTTGAACTGACAGAAAGGACGTAATTCTGTTTTTTAAGATAAACATCATTAGTAAGTTTTTCATCTTTTAAATGGGCTATTTACAGTTTACCGTCAGTTTTAATTTTCAATTGACCTTTCACGTCATACAAAACACTATTCTTTTTCAATACTGTTTCAAAATTGACTTCATTGAACTCATTGTGAGAAACGCCGAGTATTACACTGTCATATTTGTGTGAAGGTAGTTCATTCGTAATTTCATAACCGAATACTTGCTTCACCTCATCAACATCTGCCCAAGGATCATAAATAGATATTTTCATTCCGTAATCTTTCAAGGCAGAGATTACATCTACGACTTTAGTATTTCGTACATCAGGGCAATTCTCTTTAAAAGTGATTCCTAACATCAGAACATCAGCGTCAAGAATATTAATTCCTTTCTTGATCATGAGTTTTACAATTTGTTTCGCAACATAATCACCCATTCCGTCATTCATTCTACGGCCTGCTAAGATGATTTCAGGATGATACCCCAATTCTTCTGCTTTTTGAGCGAGGTAATAAGGATCAACACCGATACAATGTCCACCAACTAATCCTGGTTTGAACGGTAAAAAATTCCATTTCGTTCCTGCAGCTTTCAATACTTCATGTGTATCAATTTCCATTAAGTTGAAAATTTTCGCTAATTCATTGACAAAAGCAATGTTAATATCACGCTGTGAGTTCTCAATTACTTTAGAAGCCTCTGCCACTTTAATCGATGAGGCCGAATACGTACCTGCTGTAATTACACTATTATATAAATCATCTATTGTTTTAGCGGCTTCAGGTGTAGAACCAGAGGTTACTTTTAATATTTTCTCTACGGTGTGTTCTTTGTCTCCTGGGTTAATTCTTTCTGGTGAATAGCCTACAAAGAAATCCACGTTAAATTTTAGCCCACTTTCTTTTTCAAGAATTGGTACACATTCGTCTTCCGTTACACCGGGGTAAACCGTGGATTCATAGACTACAATATCTCCTTTTTTTAACACACGAGCAATTGTTTCGCTGGCTTTAATTAAAGGAGTTAAAATTGGTCGATTATGTTTGTCAACAGGTGTAGGTACAGTTACAATATGGAAATTACAATTGTGCATGTCTCCAATATTCGTAGTGCAGAATAATCCAACTTTACTTGTATTGTAGGGTTGAATTACCGATTTCAATAACTCTTCATCTATTTCAAGTGTAGAATCATGACCCGTTTGAAGTTCTTCAATTCGTTTCTTATTAATGTCAAAACCAACAACAGTGTATTTTGTTGCTAATAATCGAGCTAGCGGTAAACCTACATAACCTAAGCCTATGATTGAGATGTTCATGTTTTGCTATTTTATTAGTTCCTAAACTTATCTTGATTGGCTAAAAACCAATTGTATGTTTTTTCTATTCCTTTTTCCAAAGTTGTACTTGCTTTCCAGCCTGCTTTTTCCATTTTAGAAACATCCATTAATTTTCGAGGAGTTCCATCTGGTTTTGTACTGTCCCAAATAATTTCTCCGGTATGGCCCACTATTTTTTGTATAAGTTCAGCTAATTCTTTGATGGTTAAATCTATTCCCGTACCGATGTTGTACAGATTGTCAGGTAATTTATTCTCAAAAGCATAGACAACTGCATCAGCCATGTCGTCTACGAAGAGGAATTCACGCATTGGAGATCCGGACCCCCACAGTTCGACACACTTCGGCGGGCTCAGTGGGGACGTCTCACTAGCAATTTTTGCTTCGTGGAATTTACGAATCATTGCTGGAAGTACGTGCGATGATTTTAAATCGAAATTATCGTGTGTACCGTATAAATTGGTTGGCATAAGGCTTACAAAGTCTTTTCCAAATTGTTTGTTGATTGCTTCGCAGGCTTTTAATCCTGATATTTTTGCGATGGCGTACCATTCGTTGGTTGGTTCTAAAGGGGAAGTTAGTAAACAGTCTTCTTGTAATGGTTGTGGGGCTAATCTTGGGTAAATACACGAAGATCCTAGAAAAATGAATTTGTTCACATTATTGTGGTGTGCTCCGTCGATGAGGTTGTTTTGAATTTGCATGTTCTCCATCAAAAATTGATATGGAAACTCACTGTTCGCTAATATTCCGCCTACTTTTGCTGCGGCATCAATGACAACTTCGGGTTGTTCTGTTTTATAAAATGCATTGACAGCAGCTTGATTTCGTAAGTCTAGTTCTGAAGAGGTACGTCCGATAAGGTTGGTGTATCCTTTGGATGTTAGGTTTCTCCAAATTGCGGAGCCGACCATTCCACGGTGGCCTGCGATGTATATTTTTGTGTTTTTGTCGATGTTTTTCACTAGGAGTGTTTTTTTATTTTACCACAGAGGACACGGAGGTCACAGGGGAAGTGTTTTGTTTTTTTCTCTGTGTGCGCTGTGTACTTTGTGGTTGGTGTTTTTATTTTACCACAGAGGACACGGAGGTCACAGAGGAAGTGTTTGTTTTATATTCTGTAACGTTTGAAACCATGCTTTAAAAGTGTTTCGTTAAAGTTGATTAGAAGTCCGAGCGTTTTTTTACTTAACTTTAAATAGGTAATTATTTGAGCTTGATGTATTGGTGCAATTTTTTCAACCGATTTTAATTCAATGATAATTTGACCCTCAACAAGTAAATCCAATCGTAATTTTGAATCCAAAATATTGTCTTTGTACATAATTGGTAATTCAACCTGTCTTTGAACTTTCAATCCTAATTGCATTATTTCGAAATAGAGGCACTCTTCATATACAGATTCTAATAGGCCTGGTCCCATAGTACGATGAACCTCGATGGAAGCACCAAGAATTAGCCCGCTTATTTCGTTTAATCTATCTTCAGTCATTTTTCTCTCTGTGTACACTGTGCTCTCTGTGGTTCTTTTACTTATTTCACCACCATGAGTTTCCTTGTATTTTCTCTGTGCCTTCTTGGTGGTTCTTTGTGTTACAGCCTACAATATCCTACTCAAAGTAATTCAACGTATTGTACCCACCTTCTTTTAAATAATTATCTTTCTGCATGAGTTTTACATCACTCTGCATCATATCTTTCACTAAATCAGAAAGCTCGTATTCACATTCCCAACCTAATTTGTTTTTTGCTTTACTTGCATCACCAATTAATAATTCCACTTCAGTTGGTCTAAAATATTTTGGATCTACTACCAGTACTTCTTTTCCTATTTCTATTTGAAATTTAGGATTGTTGCATTGAACAACCGTTGCTACTTCATTAATTCCTTCGCCTTTGAACGCTAATTCGATACCGACCTCATTAAATGCCATTCGAACAAAGTCACGTACAGGAGTCGTTTTTCCGGTAGCAATTACCCAATCTTCTGCTTCATCTGCTTGCAAAATCATCCACATCATACGGACGTAGTCTTTTGCATGACCCCAATCTCTTTTTGCATCTAAATTCCCGAGATAGAATTTATCTTGTAAACCTAAAGCAATTCTTGAAGCTGCACGTGTAATTTTACGTGTTACAAAAGTTTCTCCCCTCAGCGGTGATTCATGGTTGAATAAAATTCCATTACAGGCATACATACCATAAGCTTCTCTGTAATTAACGGTAATCCAATAGGCATACATTTTCGCAACCGCATACGGACTACGTGGATAAAAAGGCGTTGTTTCTGATTGAGGAACTTCTTGCACTTTTCCATACAATTCAGAAGTCGAAGCTTGATAAATACGTGTTTTCTTTTCTAAACCTAATAAACGTACAGCATCCAAGATACGTAGTGTACCTAGTCCATCTGCATTTCCCGTGTATTCAGGTATTTCAAAAGAAACATGCACATGACTCATTGCGGCTAAATTGTAAATTTCATCCGGTTGAATCTCTTTAATTAAACGAATTAGATTTGTACTATCCGTCATATCACCGTAGTGTAAGATGAAATTTCTATTTTCAATATGTGGATCTTGGTACAAGTGATCAATTCGATCTGTATTGAATAGAGAAGAACGTCTTTTTAAACCATGGACAATGTATCCTTTCTTCAATAGAAATTCGCTCAAGTAAGCGCCATCTTGTCCTGTTACTCCTGTAATAAATGCAATTTTTTGAGTCATTTCTTGAATTGTTTAATTTTGTAAAGAAGCTTTTAAATTGTTGATCACTCCAATGTAAATTGAATCCACATCATTCTTTTCTGCCGCATACAAAGAAGCCCAGTCAATGATGTTAATTAAATACAACGAGCGAATTAATTGAGTTTCCCCTTTTGATTTTAATTTTTGGATTGAATCTGTTTTTGTAGCGATTCTTTCCATGGAAAAAGCCAAGCGTTTTTTGTTTTGAGCATGCCAATCTTCAGTGTCTAAGAATAAAACAGCGTACCGATTAGAACCGCCGTACCAGCCCACCATTTCGTTGTGGTTCATTTCTGGAATTGTATGGTGGTTGCACAATATTTTACTGTTTTCATTGAATTGTTGCCTCGCACGTATTGCAATAGTTTCATCTTTTGCTTCACTGTAGATGATGAGTTCTTTGTTGTCAATAAAAGCCGCCAAGTCTTTTGCTTGTGCATGAATTTCTTCATTGTTTGCAATTAATAGTTCACTTGCGATTTTAAATTCAGCTATTTTCTTTGTGCTGATCAGTTTTAATTCGGTAAAAATATGGATCAATTGTACAAGGGAGAAAGCCAAAGTCGTTCTTGGAGGATTGTCTCCGGGAACTAAAATACATTCATAATTCCATTTTTTACAAAAAGTCTCCATTTTTCCACCAGAACAAACCGCTATTATTGAAGCGCCTTTTTGATGGGCTTCAGTTATAGCAGACAGTGTTTCTTCAGTGTTTCCAGAATTTGAAGAGGCAATAATCAGTGTTTTATTGTCTACAAAATTAGGTAAAGTGTAATTTTGGCAAAAACTGATCGGAATTTCAATTTCATTTTCAATCCATGAAGCAACCAATTTTCCTCCGATTCCAGAGCCTCCCATACCGCAAATCACTACATTGTTAAAACTGGGGTACTTTGTAGATAAGGGGTGATCGTTTGCAATTTCTAATGCTGCAGAAATATTTTGAGGGAAGTCAGCAATCAGCGACCTCATTTTTTTGTTACTTTCTTTGAATTTTTCCATTGTGTTTTCTTAACCGTGTTTTAAAGGCTTCTAATCCAGTGTTTTCGTGCTGTATTTCTCTTTTTCTCATGGCTTCGCCGTCGTAAGTCACAAATTCTTTTTTGCGCTTTCGAGTAGTTTTTCTCTTTTTATTGCGTTTTACCGCTTATTGGTCAACAGTTTTAAACAGCAGCAATTCCTACAGAATGTGTAGGTTTTTTTATTGTTTGAATAAAACTCTTGGGTACATTTATTATAAAGCCAGAACCAAGGCTTTCAATTTCAATCACCAATCTAAAATTGGTAGGATGTTTTAATATGTTGGCTGTTAGCCCTTCGAAAGGTCCTTTGCATACTTTTACTAAATCTCCTTTGGTATATCTTTCCGTCGTTTCAATCGATGCTTGTTCTTCGCTATTCAGTAAGATTTTCAAGTTTTCAATTTCGACATCTTTCACCACAGCTGGTTTGCCTAGAAATTTTAAGATACTACTGACTCCTTGTGTAGGGTAAATGTCGTTGATGTTTTCAGCTTCAGTTTGTACGAAAAGGGTAGAAGGGATGAGTGCTTGTTTTACTTTCTTTTTACGGTCACTCCAAACTTTTAATACTGTTTGCATTGGGTAAAATGTCGTGTACCCCAAGTCAAGCAAACGTTGGTTTACTTTTAATTCAGCACGTGGATTTGTTTTAACAACAACCCAAATAGGTGGTTTCTTGGAGATTGACAATGTAAATAGTTTGAGCGGTAAAAGTAGTGATTGTTAATTGAAAATGACGGAATTAAGTGATTTATTTTCTTTTTTTAAAGAAAAGACGTTTATCAACGTGTTGAAATATAGGTAATTATACTTTGTTGTTATTTTAGCTGAAAAGTATGAGTTTACGGATATATTGTTAATTTTGCACTATAATCTAATTAATTATTCAAACATGAAGAACATTTTTACTATTCTATTAATAACGATCTCCGCATTTTCTTTTGGTCAAGAGAGTTTCAATAAATGGTCTGTTGATGCAGATTTCGGTATGAATAAAACATGGGCTGCCAGAGGATTAGCCAATAAGCTTTCCATCAGTTCAAACGTTGGTGTACGCTATATGCTTAATAACAACTTTGGTTTAAAGCTTGATTTAGGGTACAATCGTTTTCAAAACAAAGATAAATTCAATAAAACAAACTTGTATTCTGTCACCGGTTTTGCTGTGGCGAATATTGGTCATATGTTACGTTTTGAAACCTTTGCGAAACGACTTGGGTTGTTGGCGTATGTAGGAGCAGGATCTTCTTTCTTCTCCATTGATAAGTTTGACATCCAAGATAAAATGCTTTTAGGAACGGTTGGATTTACGATTCAATACAAAGCCACTTCAAAATTGGCCATTAACTTAAATTTAAGTAATACGGTGAATATAATGCAGGACAGAAACTTTGACGGTACTGCTATCAAGTCGAAAAGATCATTGGATGGTATGTATTCTCATTTAGGTTTAGGAGTTTCTTATTATTTCGGTCAAGAAAAAGAGCATGCAGATTGGTTGCCAACACCAACAGGTTCGACAGAGCCAATTGACAATCCAAGGTATGAAGCTTACGAAGAAAGAATTAAAGCTTTAGAAGATTCATTAGCGAACAAGCAAGAAGTTTCTGACAGAGACGGCGATGGTATTCCAGATGAGTACGATGTTTGTCCAGACAAGAAAGGACTTTACTCTGACAATGGTTGTCCTGATACGGATGGTGATGGTGTCGATGACAGTAAAGATAAATGTCCAGATGTTGTTGGTGTTCATGAGAATGATGGTTGTCCAGAAATTGATCAGGAAGTTTATAAAGTGATGAGAAAAGCGTTGAAAGGGGTGCAATTTGAAACAGGTAAAGATGTTTTATTGGATCGTTCACTCAAGCATTTAGATGACATCGCTATCGTGTTGGAAGATCATCCAGAATATTACATTAACATTAACGGTTATACAGATAATGTAGGAACAGAAGAATCAAATAAAGAATTGTCAGTTTCAAGAGCTAGAGCAGTAACAGACTATTTAGTTTCAAAGGGTGTTGATGTAACACGTATCCACGCAAGAGGATATGGTGAAGCTCATCCAGTTGCTTCAAATGAAACAGAAGCTGGTCAAGCATTGAACAGAAGAGTAGATTTTAAAATTGTATTTGAATAATTTCAATTCATAAGCATAAAAAAAAGGACAGTGTTTACTGTCCTTTTTTTTATGCCTTATTTTAAGTATTTCGGTTATGCATTTTCGCGTAGAGCGTGTGAGAACCGAGGGGGAGATTTTGTTTTAAAGAATGTACTTCTCTCAAAACTCTATCTCTCTACTTGCCAAATTTCTTTTTGTAATCAACGATACTTTTTTCAATAACTTGAATTGCAATATCTCTTCCTTGGAAATCTTCTACGACCACTTCTTTGTTTTCTAATTTTTTATAATCTTCGAAGAAGCTACGTAATTCTTTCACCAAGTGAGGAGGTAATTCTGAAATGTCGTTGATGTGGTTCACGCTCATGTCATTTTTGGCAACGGCGATGATTTTATCGTCTTTTTCACCACAATCCAACATACGCATTACTCCAATCACTTTCGATTCTACCAAACACATGGGTACAATGGCAATTTGAGAAAGCACTAAAATATCCAAAGGATCATTGTCGTCACAATACGTTTGTGGAATGAATCCATAATTCTCCGGGTAATTGATTGAAGAATATAAAACACGGTCTAAAATCAACATTCCAGAATCTTTGTCTAATTCGTACTTTGCTCTAGAGTTTTTAGGGATTTCAACAATTCCAACTACAGTTTCTGGAGATTCAGCTCCGATGTTTACATCATGCCAAGGATGATTGTTCATTTTGTTCAGTTTAATTTTGCGCAAAAGTAAGGTATTTCTCAGGGAATATTGAATATTGTAAGACAAAAGGTGATTATTTTCTTTTTTACAAATCATAAAACTCCCTTTTTCTATAATTCTCGAATCATTGAGAATTTAAAATCCGTTGAAAGTAATAGTTCTTTTTTTATTTGCATCAATCCCACAAAAAAGGTATTTTTGCAGAGAATAAGTGTTCTATTTATAATTAATCTAAATAGTATCATTATCAAATAACGAATAAAAAAGAATGATTGTAGTTACAGACGAAGCAAAAAATCAAGCAATCCGATTGATGAAAGAAGACGGTAAAGATGGACTCTTTATCCGTGTTGGAGTAGAAGGTGGTGGTTGCTCAGGGTTGATGTATCAATTGAAATTCGACAATGAAGAATCCGAAGACGATCGTTCTTTTGAAAACAACGGAGTAAGAATTGTTGTGGATAAAAAGAGCTACTTGTACCTTCTCGGAACAACATTGGATTATTCTGGTGGATTGAATGGGAAAGGTTTTATTTTTAAGAATCCAAATGCTGACCGTACTTGTGGGTGTGGTGAATCATTTTCTATCTAGAATTATAAAATGTCAAATTATACAGAAGACGATTTAGAAAAAGACTTGGAGAACCAAGAATATAAATTTGGTTTTACAACAGACATTGAAGCAGATCAAGCTCCAAAAGGTCTAAACGAAGATATTATCCGTTTTATTTCTGCGAAGAAAGAGGAACCAGAATGGTTATTGAATCACCGATTGGAAGCTTTTGAAATGTGGAAAAAAATGGACGAGCCAGATTGGGCGCATGTGAAATACACCAAACCAGATTTCCAAAACATCATTTATTATTCTGCTCCAAAGCAGACTAAAAAATACGAAAGTTGGGACGATGTTGATCCAGAAATGAAAGAAACCATGAAAAAATTGGGGATTTCTATGGAAGAACAAAAAAGATTGACGGGTACAAATATTGCCGTTGATTTTGTCATGGATTCAGTTTCTGTAGCTACTTCTTTCAAAGAAAAACTGGGAGAATTGGGCATCATTTTTTGTTCTTTCTCGGATGCAGTGAAAGATTACCCAGATTTGGTGAGAGAAAATATGGGAACAGTTGTTCCAACCAGTGATAACTTCTACGCAGCATTGAACGCCGCTGTTTTTACAGACGGGTCTTTTTGCTACATTCCAAAAGGAGTGAGATGTCCAATGGAACTTTCGACTTATTTTAGAATAAACGAAGGAGGAACGGGACAATTCGAAAGAACATTGGTGGTTGCCGATGAAGGTTCGTACGTTTCTTATTTGGAAGGTTGTACAGCACCTCAACGAGATGAAAATCAATTGCACGCTGCAGTTGTTGAGTTGATTGCAAAAGACAATGCAGAAATAAAATATTCTACGGTTCAAAACTGGTATCCTGGAGATAAAAATGGATTAGGTGGTATTTTTAACTTCGTTACAAAACGAGGTATTTGCGGAACGAATTCTAAAATATCTTGGACGCAAGTTGAAACAGGTTCAGCTGTGACGTGGAAATATCCATCGTGTATTCTAAAAGGAGATAATTCTATCGGAGAGTTTTTCTCTGTGGCAGTGACAAATAATTACCAACAGGCAGATACAGGAACGAAAATGATTCATCTTGGAAAAAATACCAAGAGTACCATTATTTCGAAAGGAATTTCAGCAGGTAAATCACACAACTCTTACAGAGGATTAGTACAGATTCATAAAAGTGCGACAAATGCTCGAAATTTTTCACAGTGTGATTCACTGCTAATGTCAGATGAGTGTGGAGCACATACTTTTCCGTACATAGAATGTAGAAACAGTAGTTCAAAAGTTGAGCATGAAGCAACGACTTCTAAAATTGGTGAAGACCAAATTTTTTACTGTAAACAAAGAGGGATTGGTGAAGAAAAAGCCATCGGATTGATTGTGAATGGGTATTGCAAAGAAGTATTGAATCAATTGCCAATGGAATTTGCTGTTGAAGCACAGAAATTGTTAACGATTAGTTTAGAAGGAAGTGTAGGGTAATTTTTAGGTTAGGTAGTTGAGGCGCGATGCATCGCGCCTCAACTACCTAACCTAAAGCGAAAATAAATATATGATAAAAATTGAAAATTTACGTGCCTCTATAGGCGATAAGGAAATATTAAAAGGGTTAAACCTAGAAGTGAAAGCGGGAGAAATTCACGCAATCATGGGACCTAATGGTGCAGGGAAAAGTACATTAGCTTCGGTTTTGGCAGGTCGTGAAGATTACGAAGTAACTGCTGGTTCTGTTGATTTTGATGGAATAGATTTATTGGATTTATCTACCGAAGATAGAGCGAGAGAAGGTTTGTTTTTGGCTTTTCAATATCCTATTGAAATTCCAGGAGTATCGAACATTAACTTCTTGAAGACTGCGATTGGTGAAATCAGAGAATACAAGAAAGAAGATCCGATTACTGCAAAAGAATTCATGGCATTGGTACGTGAAAAATCTAAGTTGGTAGAATTGGATGCAAAATTAGCTTCTCGTTCTGTGAATGAAGGATTCTCCGGTGGAGAGAAAAAAAGAAATGAAATTTTCCAAATGGCAATGCTGAATCCGAAATTAGCTATTTTAGATGAAACAGATTCAGGATTGGATATTGATGCCTTGCGCGTTGTTGCAAACGGTGTAAATATGTTGAAATCGGAAGAAAATGCAACCATCGTGATTACGCATTACCAACGTTTATTGGATTATATCATTCCTGATTTTGTCCATGTTTTATTCGATGGTAAAATTGTCAAAACAGGCGGAAAAGAATTGGCGCTTGAACTAGAAGAGAAAGGATACGATTGGATCAAAGAAGAATTGGCAAACAACTAGATATGACAGTTATTTCAAAAAATAAAATTGCCCTGCTGGAAGGATTGAATTCATCAGAATTAGCGGTGAATATCTCCGATAAACAATTGGCAGAATCGGTTTTAGAGAATATTTCTGTTCCTACGACAAGAGTGGAGGCATGGAAATATACACGTGTAGCAAAATTGTGTAAGAAGAATTATATCCAGAATTCTGCTGAATTATCTTCGGTAGAGGATTATTCAATGGATGACAATGCACATACGTTTGTTTTTGTGAATGGTAAATTCAACGCTGAATTGTCTTCTCAAGAAGAAATAGAGGGTGTAGAAGTTGTTTCTTTTGAAGAAATGAACGAAATACCAGCGACAAATACTCAAATAGAAGGAGAATTGTTCAATGCAATCAATACTGCTTTTTTATCAGGTGGAGTACACGTTCAAATTGCAAATAATGCAATTGTTGAAAAACCTATTCAGCTTATTCATGTTATAAAAGGAGAAGCTTCGATTGCTAATTTTAGAACAAATATATCCATTGGTAAATCTGCGCAAGCAACGGTTCACATTGGTTACTTTTCAGAGAATGGCGAAGATAAATTTTGCAATGTAAATGCTTCTTTTGAGGTTGGGGAGAATGCAAATTTAACCGTCAATAAAGTGCAATTCGAAGATGAATCAACATTTCATATCTCAACGGAAGAAATTCGACAAGATAGAAATTCTGTTTTCACATTGAATACATCGACACTTAATGGTGCATTGGTACGAAATAATGTTCACGTAGAAGTGAATGGAGAGAATTGTGTTTCCAATTTAAACGGTGTTTATTTATTGAAGAACAAACAGCATGTGGATAACCATACGGTTGTTGACCATAAAGTACCGCATTGTGAATCGCATGAATTGTACAAAGGTGTAATGGATGATAAATCGACGGCTGTTTTCAACGGGAAAGTTTACGTTCGACCAGATGCACAGAAAATAAATGCTTTTCAATCGAACGGTAATGTTTTACTTACCGACGATGTGACCGTTAATTCGAAACCAGAATTGGAGATTTACGCAGATGATGTGAAGTGTTCTCACGGTTCTACAACAGGACAATTGGACGACGAAGCTATTTTCTATCTTCAAGCAAGAGGGATTTCGAAGAGATCTGCTCACCAATTAATGGTGGCTGCGTTTATCGGAGATGTTTTGGATAAAATCGAATCAGAGAATTTCCGATTGTTTGTCAATGGAATTCTGAAAGAAAGATTTGGTTGGGAGTAAGTTTTTTCTTGTAGTACTGACAGGTCACGACCTATCAGTACTACAAGAAAATTACATATCATCATCCACATCGGCATTGAAATCTTTCAATTTTAAAGCGATTTCACTGAGGATAAATGCGCGTTTTTCGTCTTTTTCTCCATCACTTGTCATGTAGCTTTTTAAATGGCTTTCACATTCGAGTAAATCTTCTTCCATGAAAGGACCTTCTAAATTTTCAATGATGGTTAAGCAATCGATTGCTTCCAAAAAAGTACCGTGAATGGATATGAAAACAAATTCATCTACATAGCCCGAAAAATCTATTTTAGTATTCCAAATTGCAGTTAAAAAAGCTTGACGAATTGAAATGTATTTTTCATCATCAATCACAGCCATAATTTCTGCGCGAACTGAAGTGTCTTTTAGACTACTCAATAATTCAATGATTTCAGTCTTGTTTTGTGCTGGAATTTCATTGAGTAAACGATCAGCAATAGGCTTTATAACGGAATGATTTCCGTGTGACTCTAGAGATTTAATTGCTTTAGAAATTTTTTTTGAATCGTTTGAATTTAAATCTTCAATGATTTTATTCAATTTCTGCTGTTTTTTAGTCTCGGCCATTATTTTTTTCTGCAAATTTAAAGGTAAAAGTTAAGTTTTTGATATCTTTATTCAATGAATTCATCAAAGTTTGCATTTTTCTTTCTTTTTCTCTCCAGTATTGCTCTTTTTTCATGCAATATTGAAACTGCAAAAGCACCAAAGAATAAACAAATCATTATTTTATCGGATTATTTAACGCAGTCTGACACTTCTTTGTTTCTGTCTTTTCTTCATGAAGAAAATGTATCGATGCAAATTGTTCAAATGCAAGCCGATAAAATAATAGGGTTAATAAGAAACGAGGGAGCAAATATTCATGCAGATGTTATCATGGTTAAGACGATGTCTGATGTGCATAAAATGAGCAAACGTTCGTTGTTGCAAAGAATAAATTTCTCCAAAGACTTGACACAAGAACAGGGGAGATATGCATCGTGGCTTTATGATTTTGTTGGGTATGGAATTGATCCTTTTATTGTTGCAAGTACTCCCAAAAGAAAGGTTAGAATTTACAATGATTTATTGGAATCAAAATTTGTCAATGAATTGAATGAAAAAGAAACCATCTCAATGCTTTCACCGATAATGAATAAGCTTAAAAAGGTGGATGCAAATAAATGGGTGAAAAAATTCTCTGACAGTTCTGTTTCAAAATCAATGTTACTGGATTCTTTGAATAGAAATTTTCCGGTTTTAACATTATACAGTGACTTTTCTTCGAATAAAGATACTTTACTCGATTATTCGAACCGATATTTGCGTTATCCAAATTCGAAATCTACAGGATCTTTCTTCAATTTAAGAACCATTGCGATTATTAATCAAGCACAGAATTATTCAGTGGCAAAGGATTTTATTTTTTATTGTTTGGATGAAGAGAACAATCGAAGTATAAATAAATCGCTGAATACTTTTCCAATTTATTCTTCCAAAGAAGTTTTTAGAAAATACAGTGTGTCGCAAGAAAAGTTGGTGGAATACAATCAAATAATTGCACGCTTACTAAAAAAAGTGAATTAATCCTTCTCAATACTAAATCGTTTTATTTCTTGTTTTGTAATTTATTTTTTTGCATATTTGTAGCGAACCAAACTGCATCTATGCCCAC
>Ga0256845_1001467_pt1 | contig 18883 bp, 19 predicted proteins | sample RiftiametaG_FD_189101 | JGI IMG/M metagenome (GOLD analysis project Ga0256845, IMG submission 189101) | Tube worm associated microbial communities from hydrothermal vent at the East Pacific Rise, Pacific Ocean - Riftia | ecosystem: Host-associated > Annelida > Integument > Unclassified ...
AGATTTTTCGCTGCCCCAACCGTGTGAGCTTGCGGTGAATTTTTTCGATTCGTTGACATATCTGACTGATAGGCGACAGGTGAGCATGCATTTGCTGGCTGTGGCTGACGCGCTTGTTTCTGGTGGTTTGTATATTCTCGAAATTGGCGTGATTGACGATTTTGAAAACCATAATAATGAGGAAATCTGGACGGAACATCGCCGTGGTTGCGCCGTAACAGCAACCTACCTTCGGGATGGGGCGATTGATCCGGGACGTGGAACCTTTATTGAGCATTGCGCTTTTCGGGCGACATGCTGTGAACACCACTCATTTGTTGTTCTCAAACAGCCGAAATTGGCGTTATATTTGTATGAGTTCACCGATTTAGTCGGAAATGTCGGGTGTTTCACTCCTCTCGTGTATTTTGATGATTTTGCGTCTGATGCGTTTTTGCCGGAGGGGGCCGCGCCGTGGAGGGTCATCGCTGTTTTACAGAAAAATTGAATCAGCCGTGAATGATTGATGTCCACAGCTAAAGTAAGGAGTATCCGTGAGTTTTCAAGTGTTACAAAAAGATACGGGCAGTCGCGCTCGTCTGGGGAAATTGACAACGCCGCACGGCGACGTTCCGACGCCGATTTTTATGCCGGTCGGCACGCAGGGAACAGTGAAGGCGATGCTGCCGACCATGCTGCGCGAAATTGACGCTCGGATTATCCTCGGCAACACCTATCATCTGTATCTGCGGCCTGGTCATGAACTCCTGAAAACATTTGGCGGCTTGCACCGTTTTATGGCCTGGGATCGAGCGATTTTGACAGATAGCGGCGGGTTTCAGGTCTACAGCCTCGGCGACCTTCGGACGATTTCCGAAGAAGGGGTGACGTTCCGATCGCATCTTGATGGGTCGCTGCATACGCTGTCGCCGGAAAAATCGATTGAGGTTCAGCAGTGTTTGGGGGCAGATGTGATGATGTGTTTTGATGAGTGCGCCCCCTATCCTGCCAGCCGCGAGTATGTCAGTCGTTCGATGAAAATGAGCATGTTCTGGGCAGGGCGGTGTCAAGCCTTCCACGCCGAGGCGCAGCAACGGCCTGAAGAACTTGTCAATCCTGGTCAGTTGTTATTTGGCATCGTGCAAGGTGGGATGTATCAAGACCTGCGGGCGGAGAGTGTCGCGCAACTGGTGGAGATCGGATTTGATGGCTATGGGATTGGCGGATTGAGCGTGGGGGAGCCAAAATCCCTGATGTTTGAGGTGCTCGAGCAGACCACTCCGTTGCTGCCGGAGGATGCCCCTCGCTATCTCATGGGGGTCGGAACGCCATTGGACCTTGTGCGTGGAGTGGCTCTGGGCGTGGATATGTTTGATTGCGTTATGCCGACGAGAAACGCCAGAAACGGGTCTTTGTTCACAAAAACAGGGAAAATCGTGATTAAACAGGCCCAATATCGGGAAGACCTGCGTCCGGTTGAGGAGGATTGCACTTGCTACACCTGCCGGAATTTCAGCCGCGCTTATCTCAGGCATCTTTTCATGAGTAAAGAAATTCTTTCCTCTGTTTTGAATACCGTACATAATTTACATTTTTATCTTGACTTAATGACACGTATTCGAAAAGCTATTGTGACTAGCTCATTTGACGAATTTAAGGCGCAATTTGAGAATGGGTATCCAGAAAAAGATTCTAATTAATCTCGAAAGTGAACTGCGGAAAATATCGGTTTGCATGTGTCACTTTTCGCGTGATGTAAGGAGGGGTTCGGATTGTTTAGTTCAATACAATTACTGCTGAGTGCCGCTGGCGGCGGTGACATGCCGCCAGGAGGCGCTCTTGTGCAATTTGCACCATTAATCATTATTTTTGTGATCTTTTACTTCTTGCTGATTCGTCCTCAACAGAAAAAACAGCAAACCCACCGGCAGATGCTGCAAAACCTGAAACGAGGGGATAAGGTGCTGACGACCGGGGGAATCTATGGGACGATTGAGAGTCTCACAGATACAAGTATTCAACTTAAAATTGCCAATCAGGTAAAAATAAAAGTTTCTCGAAGCGCTATTGCGGGTCTGCAACAGGGTGAAAAGAATGAAGAAGAATAGGATGGTGGGCTGATGTTGAAAGGTGATTTGAAGTGGAAAGTTCCATTAATTGTGATAAGTGTGCTCTTCTGTGTATGGTATTTATTTCCGATCAAAGAATCGATTAATCTCGGGTTGGACCTCCAGGGGGGCTTGCACCTTGTGCTGGAGGTCGACGCGGAAAAAGCTGTAGAAGCTGAACTGGTGAAGGCCAAAGATTATTTAGATCGTGAACTAAAAAAGCAGCGCATCAAATTTGAGTCAATGAGTGTTGAGGCTTTTAATGCGTTAAAAATTACCGCCGCTTCAGCAGATGGCTTAGACAAAATTTCTCAATACATTGCCGATGAGTTCCCTCGTTTTGAAAAGAAGGGGATACTGCCTTCCGGGAACGTGTTGACGGTGGGGTTTCAAGACAAGGAAGTTGAATCATGGAAAGAAACGGCCATTCAGCAGGCGCTCCGAACGCTGCGGAATCGAATTGATCAATTCGGGGTGGCTGAGCCTATTATTCAACGCCAGGGGAAAGATCGAATTATTGTGGAATTGCCGGGAGTTGAGGACCTTCAACGGGCCGTCGATTTATTGGGAAAAACCGCAGAATTGCGGTTCCAACTTGTCAAAGAAGTGGCCGCCACCAAAGAAGAATTGTTGCAACGGCATGACGGAAAAGTGCCGTCTGGTTCTGAAATTCTCCAGGGCGATCCTTCCTCGACGGGCAGCAGCAGACCAGGAGCCTATCTTGTCGAGAAAGAAGCCAAAGTCACCGGAGCGAACTTACAAGATGCCAGGGTGTCGAAAGATGAGATGAATATGCCGGCCGTGAGTTTCGAGTTTAATCGGGACGGTGCGCGAGCCTTTGGGAAGCTTACCGAGAACAATATTGGGACTGGGTTAGCCATTGTGCTGGACGGCACGGTGCAATCCGCGCCGGTGATTCGCTCCAGGATTACGTCTCGAGGCCAAATTACAGGGAATTTCACGAGTGAAGAGGCCGCTGATCTCGCGATTGTCCTCCGTGCCGGTGCATTGCCTGCTCCGGTCAGAATCTTAGAAAATATCAGCGTTGGCCCAAGTCTGGGCGAAGATTCGATCCGGGCCGGAAAAAATGCGATTCTCATCGGTGGCTTTTTTGTGATCCTGTTCATGCTCCTCTATTACAAGATGTCTGGCATTATCGCTGATATTGCTCTCCTCTTTAATATGCTGTTTATCCTGGGAGTGCTCGCGTATTTCAAAGCCACGCTGACCTTGCCAGGTCTCGCAGGTATTGCTTTGACGGTTGGCATGGCGGTTGATGCCAATGTGCTCATCTTTGAGCGCATCAAAGAAGAACTGCGAAAAGGGAAAACGCTTCGTTCGGCAGTGGAAAATGGATTCTCCCGGGCAAATTTAACCATTTTGGATGCAAACCTGACCACACTGATTGCGGCTATTGTGCTTTTTCAGTTTGGAACCGGCCCGGTAAAAGGGTTTGCGGTCACGTTGAGCATTGGAATTGGTTCGACATTGTTCACGGCATTAATTTTGTCAAAAGTCATTTTCGACCTGGTCTTGCAGAGTGGGAAAATGAAACGACTCAGTATCTAGAACAGTGAGCAGTAGACAGTAAGCAGGAGCACAGTACGTGAGAGACAGGAGCAGGCAGATACAGAACGCGCGATCAAAATTTCGATCACGCGATATCTTTTGTTTATTGTCCACTGGTAACTGATTGCTGATGACTGGTAACTGATAACTGTTTACTGATAACTGATTGGTGACTATGGATATACAACAGAAGATAGGGTATGATTTCATTGGAAATCGAAATATCACTTTTGTGATTTCAATTGTGATTATCGTGCTTGGGATCGGGTCGATCCTGGTGAAAGGCGGACTGGAATTCGGAATTGATTTTGTTGGTGGAACACTTGTTGAAGTCCGTTTCAATGATATTCATGAGGTTGACAAAATCAGGTCCGCGGTTGAAGAGGCAAATTTCCCCAATTCCGTCATCCAGCGGTTAGGCGATGGGGAATTGGTGCTCATTCGGGTTCAAGGGGCTGCTGGGAACGAGAATGGCGCTGATGCCGGCGTTGATGAAGGCGGAAAAATTATGATCGCCTTAGAAGACGTGTTTGGCAAAGACAGTTTTGTGGTCAATCGGGTTGAGCAGGTTGGCCCCCAGGTCGGCAGCGAGTTGCGAAGAAGTGCTCAATTGGCTTTGCTGTTTGCGATTGCCGGGTTAGTGTTGTATATTTCCTGGCGGTTTGAGTCGAAATTTGCTTTGCCTGTGGCTATTATTGCGGTGGTTACCATAGGTTTATCCTCCTGGAATATCGCAATTCCAATCATTATTCTTGTGGCGTTGATCGCCGTATCGGTGGCATGCGTTGTGTTTGATTATCATTTTGCATTTGCTGCGATTGTGGCCTTGATCCACGACGTCTTGATTACCGTTGGCGTTTTTTCGTTGACGGACAGGGAAATCACCCTTCCTGTGATTGCGGCTTTATTGGCCATTATCGGGTATTCTCTGAACGACACGATCGTGATTTTTGACCGTATTCGGGAAAATCTGCGGCTCATGAGCCGGAAAGCGCCGAAAGACATCTTGAATACAAGTATTCGCCAGACCTTGACGCGTACGATTTTAACCTCGCTCACAACGCTTATGGTGGTTCTTGTCCTGCTGATTGTGGGAGGACATGTCATCAATAGTTTTGCTTTTGCCTTGTTTATCGGGGTCATTACAGGCACGTATTCGTCGATTTTTATTGCATCACCACTGTTGTTTTTGTGGAATCAAAAAGCGAGGGGCGGTATTTTCAGAAAAGCATAATCTTGCTCGTTTCCGGAGTCTGCTCTGTGTACGCAGACTCCGGTGTGCTGTCTTCCTTTGTGTTGCTGCTCATTGCATTAAGGATGAAGGTAGGAAACAGGATGTTGGGAAGCTTTAAAAACCTTGTCGGAAAAAAAGGAAAAGAAGAGGGACAGATTGCACAGTATAACGCTCTCTTGAAACAAGAGCCGAATAATCTGAATATCCGCTTGAAGCTTGGCGATCTCTATGCCAGGCTCGATGATAAAGCTTCTGCAATTCAGGAATATACGACAGCCGCTGTTCAGTATGCGAATGACGGATTCCTTGTGAAGGCGATTGCCTCAATAAAATCATTGTCAGGCTCGATCCTTCCAGAAAAGAAGCCCTCGACCGCTTGTCTGATCTCTATTTTCAACGGGGGGTTGTTGCTGATCCGCTTGTCCAAAACTATCGGGAAGCGCAGCAAAAAGAGAGCGACAAGAGTCGGGAGGAACTGGCGGCGTCTGAAACCGGGGCTGTTGCTGAGGCCTCTTTTTCTGGTGGTGAAGACATCGATGTCACCGGAGGAGAGGGGGAAACGCAACCTGAGCTTGCTGGGTATTGGTCGCAGATTTCCTTATTAGCGACACTCTCTCCTGCAAATCAGCAATGGCTGCAACATCATGCCATACTTCATACCTTTCGTGATCATGAGCCTGTCACCCGTCAAGATAAAGACCGTGATTCGCTTATCGTTCTGTTAGAAGGTACAATAAAATTATTCACAAAGGATAAAGAGGGGCAGGATACGCTGTTGGATATCCTGGAATCAGGGAGTTTTTTTGGGGGAACATCGCTCTTTGCTCCTCTGCGGCAAAACCAGGAGGAGCCTCATGAAAATGCCTTGATGGCTCTTTCTGAAGGGAAAAGTGTCGTCTTAGAAATCCCTTGGTCGATTCTCGCATCTTTAGTCAAACGGGAGCCTGCTCTCTCTGATGTGTTGTTGGCAGAGTATTATAAGCGCAAAACATCGGATGCAGCTTTGGCTCGTGTACCGCTTTTCAGCTATCTCGATCCCATTGAACGTCGAAAAATTGCGGAGCATCTTGCTCCGGTCCATATACGAAAAGGTTCGGTGGTTCTTCAGGAGGGAGAGGTGGGCGACGCGATGTATGTCATCAAGGCAGGGCAGGTCGGCGTGTACACGACCCTGATGGAAAATGACGAAGTGAGTGTCATTAAAATCGATCAGGAACGTTTGCATCTTGCGACTTTACACGAAGGTGATTTTTTCGGGGAACAGGCATTAATTACCCGTGAACCTCGATCAGCAACGATTATCGCTCTCACTGACGTTCACTTGTTGAAATTTACGAAGCATGATCTTGCGGTCGTTGTGAAACATTATCCCCGTATCGGGACCCTGCTGAAAAAATACCATCAACAACGGATTTCGGATACGTTGGAGTCGTTGCGATCAATATGGTAATGTCACAACACGTCAAGTCATCGGTAACTGTTAATCTAATTGCTGCAACCAATTCACGCGTAAATGAGATATGATTCTGATCCCCTGGTTGTGAAAAAAATTCTGACGGAGACTGACAGTCTCCAAAATATTCTTAACCATGCCCTTTCATTAGAAACAATCTCCTCACAGTTTTTTGACGAATCTGCGGTGTATGTCGCTTCGCTGCTCTTCACCCTTGATCATTTTATTACGCTTCATTCGCTGAATCCCCAATTTTCGTTGAGCCGTTTCAGCGCTCATTATATTGATAAAAAACTGTCGCTGCTCTGGGAAAGTATTTCGAAAGTCCTGCGGAAGAAAGAATTTGTCTCGCTGAAAGAACAAGTCAAGTGGAATATTGAACGGTTCGTGCATCCTCACCCGGCGGACCTTGACAATGAGCAATTGTTGATCTGTCTCTATAAAAAACTTGTTCAGGTGTTGCGAACCTATTATGCTGAATACGTGAAAGAGATGCACATTGTCGCCGTTTTGAGTGAATTTGTCGGCTGGATGGAACATATCGACACGCAGGGGCATCATGATGTGCATGCGGTTATTATTTTTGCTGAGAAAGTTGCTCGTGACAGCGCTGTGATTAACCATCGGGTCGAAGCGGTCAGGGACATTTGTGCGCATATCGGCGATCAATTGTTGCGGCAGAGCTCTCGGGACGTCTCTGAAGAAGCCTCTCTTCACGCGGCCTTGAGAGTGAGCCAGTTGTACTCTCCATATTTATTAGAGCTGTATAAAGCCCTGCTTGAAGATATGGAAATTATCGCGATTTCCAATCGGGATTATCATGCCTTTGAGAGGTACTGCCACCAGCATGATATCGATCTTTATGAAGAATACCACTATGTGCTGCAGGGGCATTTTCAGGAATATGTCGATATGATTGCTGCGGATATTTTTACCATCTTGACGTTATTACGACAGGCGAATCTTATTGTCAGGGCTGAAACGCTCCACAGACAATTTCTCGATTTTGAGGTGCCGGAAGAAGTGCTGGGAGAAAATTTATCGCAAGATGTCCATGTATTGGAACAAGCTGTACGGATGCTTATGAGAGTGTTTCCTGACATGGGTCAGCAATATGCTGCAACATTGAAGAAAGTGAAACTGTTCAAGGGTGCGATCATGAAGCCGGCGATCGGAGTCTATGGAGAGTATTTACGTGCTCCCGCTGAATTTTTTAAGCGACTCCCGGAAAACCAGTCTCGCTGGATTCCGGTTCTGGATAGTGCTCTGGCCTGTCTTGATCAAAATGATGACCTCTATCAAAAATGCCGCCAATTACGCAAGGAGATTGATGAGTTTGTGGTCGCTCAATAGAGAACTGTTCCGATGAAAGCCATGATTTTTGCCGCAGGGCTGGGAACCCGGCTGCGTCCTCTCACCGATACCATTCCGAAAGCGCTGGTGACTATCGATGACGTCCCATTGTTGGAAATTATTATTCAGCGATTACAACGCTGTGGGGTGACAGGTATTCTGGTCAACGTGCATCATCTGGCTGAACAAGTGCGTGAGTTTTTACACGAAAAACACTCTTTTGGCATGAATATTTCGGTATCAGATGAGACGGAAAAACTCCTGGATACGGGGGGAGGATTAAAGAAAGCGGCCTGGTTTTTTGAGGATGGTGAGCCGTTTTTCGTCCACAATGTCGATATTTTGTCGGACATTGATCTGCACGCTCTTTATCGGTTTCACGCTCAACAGCCCCAGGGACTGGCGACATTGGCCGTGACTGCAAGGCCTTCGACGCGGAGTTTATTGTTTGATGACAGATATGCCCTGTATGGTTGGGAAAACCGCCGTACGCAGGAGATCAAATTGGCGCGTAAGTGTCCGGCAGTCAGACACTCATTGGCATTCAGCGGAATTCATGTCATCAGTCCCGCAATTTTTCGTTTAATGCCTGAGCATGATACATTTTCTATCATCGATCTGTATTTACAACTCGCTGCGACAAAACAGATTCTGGCTTTTGAACATGATCACCGTATGTGGCTGGATGTTGGGAAGCTGGAGAATTTGCCCCGTGCCGCTGAGATGCTCCGGCATATTATGCCCTGTCAGGGTTGACTTGGTTTCCCTCGCTTCATGCCGTGCGTGTGTCAGGGCCTTTAACGCGTTCATATATCATGGAAGCCAGAAATCCAATGCCTGCCACCAAAATAATTGTCGCCCCAGAGGTTAAATTTAGCATATATGACAGCGTCAAACCGATCAGAGTAAAACTGACCCCCAGGATCGCTGACAGGATCATCATCTGGTGTAGTTTGTTCGTAAACTGGCTGCTAATCGCAGCCGGGATGGTTAACAGAGCAATCACCATAATCAAGCCGACCACGCGCATGGTTAACACAACGGTTAACGCGGTCAAACTAAGTTGCAACAGATAAAGAGGTTCCACCGGAACAGACAGCACACGGGCGTATTCCTCATCAAAGGATAAGGCTAAAAATTCATTGTAAAAGATATACACAACCAGGAGGATAAGCACATTCATGACGAGCATCATGACAATGCTCGAACGAGGAACTGCCAGAATACTTCCAAACAGATAACTCATCAAATCCGCAGCATAGCCCGGCGTCAGATCGATAAAGATGATTCCCACCGCCATGCCGATTGCCCATAGCACCCCGATCAATGTATCCGCGTGCTGCCGGGTTCGATGTTGCACGAGTCCCATAATCAACGCGGCAAGTAAACTGAAAGGAATGGCAACAAGCGTCGGTTCAACCCCTAAATAATATCCCAGGCCAATACCGCCATAGGCAGCATGAGCGATTCCGCCGCTGATGAACACAGTGCGATTGACGACAACATAGGAACCGATAATTCCACAGGCAATGCTCACCAGAATTCCTGCTAAAACGGCATTTTGCACAAACTCAAACTGTAAGGCTTCAAACATGAAATCAGTGAAAAGTTACAGGTGAGCTAAAGTTATAAGTGACCATCCGCTTTCATTCGTTCCCAAGCTCCAGCTTCGCCATGAAGGGGGAAGGGTTGTCACGTCAACTCACTTCAGTCTCTCTTTACTTTAGCTCATTTGTAACTTTTCAGTGTGGGGCTAAAACCCGATGTGGCACGCCGTGGGCGATGAGATCGACCGGGCACTGATATGTTTCCGCCAGCATTTCAGGGGTGATCCCTTTTTCATGATGACAAACCAGACGGCGATTCAAGCAGGCAATCGTTTTCGTATAGCTGGAGACGACCCCAATATCATGCGAGACCATAATAATCGTCATCTGCCCATTCAACTCAACTAATAAATCGTAAATGTCACGCTTAATTTGGCTGTCGACACTGGCAGTAGGCTCATCAAGCAGGAGAATTTGTGGTTGAGTGACCAAAGCCCTCGCAATAAGCGCCCGTTGCTGTTGACCACCGGAAAGTTTCCCGATCTGCCGATCCCGCAAGTCATACATTTTGACTTTCTGTAATGCTTCCGCGGCCAGTTCCCGATCTTCAGCGCGATATTTTTTCCCCAGGGGAATCCGCCCCAGGCGTCCCATTAAGGTTACATCTCCTACGGTAATCGGGAAATTTACATTGATCGTCGTTTTCTGTGGCACATATCCTATGTGACGACGACTTTGAGCGGCGGGCATGCCGAGCACCTGAATCTCCCCGTTGGTTGGCTTCATGAGACCCAGTAACAGTTTCAGGAGCGTGGTTTTTCCTCCGCCGTTTGGCCCGATGATACTGAGAAATTCTAACGGTTGAAGGGATAAATTAATATCCTCAAGCACAGGTTCCTGCCCATAAGAAAACCAGAGATGTTCTAATCGAATAACTTCATTTTCCATAGCACGGTCTCCTTATTTTGACAGCGCTTCTGCCAGAATTTTCGTTACATGTAACAGATTTTCTTTCCAATCAGCGGCAAGAGGATCGAGTATTTCAACCCTGGCCCCGATTTGTTTTGCAATGGTGTTGACGCTTCGCAAGCTGGTCTGGGGTTGAACAAAAAGGACTGTAATATGCTCTTTCTGCGCCAGTTTGATGAATGCTGCCATTTCTTTCACGCTCGGTTCTTTACCTTCGATTTCAATTGGGATTTGCTCTAAATTATAGTCTCGGGCAAAATAGGACCAGGCCGGGTGAAAGATCATGAATTTACGGGTCTTCAGATCGGAAAGCTGCGTCTGAATTGTGGCATCCAGGCTATCCAGCAACGTCAGAAATGCCTCCTTCTTGGCAGTATAGCTGGCCGTGTGCCCGGGATCGACGGTTATAAGTCCCTGATAGATATTTTCGGCCTGAATTCTGACCTGACGCGTCGAGAGCCAGATATGAGGGTCGCGTCCGTGGTGATCGGCTCCTTTCTCACGATGCTCATCAATGTACCCAACACCCTCAGTCGAATCAATCACATACATATCGGGATTTGTCGCCTTTATTTTTTCCCACCAGGCGATTTCGTAAGGAACCTTTATCCGAATATATACATCCACGTGACTCAGGTCTCGCATCTGCTTGCTCGTCGGTTCGTAGACACCCGGAAATGCCCCTTTAGGGAGCAGACTGCTCACATTAACGAACTCGCCGCCTAATTGTTGCACAACATAGAGTTGAGGACGAATACTGACCATGACCTGAAGCGGTTCTGACGCCTTTGCGGGCGAGAACACCGTGGTAGTGACGATATACACAAGCAACAGACATCCATAAAGTTGTGTTTTCATCGTAATTGCGTTGGAGCACAAATGTTCAGGAGTGCAGAAGCGCAGCTTTCGCCGTCAAAGCTTCGTGTTGACACCCCTGAACATTTGTGCTCCAACGTGCTCTTTCCATTCTTTCAGGGAAATGCAGTGTCTTTGTTGAATGTGAAATGTATCCACCTTGTCAGTGTCTATATGTCAAGGGGAAAATGGGAATTTTTTACTGCAGCTGGTGACTAGGCAGGTATCTCAGACAGAAAACCCTTGACGTGAAGATATGTGTTAGTGACAATGTCTGAAAATGAGCAATCTCCTTGGTCCTCTCCGGAAAAAAGGGATTGTTAAGGTGAATTAAGGATACTGACGGTTGATACAGGAGAAACATGATGCTCTCGCAAAATGTCTTACCACCAACCTATTTGTTTATAGCCATTGTGCTGATGGTCATTCTACACTTTTTTTTCCCATTGGCAAAAATTTTTCCGTTTCCCTGGAATCTGCTGGGGGTGATCCCTTTTGTCGCAGGATGTATCCTCAATATGGTTGCTGACCGAGCCTTTAAAAAGGTTGATACGACTGTCAAACCCTTTCAGGAATCAACGACGCTGATTGTGAGGGGGGTGTTTCGGTTGACGAGAAATCCCATGTATGTCGGATTTGTCCTGATTCTTCTTGGAATTGCCGTATTCGCAGGCTCGTTGACGCCCTGTCTCATCGTGATTGTATTTCCTCTTCTGATGGATGTGATCTTTATCAGGGTTGAAGAGCGGATGTTGGAAACAACCTTTGGTGAGGCGTGGCTGGAATATAAGAAACAGGTCAGACGGTGGATATAACTTACGCTGCCCATCATTCCTCCCGGAGGGACAACAGAAACAGCCCATCGATTTACGTGACATTCATCATCGCCCCTCTTTTTTACAACTGATGTTTTATCGTCTGAGGGGCAAACGCATAGATAGCCTCAGAAGGGGGGTCTGGACTCTCAAGGTACTTTTCCCGTAACCTATTCAGGTAGTGTTCAAATTCTTTAAATTGCTGATTGCGCAACAAGTCGCACAGGATTTTGTACTCGTCAAGAAGTTGGTAGCCATGTGAAATATACATGGGACGCAGGGTCGAAATTTTTTGAGACCATTCGAAATCGTGAATGGCTTTTGGGTTTTTTTTCCCAAAGATGCGCAGGCCAAGTTTTCCTGCTCTATAGGTTGATAAAGTAATTGGCTGTTCAAGAAAATATTTTCGTTTCAAAAGATAGGTTCGGTCTGGATTGAACATATCTAAAGTATCGACAAGCCGCAGAATTTTCGCTTCACAGGTGTTTATCGGAAAGAGTTGAAAACGGGAATGTTTCCTGATCACATATTTAACCGCTGCGTGCAATTCTGGATCAATACCGGCCTTATGGGCGAATTGTGAGAAATACCTGCTTGCCCCAACGCCTTCATACAGTGTCAGCCACACGAGAGACATGCTGTGTTTAGGGTCCTTATCGGCTCTCCAACAGTCGTGCCACAGGATTGCGATAAAGATAATTTTCACATTTGTCTTATGAGCGATGCGTTGAAACTCATCTGTGCGGATAAATTCATCAAGGTAGCCTAACATCCGGTGAACATGGGAACTGTCATGAAACTGATCGACGCTTTGCGACATGATCACCAGTGCCTGTCGGCACAATACGTCTTCTTCTGAAGTCAGCTTGATATGATGCTTTGTGGTAAATTCGTTTGGAAGCATTATCCATATTCTCCTTTTCGATGTCTCCTTTTGAAGTCATGGCGTTCTTTTCAGATGCGCTATCCAATCATGAACCTCATAACAGATCATCCAGACAAAAAGCAAGAAGAAATAACCCCATTTCATGTTTGATACTCTCTTTTGGAGAAAAAATATTCCGGGGTCACGTTGATGAACGTGAAATTGGCGTGGTTGGATTTTTGGGACAGTTTTTTTACAATGAATGCGGCGAGGGGCCGGGGGAGTGCTCTTTACCTGATTCCCCCGGTGGATAAGGTCTTTTCACAGGTCTCTTCTGTAAACCCTCCGAGGTGGAGCTACTCTACGCACGCATCTTTTTCCGCCACGTGTTTTTCAACATGTGGCGGAAAAAGATTTACGAAAGCGACCAAATACGTTTCAAGCGTGTCATAGCAGAATCCCAGGCTGAGTCCTGCTTTGGAGACGGCAGTACCAAAATGTATTGCGCCATGCCATGATCGAGAGCGATGCGGCTCGCTTCAACCATAATGAGCGAAGGCCCATTGCCCTGCCCATTATGAATAACCTCGAAGTGACTCCCAATATATATCCCCATCATCAAGAGACGTTCCCGAAACTTTCGATCTCCGCTCAGTTTGACAACAATCCCTTGCTGTCCATTTATCAGAGTACTTAACGGATAAAGCTGTAATTGATCCATGCCTGTCTCCCCGAATGTTTACCCGATCCACTCATACATGTCCATTTTACCGGGATTGCATTCTGTACAACCTTTACAACTACAGCTGCCGTTCTGTTTTCGCACTTTTCCCTTCCTAATCCAATGCTCCAGCATTCCGCGCACTGCTTCCGGTTCGCTCTGAAAATGAAGGGCGAGATCGTGGAGCGTTGCATATTGATGTCGCTGAACGTAGTGTTTGATGTCTGAAAGAATCATCCTGGCATATCCGCTTCATGCGCGGCCTTCCCTTTTTTCGTTAAGAGAAGACAGCGCACAAGCGGACGTTTATTCATAGATTTTGACAGGCTGGAAGATGCCCGACACGAATTGTTTTCTTTTTTGTCCTATGTAGCGCAACAAGAGGATTGTCACCCCAAACACTACAGCAATAATACTGAGCCAGGCCAATGAGGAGGCCGGGTGACGTGAGAATGTGGCGACTTGATAAAATAGGGTCGCTGCCAGATACGCCAGGCTGGTTGTCCATGCCCCGGCAAAGAGCGTCCATTGCCAGTTAGTTTCCCGATAGACCGCCGCAATCGCTGCCACACACGGGAAATAGAGCAAGATAAAGAGTAAATAGGCAAAAGCCCCGATTTTTCCGTCAAACAGGGCTGTAATCAACCCAAATGTTTTGACGCTGACCTCCTGTTCTTCGGCTGCGAGTTCAATATTTTCTACCTCGCCCACCGAAATACCGAGGGGATCGAGCAGCGTAGCAGCAACACCAGACAGATTTGCCGGAATTGTGGCAAAGGCATCACGGATACCGCCCCAGAACGAGAAGGCGGTGTTCTCTGTATCTCCGTCCTGTCCTGTCGTTTCGAGTTGAGAGTAGAGCGCATCTAAAGTCCCCACCACTGCTTCCTTGGCAAAAATTCCGGTAAAAATTCCGACCGTTGCCGGCCAGTTTCCCTTGCGGATACCGATAGGAGTAAAAATGGGGGTAATCGACTGCCCAATCGCGCTGAGCACAGATTGTTCGGAATCCTCATTGCCAAAGGAGCCGTCAGTTCCCAGTGAATTGAGAAAGCTCAATAATACGACAATCACGATAATCACTTTCCCCGCACGGATCATAAACGCTTTTAAACGATCCCATGTGCGCAGCAGTACAGCTTTTACAAGCGGACGATGGTAGGGTGGCAGTTCCATCACGAATGGAGAGGCTTCACCTTGTAGCAGAGTATTCTTCAAGATTAATCCGGTCAAAACAGCAAAGCAGATTCCAATCAGATATAAACCAAATACCAGGTTCTGCCCACCGGTCGGGAAAAATGCTGCGGCAAAAAGAGCGTAGACCGGCAGGCGCGCCCCACATGACATGAAAGGATTCATCATAATTGTCAGGGTTCGGTCACGCTGATTTTCCAGGGTACGAGTAGCCATGACCGCCGGAACCGTACAGCCAAACCCAACCAGCATTGGCACGAAGGATTTACCCGGCAGGCCGATATATCGCATGAACCGGTCAATCACAAAGGCGGCGCGGGCCATGTATCCGGAATCCTCAAGCAGCGAAAGAAAGAGAAACATGAACGCAATCGGCGGAATAAAGGTGGCGACCGTTTGAATTCCGCCGCCAATACCATTCGCAAGCAGTATTGTTAACCAGACCGGACTTCCGCTTGATTCCAAAAGATGGCCGAAACCATCGACAAAAATTGTCCCGGCAAAACCATCGAAAAAGTCGATAAAGGCTCCGCCCACATTGATTGTAAACATAAACATCAGATACATCACGCCTAAAAAAAGCGGGATACCGGCGAGACGATTCAGAACAATGCGGTCAATCCGGTCGGAAACGTTTTGGTTGACCTGAGTCTCTTTTTTTACCGTTTGCCCAGTGACCGATTGGATAAATCCGTAACGACTGTCAGCGATTACCACATCAGCCTCTTCGCCCAGGGCTTTTTCGATTGCTGCACAGTGCCTGGCAAGTTGAACCTGAATGGAGGAACCAACGGTCTTTTTCACCATCTCGTCACCTTCGAGGAGTTTCAGGGCGGCCCATTGGGGGAGAAACCTCCCGTTCACAGCAGGTTCTATAATTGGGAGCATCTCCTGGATGGCGTACTGAATTTCCTGGGGATAATCTACTTTTGCTGAAGACATGGATCGTTTTTCTACCTCAGTCATGATGGCAGTCTTCAATGGCCCGATGCCTTCAGATTTGCTGGCAACAATCGGAATGACCGGGCAGCCCAACTGTTGTGACAGTTCTGCAATCTTGATCGTCATGTTGCGTTTTTTGACAATATCCATCATATTCAGCGCGATGACCATCGGAACGCGCATTTCCAGCAATTGTACGGTGAGATAGAGATTTCGTTCCAGGTTTGAGGCATCAAGAATATTCAGGATGACATCTGGTTCGCCGGACAGAATGTAATCCCTGGCGACCTGCTCATCAACCGAGAATGCCGACAAAGAGTAGACCCCAGGAAGGTCCACCACCTGGATGTCCTGACCGTTATACGTGTATTCGCCGGTTTTCCGCTCGACTGTTACCCCCGGCCAGTTCCCAACCCGCTGTTTGGCTCCTGTCAGCGCGTTAAATAATGTCGTTTTACCGCAATTCGGGTTTCCTGCGACGCCAATTGTTATGCTGTTCATGCGTTTCCCTCCTGTTCGACGAGAAGCGCTGCCGCTTCGTTTTTCCGTAAGCTGAGCGCAAAGTCCCGTATATGAATTTCAACCGGATCACCCAGCGGAGCCACCCGTTTCACGGTAAATTCAGTTCCACGGGTCAACCCCATTGCCAGCAGTTTTTCACGATATGCCGAATTTCCTTTCGCGTATCCGACAATTTTCCCTCGATTTCCCACGTCTAAATCTCCTAAACATTTGTTCATACTGTCCTCCAGGCCAGGTGTTTCTGAAACAGCGTTTCAGGTGGGTTGTTGTTGAACCCCAGGAAGAATGGTTCTCAGGAAGAGGAGCCACAAAAATCTGTCTGGTCATGTCCTGCCCGATAGCTAATCGCGTTTCACCCAGGGCTATCAGCATCGGAACTCCATTATCCCCCTGATGGAGAACCTTTACTTCTCTGCCGGCATGGAGTCCCATGCTGATAAGACGGTGTTGGAACTCCTTCCCCCCTTTTACAGTGACAACGACTCCTTTTTGTCCGGCCTCAAGTGTATTGAGTGCTTGAATTATGGCATGTTTCATGGTATTCTTCCTGTTTAGCAATTCCTGATAATATTTTGGCTGTTACAGATACTTCATTGTACTTAGTTTAAGCAGTGTGTACTTATAATTTAAGTCTTGACTAATATTATAAGTATAGAACTAAATGTCAAGATTTTTTTGAGAATATTTTTTATGGAAGTTTAAAACGACTTGAAAATGGGTTGATTGAAGTGACAGGGACTCAGGTTAGCTGGCGACCCGCATTAAAAATGGGAAATCAGAGATTGATTCAGTATGTTGGGCGACACACAATTTGGGTGAAAGCGTTCACAAGGTGACAAAAAAGAGGCGCAATACGTGTGGTAAGCTACGAAGATGTATGAACGGTATTGTTTTTGTGAGCGTTGAAATTATCCACGAGTTCCAGCAGACAACGCTCACATTGGTCGTGCTTTTTTCCATGCTCGCAGTAGTCCGAAAACCCTTTTAACCACCCCTTCCCTTTAAGTGGGCAGGCTTCCAGAAATTTGATAAACTGAGTCAGGCGTTCTACAACGGTGTTTGAGATATCATGTTCTATTTTACAGGCCGCTTTTTCCGCTTCTTTCTCATCGATCGCCAGTACGTTTACCAAAAAATGCTGAAGTGTCGCATGGCGATGAACAATGTTCTCTGCAATAGCGCGGCCTTTTGTCGTCAGTGTAATCAGATCGTACGGCGCATAATTAATCAGCTTTTTTTGAGCCAGAATCCGCAATGCGGCGGTGACAGAAGCTCCTTTCACCTGCAAGCGTTCTCCAATATCTTTGGCTCTGGCGGCTTGTTTTTTACTCTCAATATGAAAGATTGCCTCTAAATAATGTTCAAGACTCGCACTAAGCGATTCATCAGGATTCAATGCCTACTCCCTCCCCGGTGAAAATGATGAAAAAAATTTCAGAAATCTTACGAGAGCGTTTATTTTAAAAGTGAGGAGTTTTGTGTCAAGTACTTTTCATGAATATTACCGGAACTCAGGGAGGTTTCTTCCATGTAAGGTGTCAATATCGGTCGAACGTTCCAGCCCGACTGGTCGAAGCAGAAGCTTCGACCTGCATGTCCTCTCGGGCCAATGTCAGAGTAACACTTTGACGCTCTAATATGTCTTTGTCCCTCCGGGACGGGTTTTTATACTCGAAGTACTCCAAGTACCTGAGACACTCTACTTTGTGCTCAGTTTGAATGTAATCGGAATGGTGAGCGTCAGAGAATCTACGGAGAGTCCCCGGGGAAATTTCGGAAATCGTCGAATGCTCTGAATCGCCGCTAATGCGGCTTTGTCAAGAACCGGGTAGGCAGATTGCTGGTGCAAAGTCAGATGACGAATTTCGCCTGATGACAAAATCCGGAGTTTCATCACAACAGTCCCTTCCCAACCCTGACGTCTTGCACGTCGGGGATAGCGTTTGGCCTTATTGATACGGTGGACAAGCTGCCGGAGATAACTGTTCAGTACCTCTTTTTCAGTATCTTGAGTATCGTGGCGAGTATCTTCCTGCTCATGATGACTGCCAGCTTGTTTCCCTGGTGAATGTTTTTGCTGTGGACGTGCAGTTTCTCCGCCTCCTGATCGGTTTTGGGTGTGCGATACATCAGAGTTTACATCCGATCCGGCGGGCTGGTCAACAACCCTGTCAGGCGGCGTCGCCATCAAAGCCGGGGAAGGTATTTTGGTCGGTTCTGGTCTGTTTATCGGCCCTACAGTTGGGGAAGGCGTTATTGTTAGGCGGACTGTCGGAATTGGGGTGGTTGTTGGCGTCGGGGTTGCTGCCGGGCGTGGCGCTGTTGGCGTCGGGGTGGCTGTCGGCTCCGGGGTAAACGTGGGACGCGGGGTGATTGTTGGAGTCGGAGTTGGAGTCGTTGTCGGACGCGATGTTTGAGTTGGAGTCGGTGGGACTGTTGGGCGTGGAGTCGGAGTTGTTGTCGGTATCGGTGTCACTGTTGGAGTTGATGTTAAAGTCGATGTCGGTGTTGGAACCGGTGTGATTGTTTCTGGCTGCGGCGTTTGGAAATAGATGATAGCGTGGACTGTTTTGCGTAGCACCGCCGTTGAGATATGTTCCCGTTTGTCAGGTTTTTTCTGGTGAAATGGGTTTTCTCTTGTGATATTTTGGCGCGGCTGCCTGGCTGCTGACTCATGGATGTCAGCGCTCTGCCCGCCTGGAAGGGAAAATACGCACAACAGGAGGCTTATTCCCAACAATAGAGCACCATGCAAAG
>Ga0256845_1001468_pt1 | contig 18869 bp, 12 predicted proteins | sample RiftiametaG_FD_189101 | JGI IMG/M metagenome (GOLD analysis project Ga0256845, IMG submission 189101) | Tube worm associated microbial communities from hydrothermal vent at the East Pacific Rise, Pacific Ocean - Riftia | ecosystem: Host-associated > Annelida > Integument > Unclassified ...
TACTGTCAGCTAAAGTGGGTTGTTTTTGTATTTTCATATACAAATATAACAACTATAATGCTGATAATTAAATGATTACACAATTAAAACAAACCAATTTATAAATAATTTACCGTGCAACGGTCTTGTATTGTCTGTAGCATTAGCAGGTGAAACAGTTGCCAACATTTGTAATGTTCCACTATTTGTAGTAATAGTAGTTGCACCAGCTTGTCCTTGTACTATTATTGAATTTGTGAATACAGTTGTATTATTTCTATAAGCAAAAGAGATATAGTTGCCTAGTTTCTCACCAGAAATCAGTACATCTTGATCATTATCACCGTCTATATCTGCAAAAGCGATAGAGCTACGTGTAATGTTTTCAAAAGGTGTTCCTGTAATTGTAAACGTACCACTTCCGTTATTTATATATAGTTTAGATATTCTTTGGGAAAAAGTGTTTTCTCCTGTTATTAATAAATCTTGATCATTGTCGTTATCAATATCAGCAAAAGCAATAGAACTATTAACTACTCCGTCAAAAGGCAGTCCTGTAAGCTCAGTAAATACACCACTTCCATCATTTGTATAAAGTTTTGATATTTTTTGGTTGGAATTATTTTGCCCTGTGATTAATACGTCTTGGTCATTGTCTCCATCAATATCAGCAAAAGCGATAGAACTTTTGATAACTCCATCAAAAGATGTACTTGTAACTTCAGTAAATATTCCACTTCCGTTATTGGAGTAAAGTTTAGTTATTATTTGATTTGCGCTATTTTGACCTGTAATTAGTACATCTTGATCACTATCTCCATCGATATCTGCAAATGCAATTGAAGTACTAAGAACTCCAACAAAAGGTGTACCTATAACTTCTGTAAATATTCCATTCCCATTATTAGTATAAAGCTTAGCGATCCTTTGAGCTGAATTATTATATCCAGTAATTAACACGTCTAAATCGTTATCATTATCTATATCTGCAAAAGCTACAGCACTATTGTAAACATCCTCAAAAGGTGTTCCTGTAGCTTCAGTAAAAGTTAAGAATCCATTACCATTATTTGTATAGAGTTTTGTTGTTGCTTGGTTACTGTTATTGTATCCGGTAATTAATATATCTTGGTAGTTATCACCATTAACATCAGCAATAGCGACAGAACTATGATAAACTCCAACAAAAGGACTTCCTAAAATCTCTGTAAAGACACCATTTCCATCATTTCTATAAAGTTTAGATGTACCTTGAAGAGAAGTGCTAGTGCCGGTAATTATCACGTCTTGGTCGTTATCACCGTCCATATCTGCAAAAGTAACAGAACCATCTACAGCTCCATCAAAATCAATTGGTGTAATTTGTTGGAATTGCGCTTTAGCTCCAAAGCCAAATGTTGTAATTGTTAAAATTGATAGTAAAATTTTTCTTGCATTGAGCGTAGCCGAAATGTTCATGATTTTTAGTTTTTTAAGATTTATAAACCAAATCTATGTAACTAGGTATGATTTTAAGAAAAAAGTTTAGGAACAGCCAACTTTCTTTATTAATGGACAATTTTTGTTGATTTAACTTTTTACTATTTCTTTTGAGTAATAACTAAAAAACCGATTCTCAAATAAATGAGAACCGGTTTTATGAAAAAAACTTTACTAGATTACTCTAGTGTAATCAACAGCGTCACTACTCACTATCGAACCTCTTAAAATAGGAGGATTTGTCAAACTAATTATTCTTAATCTTTAATAAATTTACTTACAGCCATACCGTTTTCGGTTTGTATTTGTAAAAAGTAAATTCCTTTTGTTAAATTAGATACATCAATAGTATTGTTATTAGAAACAATAGTTTTTACTATTTTACCAGTGATGTTTAAAATTGAAATACGCTGAATTTGTTCATTGACTGAAGTCGAAACGCCAAATTCAATATTTAATTGATTAGTTACAGGGTTAGGATAAATGCTAATGTTTTGGGTAGCTATTTCACCAACACCAGTAGCACTATTACAATTTAAACTAAAACTTGCTATTGCATCAATATTTGTCCAGTTGGTTGTACTGTAAGCAACGTTATCTACTTCGATACAAGTTAGGTTGGGGTTGTTTATTGCATCAAAATTTGTAATACTAGTATTATTGCCATTTGCCACATTTAAAGAACTTAAAGAATTATAATTACAGTACAACCAAGTTAAAGCTGTATTTTGTGTTACATCTAAACTGCTTAATGAATTATAATTACAGTACAACCAAGTTAAAGTTGTATTTTGTGTTACATCTAAACTGCTTAATGAATTAGAATAACACCATAACTGAATTAAAGCGGTATTTTGTGTTATATCTAATGTGCTTAGAGAATTGTTGTTGCAATACAATAGAATTAAAGCTGTATTTTGTGTTACATCTAAAGTGTTTAAGGGGTTGGTGTGAGAATACAATCTAGTTAAAGCCGTATTTTGAGTTACATCTAAACTAGTTAAGGAATTATTATTGCATTCCAATCTAGTTAAAGCCGTATTTTGTGTTACATTTAAACTACTTAACGAATTAGAAAAACACCGTAAGTCTGTTACTCCTGTAAAAGCTTCAATACCCGTTAAATCAGAAATATTTAAACTACTACAATCAATTGTCCCCGCAAAAGCACTTGCCTCACTACATTGTATTTCTGTATCACCATTGGTGTTAATAGCTGTATTACCCACTAAATAAGCTTTAAAGTTAGCATCTGGGATGGTTACTAAACAAGGGCAATTGGTACTAAAGCTAGATGCTGCATCTATGCTTGTCCAGTTAGTGGTGCTGTACGCTACATCATCTACTTGAATGCAGGTTAAATTTGGATTAAAATTAGCTAGAAAATTAGAGGTATTGATATTAGAATTACTGCCATTAACTACGTTTAAACTCGTTAATGAGTTGTTCTGACAACGAAATTGATTTATCCCTGTATTTTGAGTTAGGTCTAAACTCGTTATAGAGTTGTTATTGCAATATAATAAAGCTAAAGCTGTATTTTGGCTCACATCTAAAGTACTTAAAGAGTTTCCTTGACAATACAATTGTATTAGCCCTGTATTTTGAGTTACATTTAAACTTAATAATGAATTGTTTTGGCAATCCAACTTAGTTAAAGCTGTATTTTGTGTTACATCTAAACTTGCTATCGTATTATTAAAGCAAATTAATTCCGTTAAAGCAGTAAAGGCTCCTATGCCTGTTAAATCTGATATAGATAAATTAGAACAATTAAGCGTTCCGGTATAAGCTGCAGCTTCAGTACATTCAATTACTGTATTGCCATTGGTATTAATAGCTGCATTACCAACTAAAAAAGAATTAAAATTGGCATCAGGGATATTTACAATACAAGCTCCGCAGTTTGTACTAAAATATACACCAGTATCTATAAAAGACGACCATTGTGCAGTACTGTATGCCGCATTATCTACTTGTATGCAAGTTAAATTAGGGTTAATATAAGCAGTAAAAACAGTGATATTTGTATTGTTACCATTGGCTACATTTAAGGATGTTAAAGAGTTGTTATAACATTTTAAAATTGTTAGGGCTGTATTTTGGCTCACATCTAAACTTGTTATAGTGTTAGCGTAACATCTTAAGATAGTTAAAGCCGTGTTTTGCGTTACATCTAAACTTGTTAGCGTATTGGTATAGCAATTTAATTGCGTTAAGGCTGTGTTTTGTGATACATCTAAAGCACTTAAAGAGTTATTGTAACACCATAATTGAGTTAAAGCAGTTAAAGCTTCTATACCTGTTAAATCTGAGATAGATAAACCACTGCAATTAATAGACCCTGTATAAGCAGTCGCTTCACTTACTTGTATTTCGGTATCTCCATTGGTATTAATAAGTGTATTGGCAATTAAATAAGCTTTAAAGTTGGCATCTGGTATGTTTACGTTTTGTGCCTTAGCCCCAAAGCTAAATGCTGTTAATGCGATAATACTTAGTAATATTTTTCTCATAGTTTTTAGTTTTTTATTGTTTGCATTTAGTCATTCAGAACAATAAAATTCAATTCCGATTTTTCGGGATTAGAAAATTGAAGTGATGAATCTCTCTTGTCTAAATAGATTCATCACTTCATTTTATTTACTTGCTAAAGCAAGTATAAAATATCGTTCTGAATGACAGTTAAATAGGTTTTTTACTCTTTAATAAACTTACTTACAGCCATACCATTTTTAGTTTGTATTTGTAAAAAGTAAATTCCTTTAGTTAAATCAGACACATCAATGGTGTTTGTATTAGTAACAACAGTCTTTACTTTTTTACCAGTAATATCTAAAATTGAAATACTTTGAATTTGTTCAGCTGTATTTAATGTTAACTGGAAAGTAGTAGGGTTCGGGTAAATACTAATGTTTAGCTTGTTGTATTCTGAAATACCTGTAGCTGCTGTATAATCAAAAACTCTTACATGGCCGGCATCAGTTCCGTTACCATCGTTTTTCATTCCACCAATTACAGCAATTGATCCATCATTGCTTAAACTAACAAAAGCACCTTGATCTCCAGCAGCTTCTCCGTCAATATCAGCTCCTAATTGAGTCCATGTACCACTAATGTTTTCATAAACTCTTACATGACCTGCATTGGTTCCGCTATCACTATTACCTGATGCACCAACTGCCACTCTCGAGCCATCAGCATTCAGGCTAATACTAATTCCTGCATAATTTGTACCTGCTTCTCCGTCAAGATCAATACCAATTTTTGACCAAGAACCACCTGTATATTGATATACACGTGCACTTCCAGAACCATTTCCATTCCCATCATTTCCTGGTGCTCCAATTGCTAATGTTAATAAACCAGAATTATTTAAATCTCTAGTTAAAGCTATAGAATGTCCAGAGTTATCACCAGAAGCTTCACCATCTATATCTCCTCCCACTTGTGTCCATGAGTTAAAACTTGATTGATAAACACGTACATGGCCTCTGTCTAAACCTCCAGTACCATTCTTAAGCTTTGCCCCAATAGCTACTGTTGTTCCATCTCCACTTAAACTTACAGAATGACCAGATTCATCATAACTTAACTCTCCATCAATATCATTACCATTCTGTGTCCAAATTCCATTTATACTTTGTGAGTATACTCTAACATGCCCTGCACTATTACTATTACCATTACCATCATTTTTTGTTGCACCAGCTGCTAAAACCTTTCCATTATCACTAATACTTACAGAAGATCCAAATTCATCGCCAGAAAATTCACCATCAAAATCAGGTCCAATCTGCGTCCAAGTACCACTTATATTTTTGTAAACACGAACATGTCCAGAGTTAACTCCATTTCCATCATTACCGGGAGCACCAATAGCTACAATAGTCCCATCATTATTGATACTTACGCTACTTCCGGAATAGTCTCCAGCAGCTTCTCCATCAATATCAGCACCAATTTGAGTCCAAGTACCGTTGATGTTTTCATAAACACGAACTTGACCTGCATTTTGAAAACTACCATCGTTTTCTTTTGCCCCTATTGCTATTATTGTTCCATCACCATTTGCACTAACAACGCAGCCAGACCAATCCCCTGCAGCTTCTCCATCAATGTCATTTCCTATTTGATTCCATTGAGCACTTGCACTTAGCGATGCAAATACAATTGCACTTAGTAAAATTTTTTTCATAATTTTTTAGTTTTTTAAGATTTATAAATCAAATCTATTTAACTAAAAATGGTTTTAAGAAAAAACTTTAGTAACAGCCGTTTTTGTTTATTAACGGACGAAAAGTGTAGATAAACTGTTGTTTTTTTAAGGTGAGAAGATGGAAGGTGATTCGGTATTACTGTGTAATACGCTCTTCAAATTCAGGTTTTTTATATTTTGATAGCTTGGCTATAATGTTTTTTGATAGCTCAATTTCTAATTTAGATTTAGAAAAATTGATGAGGTGAGATAGGTTCACTATCCACGATTTATGAGTACGAAAAAAGTTATTGTTATGATCGAGCGTTTTCTCAAAATGTTTTAAATTTTTACTCATTAAGTAGCTTCCTGTTGAGGTATGAATACAGCTATAAGCCTCTTGTGCTTCTATGGCTATAATATCTTTGGTATCAGTAATAATATGACTGCCGTTTTGTTTGATAACTAGTTTACTAAGCTTGTCGCTTTTTAAATTTTGAGTAAGTGCTTTGTAATTAGACTCTGTTTGGTTGAGTTCAATTTTAGTAGTTAATTTTTCTACAGCACTTTTTAGTCGGTCAATTTCTACAGGTTTTAATAAATAATCTACTGCCGAAATTTCAAAAGCTTTAATCGCGTATTGATCATAAGCTGTTACAAAAATAATTTCAAAATTTACTTCTTCAAAAAAAGATACCAATTCATAACCTGCATAGTTGGGCATTTCTATATCTAAAAAAACAACTTGGGGTTGCATTTTTTTTATTGTTTTTACAGCCTGAACAACATCACAACAAGTGGCTATAATTTTTAACTGTGGACAAAAACGTGTAACTAAATTAGATAGCACATCTCTTGCGCTTTCTTCATCATCTACAATTATACACGTTATTTGGTTTTCCATTTTTCAAATGTATCAACTTAATTGATTAGTACTGATATTATTTTTAGGAATAGCCTATTTCTTTTAGGAATGGAATGTTTTGTCATTCCGATTGGAGTGACGTAGGAGCGTAACAGAGGAATCTTTTAACTTTTATACTATTTGTTTAAAGGTACCTCTGCTGCGGTGGGTATGAGTGGATTGTGGTCAGTAACTCTGTTTAAAAGGCATATTAATAATCACTTTAGTTCCTGAAGCTCCTTCATTGTCCATTAAATCTTCAAAACGAACGCCTAAATCTTGTTGGTAATGAGATTTCATAATTTCGAATCTACTACGGGTAGCATTTACCGAAAATGATTGATGACTTTTCTGTCTTCTATTTTTTATCTCTTGTGCTTTTTTTCTGCCAATGCCATTATCAGTAATTGTACAATGGAGTATGGTGTCTTTGCTAAAAGAAATGGTTAATTTTTTTAATCCGTCTTTGTGTAATAAACCATGTTTAATCGCATTTTCTACAAAAGGCTGCACTAACATAGGGGGCACCTGTACATCACATAAATCACATTCAATACGATATTCAAAATCAGCTTTAAAACGTAGTTTTTCTAATTTAAGGTAAGTTTTTAATAAATCAATTTCATCTTCAATATCAATAAATTCTTTATCAGAAAAATTTAGTGTTTGCCTAACTAATTTAGAAAACTTAATGATGTAACTGTACGAATTATCAATGTCACCTTTAAGTATTAAATCTTGTATTGAGTTAATAGAATTAAAGATAAAATGAGGATTCATTTGCGATTGAATGGCAATTAATTTAGAAGCATTTAATTCATTTTGAAGTTGTATTTTTTTTCGCTGTTTTTTAATTTCTCGTTGATAAATTAAATAGGTTATGGTTATAAAAAGTAAAATGATAACGAGGTAAAACCACCAAGTGTTCCAAAAAGGAGGAGTTATTTCAAATTGGTAGGCTATAACTTCACTTTCTCTATTCCTACATTTAGCCTTTACCTTAAAAATATAATTACCTGGCGGAAGTGATTTATACTCAATTTTATGATTCTCATAATTGTTACTTTGCCAGCCATTATCAATACCAATTAATTGGTGTAAATAATTAATTTCATCCTTAAATTTAAGACTGTTGGCAGAAAGGTAAAATTCAAATTTATTTTGTTGATAGCTATATGTAGCATTATGTGTACTGGAATTTATAGTGTCATTAATCCAAATATCATTAAACGAAATGGTGGGGGTACAATTAAAAGATGAAAGAGAGTTGATATTAATTTTCTGAATTCCTTTTTGATGGATTAACCAAAGGATATCATTTCGTACCTCAAAATCGATTATTTTATTACTGTAAAATCCTTCGGATTTGTTAAGTATAGAAAAAACTTCCCCTTTACTATCTGTAACAATAATGCCTTTATTGCTACTAAAATAGAGTTTGTGTTTGTATGATTTAATTTGTTTTAAGGTGTTTGTTGGAAATCCATTCTCTGTATTCCAGCTATCAACTAAACGCTCATTTTTAAAGATTAAAACGCCATTTTTTTGAGTGGTAACATATACCTGATTCTTAAAATAGAGCATTTCTTTACAAATTATAGCGTTTCCATCTAATAAGAAAAAATCAACCTTGTTTTTGTTGCCAATTTTTAAACCTGAAGCTGTTCCAGCATATATGGTTTCTGTTGTAGGGTTATAACTTACACAGTTGGTTCTATCTGTAAAATTAGGAATCGGTTCATTTTTAATGTTAAAATTTAGGGCGTTAAAAAGGTATACTCCCGAACTGCTAGCAAATAAATAATTGTTTTTTGATATGTTTATCACATCTTTAATTGCTCCCCAATTTAATTGCTGCTCTTTATTGCTGTTAAGTTGGTAGATAAATGTTCTATTACCATCAATAAGCAAACTGTTTGTTTCGTTTAGAGATTTTAAAACTTCAATATTTTTATTTTTTTGATCCCAAATTAAGTCACTAACAAGGTTAGTATCTATTTGAAAAACGGTACCATTTTGAGTGCCAAAAAAGACAGTGTTTTCAGTGTTGGACGTTATTCTAGTATATTTAATTTCTTTATCAGAAAGATGAACATCCTCCAAATTTATATTAGGAATGACAATAAGCCCATCACCAAAGGTTCCTAATAATATGTTTCCTTCAATATCTTTATAAATTTTAGATATAATGTTGTTTTTAAATAATGTTTTATTATTAAAAAGAGGTTTGTAATCCGCATCTAAAACCATAACACCCCCAGATTGTCGAGATACCCATAAGAGATTATTTGTAGAGTAGAACCTCAATCGTTCTTCTTTATTTTTGGTGGGAGAAAATTGAGGGTTAATTGAAAAAGTATTTTTTTGTATGTGTAGCAAATTACTTGTAGCCCAGTTAAAATAATGTATTTTATTATTAAAGGAAATAAAGCTTAAAAAAAGATAAGCAGCATTACACTGTATTTTTTCTTCTTTAATAACTCCATTTTTAATCCTTATAAGCTTATCCTTTCCCAATTGGTAAGTCAAAATACTACTGTCTTTTTGTACAATAATATCTGTATAACTATTGTTTAGTTTTTGGTTTTCTAAAACATGAATTGTTTTGTCTGATTTTACACTAAAAGTGGTATTAGTGATTATTATTAAATCGTTATTAACATCAAAAGCATAGTGTACATTTTTGTACATTAAACTATCAGGTATTTGAAAATACACTTTACACGTATCATTTTTTATTTGAAAGATTTGGCCACTCAGGTTTTTACAAAAAAGATTGTTATTGTAATCCAATTTAAAATCAAAAACAGAGTTGCTTAGTGCTTTTTTACAAGCGATAGTTTTAAAAGAATAACCATCATATTTTATAATTCCATTATCAGTAGCTAACCAATAATTATTATCCTTATCCTGTAAAATATCGTAAATGTTTATGCCACTCAATTCCTCTTCACCTAACTTGTAATAAGAAGGTGTTTGTGAATTAATTGTTAAGCTAATAACAACTGTTAATAAAGATAATATGACATGCTTTATTTGGAGCATATAACAATTAAAAGATTGAGTATATTTACATTCTAAGCAACAAATATATGGCAATTTATCAATTTAATGGTTTTACACCTGTAATCCATTCTTCATCATTTATTCATCCTCAAGCAACAGTAACGGGTAATGTGATAATTGGTAAAGATGTATATATAGGTCCATCTGCTGCTATACGTGGCGATTGGGGTAAAATTGTGATAGAGGATGGTTGCAATGTACAAGAAAACTGTACCATACATATGTTTCCTGGAGCAACGGTAACTTTAAAAAAAGGAGCACACATTGGTCATGGAGCAATAATACATGGCGGAACCATTGGCGAAAATTGTTTGGTGGGAATGAATAGTGTTGTGATGGATGATGTAGAAATGGGAGATGAATGTGTTGTTGGAGCATTGTGTTTTGTGCCTGCAAAAATGGAAATACCAAAACGAAGTTTATTGGTTGGTAACCCCGCAAAAATATTAAAGCAAGTAAGTGATGATATGATGGCTTGGAAAACCAAAGGAACACAATTGTATCAGGCTTTACCAAAAGAATGTAAAGCCTCTTTAATTGAATGTGAACCTTTACGAGAAATAGAACCCAACCGACCAGAACAAATGCCTATTTATGAAACATGGAATAAAATTAAAGATGAATAAATATACTGCATATTGCTCCCCTCTCGAGAGGGGAAGATTTTATCTAAATGAATTTACTAATTCATTTAGCAATAAAATCAGGAGTGTGTTAACTTTATTATTAATTATCACAACTAGTGCGCTTTCTGCTCAAGTAGCTAATGATGCTATTGGATCTCGGTCTGTAGCAATGGGAGGTGTAACCACTACTTTAACTGATTTATGGTCGGCAAATAATAACCAAGCAGGCTTAGGTTTTGTTACCGAGCTAAGTGGAGGTATTTATTACGAAAACCGATTTTTATTAAAAGAAACAGCTTACAAAGCAGGCGTTTTTGTGTTGCCAACCAAAGTAGGAGCAATAGGCGTAAGTGTAGCATCTTTTGGCTATTCAGCTTATTCCGAAACTAAAGCAGGTTTATCTTACGGACAACGTTTTGGAGATAAGTTTTCTATTGGAATTCAATTAAATTATTTGAATACGAGCCTTAATCAAGAATATGGAAGTAATAATACGGTAACTGGAGCTGTTGGTTTAATTGCTAAGTTGAGTGATGAATTAAGAATGGGAGTACACGTTTATAATCCAACAAGAACATCTTTAGCAGATTACGACAACGAAAAAATACCAACAGTGATGAAACTTGGATTGGACTATCGTTTTTCTAAAAAAGTAATTTTTGTAATAGAAACCGAAAAATCGTTAGACTATAAAGCTGTTGTCCGTTTTGGTATAGAATACCAAGTGTTAGATGTGCTTTATTTGCGTGGAGGAATTTCTACTAACCCAACATTAAGTGTGTTTGGTTTTGGATTAAATCTAAAAGATTTTAAAATAGATTTATCATCATCTTTTCATCAAACTTTAGGAATAACACCAAGTATCTCGCTAATTTATGTAAAGTCTAAAAAGTCTAAAAAATCTGTTCCAAGTATCGAATGATTACTTTTTTACGATATACAACAATAATTGGAATTGCTTTATGCTGCATATTGTTATTTCCTCAAAAAGCATTTTCGCAACAAAAAGCGACTAATGAGAGTGAGATTATTGAAAAACGTGTAGAATATTTAACAGAAATTGCTCAAGAATCTGATGTAGATTATACTACTGTTTTCGATCAATTGGTTTATTATTACAATCACCCTTTAAATATTAATAGAGCAAGTTTAGGCGATTTACAAGAGTTGTTATTGTTAACTGATATCCAAATCAATTACTTGTTGGAACATATCGAAAAAAATGGAAAATTAATTTCGTTAGAAGAGTTACAAACCATTGAAGGTTTTACCCCAGAAACAATTGATTTGATTTTACCTTTTGTTAAAGTAGGAACAGGAGTTGATACTCCACAATTATCATTTAAAGAGTTGTTTAATAATGGTAGTAACCAAGTTTTTATGCGTTATCAAAGTGTTTTAGAAACAAAGAAAGGGTTTAGTGCAACAACCGATTCTGCATTGTTGGCTAGTCCAAATTCTCGTTATTTAGGTAGTGCAGATAAATATTATATGCGTTACCGTTACAATTACGGAACACATTTAAGTATAGGTTTTACAGCAGAAAAAGATGCCGGGGAAGAATTTTTTAAAGGCACTCAAAAACAAGGTTTTGATTTTTATTCGGCTCACTTTTTTATCCGAAATCAAGGAAAAATTAAACAATTGGCAATAGGAGATTATCAGGCACAATTCGGGCAAGGGTTAACCTATTGGTCGGGTATTGCTTTTGGAAAATCTGCAGATATTATGCTTATTAAAAAAAGTGCCATTAGTTTAAAACCATATACTTCGGTAGATGAAAATCGTTTTTTACGAGGAGCAGGATTAACGATGCAGTTTGGTAAAATTGAAGCAACAAGTTTTTTTTCTCGCAATAAAATTGATGCAAACATTGATTTATCTAATGTAGATTTTAATAATCCTGATGTGCAGGCAATAACATCTATACAGCAAACAGGCTTTCATAGAACGGTAAATGAAGTAGACGATAGACACGCTATTACTCAGCAAACTGCTGGTGGACATGTTGCTTATAAAACACGAAATCTTAATATAGGACTTACAGCTGTTTATAGTGAAATTGATGCAGAATTTAACCCTAAATTACAATTGTATAGCCAGTTTAGAAATCAAGAAAAACAGCAAGCTAACTTAGGGTTAGATTACAATTGGGTATTTAAAAACTTTAATCTTTTTGGCGAATATTCTAAAAGCATTGATGGAGGGGCAGCCTTTTTAACCGGTGCGTTAATTACTTTAGATCCTAGGCTTTCGTTATCCGTTTTATACAGAGATTATGCGAAAGATTTTAAACCAATTGCTAGTGAAGGCTTAGGTGAAGGTTCGAGAACAGAAAATGAAAAAGGGTTTTATATGGGGGCAATTTCTAAGCTCAGTAAGCAATTTACATTGACCGCTTATTTCGATCAATTTAGTTTTCCTTGGTTAAAATTTGGAGTAAGTGCACCATCAAAAGGATATCAATATTTAGCTCAATTAACGTATAAGCCATCTAAAAAGTTAGAAATGTACATTAGAGTTCGTTCTCGCGATAAAGCAGAAAATTCAGCGTTAGATTTAACCGAAGGATTGCCTTATTTAGTAAGAGAAAAACAAACCAATTATCGTTACAATTTTACTTATAAACTCACGAGTTCTATTAAATTAAAAAGTAGGGTAGAGTTAATTAATTACAATAAGCAAGAAACACCTTTCGAAACAGGTTATCTCATTTACCAAGATGTGACGTATAAAGCATTGAGCAGTCCTTTTTCGTTTTCATTTCGTTATGCTTTGTTTGATACAAAATCATACAACAGTAGAATTTATGCTTACGAAAATGATGTGTTGTATCAATTTACTATTCCTGCATACTATAACCGCGGAACACGAACTTATTTAACTGTTCGTTATAAAATAAGAAGAGGTGTAGATGTATGGTTGCGATATGCGTTAACTTATTACGATAATGTTGATGTAATAAGTGCTGGTTTAGAACAAATACAAGGCAATCACAAACAAGAAATTAAAGCACAAGTTAGGTTTAAGTTTTAAAAAAAAGCTGATAATTGTCATTGAAAATTCAATCTATTAAGACCTATTTTTGTAAAAGTTGAAATCCTTAAATCAAATATTATCAATAATTATAGCTTTATTGTTTATTTACACAATAAACTTTAAATCTTTTGTAACGATTAGCTACTTTGTTAATCAAGCAGAAATTATTGAATTGTTTTGTGTGAATAAAGAGAAACCCGAATTACAATGTAATGGTAAATGTCATTTAGCAAATCAATTAGCTAAAGTAGAAGATGACAAAGAGAAAGCACCTTTTTCTCCAACAAATACATCTTATAGTCTTGAAATTAATTTAGCTATTATAAATAATAAAATTGAATTTAACCCCAATATTAATAGCTTAAGAAAAGTAAATTATTTTACATCTAAAAATAATACTTGTAAGGGGTATACTTCATTTTTTTCTCCACCTCCAAAGGCTTAATCTTTTTTTTAATGTAGTTTAAACTATTGAGATTACTTCAATAAGTAAATAAGCACATCTTGGTGTAACTATAATTCTTTGGTTACATCTCTAAAATAATTATTTAACAGATTATATTAGCTAACATTAATTAGCTAAAGGCGGTATGTAAATACCTGCCAAAAATTCTATCATAAAAAAATGAAAACTATTAAAAAATTACTCTTAGCATCAATTTTATTGATGGGAGTTCAAGGAATGTCTCAAAATATAAAAGAAATTAAAGGGCAAGTAATGGATCAAAAAACAAATGAGCCACTTCCTTTTGTAAGTATTGTGCATTTAAAATCAGGAACAGGAACTACCTCAGATTTTACAGGAGCATTTAATCTTTCTTCTTCAATAGGAATAGATTCAATATCTATATCGTATGTTGGTTACGAAGGTGTAACGATGCAGGCAACAGAAAACATGAATGTTTTTCTAAAACAATCTGCTGTAGCATTAAATGAATTTGTAGTGTCATCTAACAGAGAGTTAGAAAAAAGAACTGAAGCTCCAATAGCAATTAGTACGATTTCTGCTCAAACAATTTCCGATAATAAACCAACCTCAATAGATCAGGTATTAAATCAATCTGCAGGAGTTTATATGGTAGATTTAGGGAGTGAACAACATACCATGAGCATTAGACAGCCTATCAATTATGGAGCAACTTATCTTTACCTTGAAGATGGAGTGCCTATTAGGAGTTCGGGTATTTTTAACCACAATGCGTTGTTAGAAATTAACATGGCTAATGTTAGTAAAATAGAAATTATTCGTGGTCCTGCCTCTAGTTTGTATGGTAGTGAAGCTATTGGTGGTGCGGTTAACTTTATTTCTTACAAACCAACATTAGTACCTACTGCTAGTATAGGTGTACAAGGAAATAATTTAGGGTATAAAAGAACCGATTTTCATGTTTCAAACACATTTAAAAAATTAGGGGTTAGACTTACTGGTTATTATGCGAATAATAAAGATGGCTTTAAGGAGCATAGCGATTTTGATAAGTTGGCATTGAGTTTAGCATTAAACTATCAATTAACCAAGAGAACAGAAATTACATTAAATAACTCTTTTGTAGATTACTATGCTGATATGACAGGATCTTTAGATAGCGCTGATTTTTTTGATGAAAAATATAATTCAAATCAAACTTTTACCAATCGTCAGGTAGATGCGTTTAGAAGTAAATTAAGCATTAATCAATATTGGAATGATAATGCAAAATCTACTTTAGTTGGATATTTTAGAAAGAACTCTATCAAACAAAATCCATCTTACCGAGTAAAGGATGATTTTAGACCTTGGATGCCACCAGGAATGCAAGGGGACCCGAATTTAGCACATGGTGAATTAAACGATAATAGTTTTAAGAGTTATGGAGCAATTTTACAACACAACCAGAAGTTTACCTTTTTAAATACGAGTATTACTGCAGGTGGTAGTTTTGATTACAGTCCTAATACGTATGCTGCAAACTACTTAACAATTGTAAAAAATGATGATGATGTTTATGAATCGTTTGAAAAACAAGATAGCCTATTAGCGGATTATTCTGCTAATTTAATTAATACAGCAGGGTTTGTACAAATGAGTATAAATCCCACTAAAAATTTTAAAATTACTGGTGGTGCTCGTTATGATAACTTTATTTATGATTACAACAATAATTTAGATAGTAATGCTTTTTCTGGTGTGCCAGATAGTAAAGATGTTTACACTAAAATAACGCCTAAAGTTGGTTTAACATATGATATGGGGAGAAATAGTGGGGTTTATGTAAATTATACTCAAGGGTTTGTGCCTCCACAGGTTAGCGAATTGTATAGAGGAGTAAAAGTTCCTACGTTACAACCTGCACAATATGATAATTCAGAAGTTGGTTTTTGGATGACTTCAGCTAATAATAGAGCGAAAATGGAAGTTGCTTTTTATCAAATGGATGGTACTAATGAAATTATTTCTGTACGATTAGATGATGGATCTACCGAAAAACAAAATGCTGGAGAAACAAGACATAAAGGAATTGAATATACCTTATATTATCGACTAACAGATGATTTAACCTTAAAGGTAAATGGTACAAATGCGCAGCATACTTTTCTTGATTACGTAGAGTCAGGAACTGATTATTCTGATAAATCGATGACAGGTTCTCCTGGGTGGATTGCTAATGTGCAATTAACTTATAAACCTCGTTTTATTAAAGGATTTAGAATTAGTGGAGAAGTACAACATTTAGATAAGTATTTTATGGATGCTGCTAATACTAAAACGTATAGCGGTTTTGATGTTGTAAACATTCGTGTGGGTTACGAAAGAAAAGGTTTTGAAATTTGGGCTAATATTATGAATGTTACTGATGAACTTTATGCTACTACAGCAAGATCATCGAGATGGGGAGATAGTTATTCTGCAGGAAACCCCAGACATATAACTGTTGGTGTTGCTTACAATTTTGCGAAAAAGAAAAAATAATTAATAATTAGGGAGGTTGTTTTTTACAACCTCCCATTTTACTATCTATTATGTTTAAACATTTTTTAATCATTATCTCAATTGGAGTTTTTTCTTCATGCAATGTTGCTGATAATGAAGTGAGTATGAAGAAGGGAAATACAGAGATACAACTAGTCTCAAATGATAAAGATTTATCCGATTGCCAATATCTAACTACTGATAATAACGGAAACCCTGTAATCAGTTGGGTACAAGGCGAAGATGTTGAGGCATGCTTTTATTATGCAATTTCTACTGATAACGGAAGCTCTTTTAATGCTCCAATTAAAGTACTTCCAACTCTTGGTTTATCACCACATCATGAAAGTATGCCTAAAATAGCTTTTAAGGCTAACGGGACAGCAATTGTTGTTTACGCTAGAAAAAGCCCAACACCTAAAAATCGTTTTGCGGGAGCCTTATTTTACATTCAATCGAACGATAACGGAGTGAATTGGTCAACGCAAGAATATTTACATTATGGAGATACTACCAAAGGAGTTGGTAGAGGTTTTTTTGATGTCACAACTCTTCCTGATGGCGAAGTTGGTGCAATTTGGTTAGATGGCAGGAAAAAATCAAGAGATGGGTCTTCTTTGTTTTTTGCTAAAACAAACAAACACAATAGATTTCAAAATGAAATTGAATTAGATGATAAAACCTGCCAATGTTGTAGAACAGAATTATATGTAGATAAAGACAAAAATATTAATGCTACTTATAGAGATATTATTCATGATAGTATAAGGGATATGGCACACCTTTATTCTAACGATTTTGGAGAAACATTTTCTCCACCTAAAAGAATAAGTTCAGATAATTGGGTAATAAATGGCTGTCCGCATACCGGACCTACCATGTCGGAAGATGAAGATGGTTTACATTTCTATTGGTTTACCATGGGAGGAGGAGAAGGTGTTTATCATACCTCATTAAAAAAACAAGAAGGAAATTTTTCCGAAAGAAGCCTGTTGAGTAGCAGTGCACGTCATCCACAAACAGCAAATATATCTTCTGGTGGCGTTGCTATCGTTTGGGAAGAAAATGTTGAGGTGGACGCTGTTTTGAGAAACAGAATTGGTTTTTTAACAGAAGCAAATGGAATTAAGCAGGAAGCAATTTTTATTTCTCCAGATTCTGTTGATGCTTCATACCCTGTTATATTAGGCTTGCCAGATAACAAGGTTTTAATAGCTTGGAACCAGAGAGGTGAAAATGCTTATCAGGTGTATTATCAGTTAATTACATTTTAAACTTTTTTATCTAAAAAAAATACCTAACACTCTACTATTGTAAATAGAGCGTTAGGTTTAGTTCAAATTAACTATTAGCTTTAAAACGAATTTCTTGATCATCAAGAAATGTTTTTAATTCTATAAGATATTTTTTATTCTTCTTAGGATTGATAATTTTATGTTCTATAATACAGTTATTTGCTTTTTCATAATTATTGGTCCAAATGTATGCTTGTGCTAAATTCAAATACAATGCTTGAGCAATATATTTGTTTATTCTAGCTTTTTTATCAGTTGGATTGTACTCTTTAAGTTGACTCTCATAAACAGGAATAAGTTCTTTGATTATTTCTGTTCCTTTACTGTAAGTTTCTTCTGTAGATAAGTATTGAAGACCTCTTGTAAAAGCTAGTGAGCACTCATTTATTTGAGTGTAAATACCTTTTTTGTCTTTTACACTAAATATCTTACTCTTTTTTTCTACTACTTGATTCTCAAAATTATTATTAATAAATGTTTGAAGATTATTAAGGTCTGTTGCCATTAACTTCTTTTCGAATCCTAATTTCGTTGCTTTATCGTTTTGGATAAATGCTTTATTTCTTGCAGAAAAACTACTAAACTTTTTACTACGACTATCTTGCCAGCTACTAAGATTTTCGCTTATCACTAAGTTACCTAATTCATTAAAAGCTTCTATTTTTACACCTGCTTGGCCATTAATATAGTATGTGTAATAAGCAGGTCGAATAGAACCATCTTTATTAGTCGTAGCCTCTATATCGTTTTTTTCGTGAGTAAAACTAATAGGTAAAACTGTAATTTTTATTTTAGCTTTTGTAGTGGTTGAGCTTTCTAAACTCATAGTCTTGCATCCTGAGTTTATGATATAGTCTGAACTCCATTCTTTTTGTGTGTAAGGTGTTTTAACATATGTTACTCCTTTAGGTTTCTTTTTACCTAATAATATACGTTCTGCAACTTTCGATGAAGTTTTCTTTTCTTCATAGGCTTTATTCTCTGAATCTTTGTTTTCTTTTCGTTGTATGTTTATATTTTTATTTATCTCCAAAATAAGATCATTGTCCTCTTTATAGGATAGAATAACTTCTTTATTTACCTTTTTTTCTTTAGATAGAATAAATTTGGGAGTTCTAAAATAACTGTGTTTGATTGTTTCATTTGTTACTTTTTGCGCGTTAGCAGTTAAAAAATTAAGAGCTATAATGACTCCTACTATTAATTTTTTGTTCATTGTCACAAATATAGTTGAAACTATGCACTTTAGTGCATTTCGCTTTAGCTTCTAAAAACTTTATCTTTGTGCGATGGATTCTTATCAGCGCTCAAATGGGCATACAGTTTCTCGATT
>Ga0256845_1001469_pt1 | contig 18864 bp, 15 predicted proteins | sample RiftiametaG_FD_189101 | JGI IMG/M metagenome (GOLD analysis project Ga0256845, IMG submission 189101) | Tube worm associated microbial communities from hydrothermal vent at the East Pacific Rise, Pacific Ocean - Riftia | ecosystem: Host-associated > Annelida > Integument > Unclassified ...
AACCCGATCCACAGCCTTGACCTTTGCCCCACAAAAAGACATACACCTCCCAACGCCCCCGTAGTTCAACGGATAGAACAAGGGTTTCCTAAACCTTAGATGTGAGTTCGATTCTCGCCGGGGGTATTTTCTAAAGTGCTTTAAACTCAACGTTCAAAATAAATCAATTATTGACCCATGCCTTTTCTTTGGAAACTTGTGTGGATGGCAACAGGGGGAGAGCTGTGTCCAGTATCATTTTTGTAAATTGACTCCTAACTATCAAAACTGACGAATAGGAGCCGATAGCACAAAATACGTCCAAATAATCTTTGAGGGTTGATTCTTGAGACAGCGAGGGTTTAAATGAAGGCCTCTATGGAAACAAGCTCTCGTGATCGACTCGATCTTGCCCTTCATGCATCCAATGAAGGAGTATGGGACTGGTATGTAGGGGAAGATAATATTTATTATTCGGACAGGGTTCTCGATTTCCTCGGTTATACCGAAAAATCCGCCCCCAACTTGATTACTAAGCCGGAGAAATTCATCCATCCGGATGATCTTAAAAATTTCAAAACCTCCTTCACAACAGCCCTGAGACGTAAGAGCGATGACATTTTCGCGGTGGACGGCCGCTACCACCACCCTGACGATTCTTGGCGGTGGTTCCGCATCAGAGGGGTTGTGGTGCGTGATTATGCTGGGAAAGCGATTCGCGTTGTCGGGTCGGTGATCGATATCTCCAAACGAAAAAATGCGGAAACCGCCCTCGAGGAAGAGAGGCACCGACTCCATCAACTTGTCGAAAACATCCCGATCAATATTTACTACAAAGACAAAAAATCTCGATTTGTCCTATCGAATAGCTCAACAGCCGAAAAAATGGGTGTTGGCTCAACTGGGGACCTGTTAGGAAAGACTGATCACGACTTTTTCGATGAGGCTCATGCCGATATTGCACGGGCCAACGAGGTTGAGATTATGCGGACACACAGACCGCAAATGAACATCGTCGAACGTGAAACCTGGGATGACAAAGAGGATACTTGGGGCGAAACTTGTAAAATGCCCTGGCTCGACAGGAAAGGAAATGTCAAAGGCATCTTCGGAATCACCAGCGACATTACCGACATTGTCAGAACTCAGCGCAAGCTCTCCCGCGTCGTCGAGGAACTCCATACCCGGAATAAAGTGATCGAAGAGGAGCTGCAACTCGCCCGTGAAATCCAACAAGCGCTCCTGCCCCTTAGGCTCGATGAACATTCGCTCCACAGCCATGATCGCGAGATTCTCTTCAACTGCCGCTATGCACCCGCCTCCGATATGGCGGGGGATTTTTTTGAAGTGATTCCTATTTCCCAGCACCGTGTCGGCCTCTTGGTCTGCGATGTGATGGGCCACGGAGTGCGCTCCTCCTTGGTGGTCTCCATGCTGCGTGGGCTGATGGAAAAAGAGCGAGATTCAGCGACCAGCCCAGAATGGTTTCTCTACGGGATCAATGACGGGCTAGTCTCCATCCTCGAACGCGCCAACGTCACCCTCTTTGCCACCGCGGTTTACTGTGTCATTAACCTCAAAAAAGGGACGCTCCAATACTCCTGCGCCGGTCACCCCGCACCGATCATTGTCAAAAACGGTAAGGGCAAACAACTCGGAGAGCATTCAGCTGAACCTAACCCAGCGCTTGGCCTCATCCCCCAAGCTCCCTATACGGCTGAAAAAATCTCCCTCGAGGACATTGATCGCCTCTTACTCTTTACCGATGGCCTGCACGAGGTCGAAAATGAAGCTGGCAAGCAACTGGACATCGACAGCATTATCAGCTCACTAGAAGAAACCAGCGACCAAGATCTCGATACCAGTCTGGATACACTATTGGATCGTGCTCGGCGGCATGCCAGCCATGGAGAATTCGAAGACGATGTCTGCCTACTGGCAATGGATGTTCGTTAGGCTCCTGATCTTAAGATTCATCAAGATGGGTCCCACCCACTGCGCGGGTGGCAAAGATATGGGGCTCTATCCCGGTGACTTCCTTGTAATGACGGCTCATCTCTTCCATCACGGCCTCAGCCTGATCAGTGCGAGCGAGCGTGACGGTGGATCCGCCAAAACCGCCACCTGTCATCCGGCTTCCCAAGACACCACCAGCTTCGCCAATGGCCCAGGCCCCCTCGACCATGACGTCGAGCTCTTTGCAGGAAACTTCAAAATCATCCCGAAGCGACTCATGACTCGCTTGCATCAATCCACCCACGACATCCATTTTCCCCCGGGCAATCGCCATCGCCGCTTTCTGGGTGCGCTCGATTTCAGTAATCACATGCCGGCCACGACGGAAGACCACTTCGCTCATTTCACCTTTTGCGGCATCGAGGTCGGCCATCGTCACCTCACGCCAGGAATCTTTCCCGAGAATTAAAAGCGCAATCTCAGTCTGCTTTCTCCTGTTCGCATAGCTACCATCGCTGAGTTCATGTTGAATTTTTGTATCGGCAATGATCACCTCCACCGTGGTATCGGCCAGTGGTATCGTCTGCGCCTGCTGGGATCGGCAATCGATCAGCACCACATGATCTTTCTCTGCAAAAACCGATGCAAACTGATCCATAATGCCACAGGGAACTCCGGCAAATTTCTGTTCGGCACGCTGACAAAGTAGCGCCTTATTTTTGGGGTTGATCTCGATCCCCAACAAGCCCTCTATCAGTGTCGCGACAGCTACCTCGATCGCGGCGGAGCTCGCTAGACCGGCACCCAGTGGGATGTCCGAGTGAATCACCGCATCAAACCCAGGAAGCGGCCAAAAGTCCTTGAGCCGGAAACCATCTAACACACCACGAATGTAGTTCGCCCACTTAGGAACGCCCATGACAGGTGTTTCATCGAGCATCACGATGGCGGGTTCATCCGGAAAGAGAGTGGATACCAGATTAGCCTGCGAGGTCCCATTCGGAGCGGCAGCAATGATAATGTGCCGATTGATCGCAAGTGGTAGCACAAACCCATCACAATAATCGATGTGCTCACCGATAAGATTTACCCTGGATGGAGCGGAAGCCATCCAGAATGGCGCCATGCCATACTGCTTCTCAAACTCCTGGCTAACTGATTTTTTGAGCTCCTGAAAAGCGTCGTCGTTATGCGTGATCATGATCCTGCCTCGTTCGACTCCATTGCATACCTCATCCCCCGTTGACCACCAGCCTAAATATCGAGATCCTTCAAAAAAAATAACGGGTAAGCCAAAGCTTACCCGTTATGAAAATGATGAATCAGTAATGGAGTTTACTCCATAGCCTTGGAGGCTTTAACGGAACGTTTGCGCTCGTTTGGATCGAGAATACGCTTACGCAGACGCAGGTGATTGGGGGTCGCCTCCAGAAGCTCATCGACGGCAATGTATTCGATGATACGCTCAAGTGACATCTTGATGGCGGGCGCAAGTCCCACGGTGATACCCTTGGTGGCTGAGCGGTGGTTGGTCAGTTCCTTTTTCTTCACCGGGTTACAAGGAAGATCATCTTTACGTGGGTTTTCTCCGATGATTTGTCCTTCGTAAACATCTTCACCAGGTGAAACAAAGAGTTTGCCGCGATCCTCCAAGGGGAGAAGTGAGTAGGTCGTTGTCACGCCCGTTGTCATACTCACCAAGGTGCCGGTGTTGCGGGTGTTGATCGCTCCACAGTGCGGGGCGTATTCCTTAAATAGGTGTGACATCACACCGTGACCACTGGTGAGGTTGAGAAGCTCGAACTCAAAGCCAATCAGTCCACGAGTGGAAATGGTGGCCTCGATGGTAGCTCCGTGGGCGTTGGAACCCATGTCTTCGATGCGTGCGCGGCGGTTGGCCAGCGTTTTCATCACACCACCGGTGTATTCCTCAGGCACTTCTACAAAGAGGGTTTCAAATGGCTCTTCGACGCCTCCGTTCTCACCTTTGTGAGTAATCACCATGGGGCGGGAAACAAGTAGCTCGAATCCTTCACGACGCATGGTTTCAACGAGAACTGAAATCTGCATGGCACCACGGGCCGCCACTTCAAAGACACCAGCGATATCGGTATCGCTGACTTCGATGGAAATGTTGGTTTGTTTCTCACGGTCCAGACGCTCACGGATGGCGCGGGAGGTGACGTGTTTCCCATCGCGGCCACCGTAAGGACCGTTGTTGATGGAGAACTGCATCTTCACGGTCGGTGGATCAATTTCAACAAAAGGAAGTGGCGCCGCTTCTGGATCGGCCGATAATGTTTCACCGATGTCGATATTATCGAATCCGGCTACGCCGACGATGTTTCCAGCTACGCCCTCGGCGGATTCTGTGCTGGCAAGACTGCTGTATTCAAAAACTTTGGTTACTTTACCTCGGGATTTGGTGCCGTCTTTGCGAAGTAGAAAAATACTATCGCCCTTTTTTACTGTGCCGCACTGGACTTTGCCTAGGGCAACCCGGCCAACGTAGTTGTCCCAGGAAATGTTGGATGCAAGCATCTTGAAGGGAGCATCCACATCAGAGTCAGGGGCGTCCACGTGCTCGACGATAGTTTCCAGAAGTGGAGTCATGTCCTTGTGCTCGTCATCGAGAGATTTGATGAAGAATCCATTTTTGGCGGAGCCGTAAACGAAGGGGGCTTCAAATTGCTCTTCAGTGGCATCGAGCTCGAGGAAAAGTTCAAGTACGCGGTCGTGCACGGCAACCGGGTCACTGTGATCGCGGTCGATTTTGTTCACTACAACAATCGGCTTCAGCCCTTGCTGCAAAGCTTTACGTAGCACGAAGCGAGTCTGCGCCTGTGGACCATCGTGGGCATCCACAAGAAGCAAGACACCGTCCACCATTTTCATCACACGCTCTACCTCACCACCGAAGTCGGCGTGACCGGGGGTATCGACGATGTTGATGGTGTAGTCATTCCACTTCACCGAGGTATTCTTTGCCTTGATGGTAATGCCCTTTTCACGCTCCAGATCCATGGAGTCCATCGCGCGTTCTCCTGCTTGCTGGTGTTCGCCATAGGCACCTCCGGCCTTCAGCAGTTCATCCACCAATGTGGTTTTGCCATGGTCCACGTGAGCGATGATGGCGATGTTACGAATATTCTTAGTCATAATGTGTGTGAGCGGTTGTCTGTGAGTGGCTTAGCCCCACCTTCTCGGCAAGCGGGGCGCGGAGACTCCTTGATTTTGAGCAAATTGCAATGCCGAATATCAAAAACTCCCTCAAAGCATTATAATATGCCCCGTCACTTGTACTTGTCGTATTGTTATTTTTTAGCCATAGTCCACTGGAATCAACCTAATCCATTATGTTCAAACGCATCGGCAATCTCATCAAAGGCTTTTTAGGCCTGTTCATCGGCGGCATCGAAAAACGTAACCCAGAAGCACTTCTGGACGTCGAAAAAGAAAATCTGCGCAAACAGATCTCCGAGTTCAACCAAGGACTGGCCACCCACGCCGCCCTCGTCGAAAAACTCATCTCGCAGACCAAAAAGCTCGGTAAAGAAGAAACCGAGCTCCGCGCCAAAACCACTGCCAACCTCAAAGCCGGCAACCGCCAAGCCGCCGGAGAACTCGCGATGAAACTCAAAGGCGTGGATGCCGAACACGATGAAATGGTCAAGCAACTCGAAAACGCCGAACTCCGCTACAAAGAACTGGTCAAAGCCCGTAACGTCAGTGTCAAAACTGCGAAAAAGAAAATCCAAGAACTCGCCCGCAACATCGACGACATGAAAGTCCAAAAAGCGATGGCCGAACTCAACGAAATGGCCTCCGGCATGATTTCTGAAATTGGTGGTTCCGGTGATACTTTGAACCGACTCGAAGAAATGGTCACCGATGAACGCAACAAAGCCGCCGGCCGCGCCCGTGTAGCCCGCGACTCCATGGACATGGGTGACATTCACATGCAAGCTGCCGAAGAAGAAGCCCTTGCCGAAATGGCACTCGCCGACTTTGCCGCAGCGGAAGGTATCGAGCTCGAACCGAGTGATAACCCCTCGGTTGAAGCCCCCGGCAAATCAGAAACCACCCAAAGCACCATGGGCCCCGGAGTTTCAGAATAACCCCGGGAGCGCCGAACCCCGGGAGCGCCGAGCCCCAGCTCGGCGGAAATCCCCCCCGGCGGCGGGTAGAAAGAAATGATGCATGAAGGAGGTAGAAATACCTCCTTTTTTCTTCCCCTTAAAAGCATGAAAACAACCTTTCCCTCAGCCATCGCCATCTTCGCTATCGCCTCCCTGAGTTCTCAACCCGCCGAAGCGAAAACCATCAAAGTTGCCTGCGTCGGCGACTCGATCACCTATGGAGCCACCATCTAGGATCGTGAAAACGACGCCTACCCAGCCCAACCACCCCCGCATCATCCTCTGCACACATTCATCCTAAAGCCAAAGGTGCCGCCCACATCGCCCTGCGCATCCCCGACCATGCCTCTTTGAGCGCCTGGACAGGGTGCTCGAAAAAACGAAAGCCAAGCTCGTCATTGCCTGCTACGGTATGAACTGTGGGATTTACCGCCCCGTCAGCCCAGACCGATTCCAAGCTTACCAAAACGGGATCAAAAAACTCAAATCCAAAGCTGAAAAAGCTAGATATTAATAAAGCAATACCAGCAAACAGAAAAGGAAGAGCACCCAGCCAGTAAAGAAATCCTGCTGACCTGATCGCTCCTTCATGTTTGATGTAGCTTTTTCGAATCGTTTCAGCCTCGGATTCCAGAATAGGCGAAACTGTGCTGGGCGAAGTGTAGGGGTTTTTCTCCATCCAGAAAAAATTCTCCCCTTACCTATTTGATTCCAAGGCTTCGATCCCTCTAATCTCGTTCTACAGTCCGTGATACTCTTGCAGCGTTGTCACCGTGAGTTCATTTTCCTGAAGCGAACGAATAGCCAGCACTGAGGCTTCGGCGGCTGCGAGGTTGGTGCAGTGTGAGATCTTGTGACGAACTGCAGCTGCACGGATACTCACTTCATCTTCGCGTGCTTCATGGCCACTTGGTGTGTTGATGCTGAACTGGATCTCTCCATTTTTCATCATATCAAGCACGTTGGGACGCTTGCGCTCGGCGAGCTTGTAGAGTCGGTTCACTTCGATCCCCTCCTCTTTAAATCGACGGTAAGTGCCGCCAGTGGCATAGATGGAAAATTGAAGCGCTATCAGTTCATGCGCCACTTGCACCGCGCGGTCTTTATCGCGGTCATTCACGGAGAAGAAGACATTACCGCCTGTGGGCAATGGGTTGAAGGCACTGATCTGCGCCTTGGCGTAGGCCATTCCCATATCTTTATCGATGCCCATGACTTCACCTGTCGATTTCATTTCAGGTCCAAGAACGATATCGATGCCTGGGAAACGTGGCCATGGGAAGACGGCCTCTTTGACGCAGTGGTGTGTGGGGATGACCTCTTCAGTAAAGCCGAGCTCTTTAAGCGTTTTGCCCACCATGATTTTCGCAGCCAGCTTGGCCAGTGGAATACCGATGGATTTGGAAACAAACGGCACGGTGCGTGAGGCACGTGGGTTGACCTCGATGACGTAAAGCTCTTCGTCTTTCACGGCAAACTGAATGTTCATCAGGCCGCGCACCTCTAGTTCACGTGCCAAATCTTTGGCGGCGACGAGGATTTGCTCCTGGATGGAATCTGAGAGTGAAAACGCGGGGATCACACAAGCGGAGTCACCGGAATGGATACCGGCAGGCTCAATGTGCTGCATAATGGCACCGACAACGGAGGTTTCACCATCGGATATACAATCGACGTCGATTTCTATGGCGTTGTCGAGGAAGCGATCCACAAGCACGGGTCGGTCTGGAGAGACATCCACGGCTTCGTTCATGTAATGCGTTAGCTCTGCGTCACTGTAAACGATCATCATGGCGCGACCACCGAGAACAAAGGAGGGTCTCACCAGAACGGGATAGCCAATGCGTTGGGCAACGACGACCGCTTCTTCCGCACTGACGGCGGTGCCGGCTTCAGCTTGTTTGAGTCCAATTTTATCGAGTAGAGCCGAGAATAATTTACGGTCTTCAGCAAGCTCTATGGCTTCTGGGGATGTCCCGATAATCGGCACACCGTGACGCTTAAGATCCGCAGCGAGGTTGAGAGGTGTTTGACCACCAAACTGAACGATCACACCGTCGGGTTTTTCCTGATCGCAGATATTAAGAACATCTTCTAACGTCAGCGGCTCAAAGTAAAGTTTATCACTGGTGTCGTAGTCGGTTGAAACGGTTTCCGGATTGGAATTCACCATCACAGTTTCGTAGCCTAACTCTTTGAGCGCAAAGGCAGCATGCACACAGCAATAGTCGAACTCGATCCCTTGGCCTATCCGGTTAGGCCCGCCACCCAGGATGACGATTTTCTTTCCGTCCGTTACTTTGGCTTCGTTTTCATCACCGTAGGTTGAATAGTAATACGGTGTGTGTGCCTCAAATTCTGCCGCGCAGGTATCCACTAACCGGTAGGTTGGGATCACGCCTTCAGCTTTCCGTTGGGCGCGCACCTCGTCTTGGCTGATGCCACGAGTGAAAGCAATCTGGTGGTCGGAAAATCCAAGTCGCTTCGCCTTGCGGAGATCCATGGTAGCGAGATCTTTACCTTCATCTGCAATCTGTTTGAGGTGTTCAAGGAACCAGCGGTCAATCGCTGTGGCCTCAAACACATCCTCGACACTCCAGTCCTGCTCAAAAGCTGTTTTCAACCAGAAAATACGCTCGGCATTTGGCACATGGAGCTTTCGTTCAACTTCTTCATAAGAAGGATTTTGAGCACCTTTGCCATCAAAGCCAAATCCAAAACGGCCAGTCTCTAACGATCTAAGAGCTTTCTGCATCGACTCCTTGAATGTGCGGCCAATCGCCATAGCTTCACCCACGGCTTTCATCTGTGTGGTGAGAACGGGGTCAGCTGTTGGGAACTTCTCAAAAGTGAAGCGGGGCAACTTCGTGACTACGTAGTCAATCGTTGGCTCAAACGATGCCGGAGTCTCACGGGTGATATCGTTAGGCAGCTCATCGAGTGTGTATCCGACGGCCAGTTTTGCCGCGATCTTAGCAATCGGGAAGCCTGTGGCTTTCGATGCTAGGGCGGACGAGCGAGACACCCGCGGGTTCATCTCAATGATGATACAGCGACCGTCTGCCGGGTTCACTGAGAACTGAATGTTAGACCCGCCGGTTTCTACACCCACTTCGCGTATGCAGGCAAATGAGGCATCGCGCATGATTTGGAACTCGCGGTCCGTTAGTGTCTGGGCTGGAGCAACGGTGATGGAGTCACCGGTGTGCACACCCATGGGATCGAGGTTTTCAATCGAGCAGATCACCACGCAGTTATCCGCGCAGTCACGCATGACTTCCATCTCGTATTCTTTCCAGCCCAGCAGGCTTTCTTCGATCAAGACCTCATCCACAGGTGAGAGATCTATACCTCCAGCGACGATGGTTTCAAATTCTTCTTTGTTGTAAGCGATACCGCCACCTGCGCCGCCAAGTGTAAAGGCGGGACGAATAATCAGTGGCAGGGTGCCGATTTCTTCAGCGATGACCCGAGCGTCCTCCATGTTATGAGCGACGCCACTTTGTGGTAGGTCGAGACCAATTTTAAGCATCGCTTCCTTGAAGCGGAGGCGGTCCTCACCTTTATCAATGGCATCGGCATTGGCACCGATCATCCGGACGTTGTATTTATCAAGGATTCCTGATTTGAAGAGGTCCATCGAGGTGTTGAGTGCCGTTTGCCCACCGAGAGTGGGAAGCAAGGCATCGGGACGTTCGCGAGCGATGATTTTTTCAACCACTTCCACCGTGATCGGCTCGATGTAGGTTTTCGCTGCAAACTCGGGATCGGTCATGATCGTCGCCGGGTTTGAGTTCACGAGGATGACTTCGTATCCCTCTTCATACAGCGCCTTACAGGCCTGCACACCAGAGTAATCAAATTCACATCCTTGTCCAATCACGATTGGACCAGCGCCAATCACCAAAATTTTTTTAATCGTTGTATCCTTAGGCATCGGGTGTTGCTAAATTTGAAGGATTTATGCCGCAATTATCCTCATTGTAAAGAACCACCCGCTGATTTTTTTCAGATTGAAGGTCTACCGGATCAACTGTAGCTTGATCATTCATTTGCATCATCCTCTATGAAACATCTCACCCTTCTCCTTTTTTCCTTTTTATTAACGTTATCTCTGCATGGTGCGGAGGATCAATTCGTCGAGGGTATTCAACCCAACGAAAGTATTAGTATTAGCATTAAAAAAGTTCCAGCCTCCGATCAGTCGACGATAAGTGGCGTCTACCTTATCAGTGCCTCAGGAATGCTGTTTCATGCCGATGCTTAAAGAAGGGATTCAGGTAAAGAGCTTAGCCCATGCTCAAGCGGCCCAAAAAATTAAGAACGCCTATATCGAAGCTCAATTGTCCACTGCACCCCACATTAATGTGAAGAATGCCAGCGGCTGCATTCGTAGATGCGGTCGAGAGATTATCAGCATTGGAGGACACGTCAAATCCCCTGGCCCGAAGCCCTTTATAGCGGGCATGACATTATCCCATGCTCTTGCCGCTGCTGGAGGGGCGACACCCTTCGGTGCCCCTAACCGGATTGAACTCTACCGAAATCACAAAAAAACAATCTACAACTTGCGCGAACTAGAACACCAAAAGGTGAAATTACAGCTCGGAGACAGCATCAATATCCCTCAAAAAAAGATACACTGACATTAACCTCTTACTGCCAGTTCGTCAGCAGAAACCACCGAATTGCCACTTCCCTCGCTGCCCTCAAAAAAAATGCCTGACAACTTTTCAAAGAAATACACCATGTAAAATCAATGATGATTGTGATTATATCATCGAAATCTGCCATCGGAAGTCTCGACCTAACTCCAAGCTCAGTGATTCCAAAGGATGTGTCTGATTACTCAGGAAATTGAGTAAACCTAAGAAATAGTGGTTACTCTTAAAGCTAATTATTGATATTTACTTCCATTTTTCATTAACCATCCTCCCGCATGATTCCCCCTAGGATCGCGATGTGTCCAGTGAATCACGCCACCCTTACTGTTATTTGCATAAACTCCAAGAAAAGTAACAATATCACCCTCTCCCAAAGAGTTTATTCTGGGAGCTATATCGATATTATGTGCGATTAGTAAGGTTTGGCCAGATGGCATCTTGAGAATAAATTTTTGATGTCTACTTCCTTTATTATCATCAGGTAGAATCCGAATAACAACTCCTGCCCCCGTTGATTGAGAGCCTGTATTCCGCAGATTAAATGTCTCCGACGAATCATTCTTAGAAGAGTTTATTGCTTGAGGTATACCAACATCGATATCAAACAAATTTGAAATGCTCCAAACAAGAATAGCTATAGAAACCAAGATGATTAACCTATCCATAAAACTTATAATGACTCAAATAATGTCGATCAACCTTGGCTCTTGTTTTCTGCTCTCTGAGAGCCTTATTGAATCACCACCACCGCCCCCGGCCTTACCAGCGTTGGGAACCTAATTGCATCCCAATTCGCCATACGAATACAGCCAGCGCTGCGGGCGCGACCAATCGTGGTGGGGTTATTGGTGCCGTGCAGGCCAATGCCCGATTTGGTCAAGCCGTTCCAGATCACACCAATCGGATTATTAGGCCCGGGTGGGATCGATAGACTTTCTTTGCCACGCACTCCAGTATCCAGCATCTGCTGATCGAAGCGCCACACAGGGAGCTCGATGCTGTTTTTGAGGTTCCAATAGCCCTTGGGGATGAATTTCACCTGTCCGGGGGTGATGGGGAAACTAGCGATCAACTTGGGTTTTGCCGGACCTATGGGTATTTCATTAACGCCCATATCTGGCAAGACGAGCTGGTAGATCAACACCTGCTTGATTTCCGTGTCCACCACCACATGTCGGGCGCTGAGTTCTTCATCCTGTTTATTGCTCCGACCAGGCTTTAGATTTTCGATCAAAAAGGGATCAATATTTGGCACCTTCAGTGCTGTCCTCGCCTTAGCTGAGTTCACTACGGATGCACCGTTAAGCTCAATCAGGAGACCGGGCGAGGTGTGATAGCGCTCGGCCATGAATTCGCCCACGCTGCGGTAAGCCATCGCCTTGCGTTGTGCTTGAAGTGAGCGTTTCCTCGGTAATGTGGTGTCCACATATTGATCCACCACGGTAGGTGTGATCGCTGTGGAGTAGGGAATAGGCACATGCGTGCGGGATTCACTCAGCACCCGGTCATCATGAAGAGGCCGCCCGAGACTTTGATTGTAATTGGCGATTGCCAATTGAGTGAAATGCCCCGGTTTGGCATCGATGATCCCAGGGCCAAACTGTTTTTGATCCAGAAAAATCTGCAAGCGCATCGCGTCGTCACTGCCACGCGGAGGTAAAATTAGCTCAGGCTGAGGCACGGCTTTCGGAATCGTGTCCGCATGACTAGCCATCACGCCGGAATCCATCGAAACCCTCTGAGGCGCCACCTCCTGCGCACCTGCCACCCCGCAAGCCCATAGGCTCGCCCAAAATATTATTACACCTTTAATCATCACGTTTTTCTTCCGACAAATTGACACAGATTGAGAATATGAAAAATGCTTATTGCTCGATAAACTCAGCGAGTCTGCCCGCGATACTTGCGGGCACCACGGCTTTCACGACGATGTCGTTGCCATCATATTCCGTCTCCAGCACCTTCGCATCGCTGTGCAGCATACCCGATAAATCACCGCGGCTCTGCGGAATCCGGTAAGTGAGGACTTGGACGCGATCTGACATCATTTCAGCGCATAACTGCAGTAGCTCCTCCATCCCCTGGCCATTTTTGGCACTGACCGAGATGGTATTGGGAAACATCACCTCCAGTCCGGCAAGCTTCACCGGATCGTTGAGCACATCGATTTTGTTGAGCACGGTAATGATCGGCTTGTCCCCTGCCCCAAGCTCATCAAGGACCTCCATGGTCGTTTTATATAATGTCTCCACTTCCGGTGAAGAAGCATCCAAAACATGGATAATGAAATCCGCGAGCACAGATTCTTCGAGAGTCGCCTTGAAGGCCTCGACCAATCGGTGTGGAAGATTTCTAACAAAACCGACAGTATCCGTTAAAAGCAACGGTTGGCCGTCGGGCATCTCAATGGCGCGTGTGGTAGTGTCCAAGGTGGCAAAAAGCATATCCTCAGCCATCACATCAGATCCTGACAATTGATTGAGCAACGTTGACTTTCCAGCATTGGTGTAGCCAGCGATCGCTGCGGATGCAGAGCCCTGCTTCTCGCGCTCTTTACGTCGGGTATCCCGCTGTTTACGTACTTCGGCAAGCTCGCGGCGGCATTGATCAATGCGTGTTCTGGCCAATCGACGATCCACCTCCACTTGCTGCTCACCCATTCCTCTGGATGCACCGCCGCCACCACCGCTTCCGGAGCTGCTTCCCCCGCCCTCGCGGTCGAGGTGACCCCACATCCGAGTAAGGCGCGGCAAAGAATACTGCATTTTCGCAAGGTCCACCTGCAAGCGGGCCTCCCTCGTCTGGGCACGCTTCGAAAAAATATCCAGAATGACCTCCTCGCGGTCGATCACACAGATGTCGGCGAGTTCCTCCCAGTTGCGCTGCTGGGATGGCAAAAACATATTATCAAACACAATGACGTCGCAGTCGTGCGCATGCGCCAGATCCACCATCTCCTGTGCCTTTCCCGTGCCGCATAGGAATTTCCTATGAAATGCCCTAGTAAATACCAGCGCAGACTCCACGACTTCCACGCCTAGCGTGTCCACCAACTCCCCAAGCTCGGCAAGTAATGACTCCGCCTCCTCCGCCTCGCGCCGATCCTTACAGATACGCACAATCAACGCCCGCTCCACCATCTCCGGCTTTTCTCGCACTTCAAACATGTGCCCAAAGGCATGCCTTAGTTCATCAGTAAAAACAAGGATCGATTGATGCGGCACGACAGAACGATCAAGCCTGAGATGCGGCCCCCTTCAACGATCTACTTCGTTACGGGAATGATCAGAGCTGGGATCGTGGCCTTACGGACGCAGCCTTCGGCGACGCTTCCCAAGAGAAGGCTCCCGAGGAATCCATGCCCGTGAGAACCGAGCACCAATAAATCAGCATCCACCTCGTTGGTGTATTCCAGAATCGTGTGCAAAGGCTGACCTTGGAGCACAGCGGTCTCTACCCCCTTCACATTGATCTCCGAATCCCATCAAAAACAACGCGCATCTTCAGCTGCTGTTCCACGTGGAACAGAAATACCCTGCCATGTGGGCATCTAGAATTTAGAACTTGGAACTTAAGGCTTTAGAGTTACATAGCCGCGTGTTCATTTATCCAAAAATCTACGACGTCCTCGTCATTGGCGCTGGTCATGCCGGAGTGGAAGCCGCCCTCGCCGCCGCCCGGCTCGGCTGCTCTGTGGCCGTACTCACCCAGAACATGGACACAGTAGGCGCGATGTCGTGTAACCCAGCTATCGGCGGACTCGCCAAAGGACACATGGTCCGTGAGATCGACGCCCTGGGAGGAATCATGGGAATCAACACGGACGCCACCGGCATCCAGTTCCGGATGCTCAACGCAAGCAAGGGCCCATCCGTCCGCGCCCCGCGTGCCCAGTGCGATAAAAAAGCCTACCAATTCAGAATCAAACACGCTCTTGAATCCACACCCGGCATCGACCTCCATCAGGTCAATGTCGCCGAGCTTCTGGTCGAAAACGATCAAATCACAGGGATCACCACATCGCTCCAGCTTCAGATCAATGCCCAAACCGTCATCCTTTCTGCCGGCACTTTCATGCGCGGCCTCATGCACGTAGGAATGAAAAACGAAGTTGGCGGTCGCATGGGCGATGCCACCTCGACCATCTCCGACTCACTCAACGAGCTCGGTTTTCAAGTCGAACGCTTCAAAACCGGCACCCCCTGCCGGATCAATGGTCGATCCATCGACTTCTCAAAAACCGAGATCCAGCACGGCGATACTCCCCCACCCTTCTTCTCCTTCCTTGCGGACACCCTCGTCAAAGGCCCCAATGACGTACACACTCTGAATGGTCGAAATCAAACATCAGGATCAACGAGCCAATCTAAAGCAGTTCCTCTTGATTCTGGACTCTTGAATCTTGAATCTTCGTTACAAAACGAACCGTTCCACGTGGAACAAATGCCCTGTCACATCACCTGGACCAGCCCAAAAACCCACGACATCATTCGCAACAACCTCCACCAATCGCCGATGTATGCAGGGAAAATCGAAGGTCCGGGCCCTCGCTATTGCCCATCAATCGAGGACAAGGTGGTGAAGTTTTCCGAACGCGAACGCCATCAGGTGTTCCTTGAGCCCGAGGGCCGTCACACAAATGAGTTCTACATTAACGGCGTCTCCACCTCCCTGCCCTATGATGTGCAGCTCGACTTCATCCAGTCGATCGCTGGCTTAGAAAACGCCCAGATCATGCGGCCAGGCTACGCGGTGGAATACGACTACTGTCCGCCTACTCAGCTTTCCCCTACCCTCGAAACCAAACGCGTTTCAGGCCTCTATTTTGCCGGACAAATCAATGGCACCTCGGGATACGAAGAAGCCGCCGCCCAAGGCCTGATGGCTGGGGCCAATGCCGCCCTCAAAGTGCTCGGCAAAGATGCCTTCACCCTACGTCGTGATCAGGCCTATATCGGAGTCATGATTGATGATCTCGTGACTAAAGGAACCACCGAGCCTTATCGAATGTTCACCTCCCGTGCGGAATACCGCCTCCTGCTACGTCAGGACAATGCGGATCTCCGCCTCTCGCCTCTCGCGTCCGAGGTCGGCCTTGTTTCAGGTCTTCGTGCCGACCGCATTAGCGAGAAAATCAGCGCCTTAGAAACCGCCAAAGTGCTCATCCCCACTATTTCTCATGAAGGTATCAAGCTCGATCACTGGTTCCGCCGATCCGAAAACTCATGGAAGTCACTACCGTCTGAGATTCTTAATCAAGCCCCCTCTCACCTCTGGTCACTCTTGGAAACCGACTTCAAATTCGCAGGTCACCTCGAGCGCCAGCAGACGCAGATTGATCGAATGAAGCGTATGGAAGATAAACGCATCCCAGCGAACTTTAACTACGACACCATCAACGGTCTCAAATCCGAAGCGCGCAATCACCTCAAATCCATTCGACCTACCACCATCGGTCAGGCGGCCCGGATCTCAGGAATCACCCCTGCCGACGTCGCGATTCTCGCCATTGCCCTGCGAAAATAATCGTGAACCCGGCGGTGATTTTAACCGCAAATGGACGCGAATCAGCGCGAATTTTCAAAACTGATTTTCCAGACAATCAAAATTCGGGTGAAAAATTTCAAGATTCACGTCGATTCGCAGCTCAAAAAATGAGCAAACCGGAGAATTCTCTGAATGAAGGGCAATTTCCGCGAAACCACAAGATATGGGCTCTATTTGGGAAAACACCCAAAAATGTCGAAAAAAGGGCCTAAAATACGCCACTTTAAGAGACATGGCACAACTAGCTTACCGCAAGTGACTTATGTGTGTTTTTTGGTCAGTTTAAAGCCCTGAGAATAAACCCGACTGTGCCACCATACAGGGGCCTCAAAAATTCTTCATTCTCAGAGCCTTAAAAATGAGCCGATTTTCGGCCTATTTTCCCTTTTTTGAAGATCGGCCGGTTTCGCAACAAAAATGGCCTCATTGGAAATTGGATTGAGATTCTGGAATTTCAAAAGGATGAACAAAATCCACTCCGAAATAACAAACTCTAACTATACCGATCAGATTTGATGGATCTCTAAAATCATCACTCCTACTCCCCCACCCTCTTTTTTTGCTTGGCTGAGAAAATCAAACCCAAGAGATTAAACCGAACGAATCGCCTCAATGGCAGCGGCCATATCTGGAGCGCAAAAAGTCGAGGAACCCGCGACCAGCACATTGGCGCCGGCTTGGGTGGCCGCGACCGCCGTGACGACGTCCACTCCCCCGTCAACCTGGATCTGAAAGTTGAGGCCTCGTTCTTCCCGGATTTGAACGGCACGCTCAATTTTTGGCATCACCTCGTGCATAAACGATTGGCCACCAAAGCCAGGAACCACTGTCATGCAAAGCAGCATATCAATCTGATCCAGGTAAGGAAGAGCATCATCCAGAGGCGTAGCGGGATTGATCGCAACTCCAGCCTGACACCCCGCTTCACGAATCCGCTTCAGCGTTTCAGCTACATCATGATCAGCCTCCGTGTGCACGGTGATCATATCGGCCCCGGCATCGACAAAGCGTGTCAGATAGTGGTCGGGACGTGAAATCATCAGGTGCACATCGAGATAAATGTCGCTGATCTTGTCGATCGATTTGATAATCGCAGGCCCAAAGGAGATGTTGTCGACAAAATGGCCGTCCATGACATCGAGATGTAACCAATCGGCTCCAGAATCAACAGCTCGCTGAGTTTCCTCGGCAATACGTGAAAAATCAGAGGCTAGTAATGAGGGTGCAATAATTCGTTTCATAAGTCGATTCCGCTGATTCTCCAGTCGGAATCTAATGATTTTTTACCCTAATTTTAAAAATAACACAAGAAAAGATGGTTGAAAATACAATCTTTCCTGACTTTTGAAACATCACTGATGCTTTATTTTTCTTTAGAAGCGAATACATGAGGCTCGTCAATCTGTGTTTTAATTTAAAAATCATTTGACAGAACAGTGAACTAACGATAAATCTCAATTATTCAGCAAATGCTGGATGGGTCGTAAGAAACTCAGAAGCAAGTGGTTCGATGAGTACCATGAACTCGTCGCCAAACCGATAAAGGTCGGGGAGGCGACGATGTATGTCCAAGCCTCGCGGCTAAAGATCGTTGCGGTCGACTTGCTTCGGCTTCTTAACTCCCCGTCCACTAGGACACTTTTTGTTTGCTGGGTATAATATCTTGAATCATTTAAAGATGAAACATCAACTCATATTATGCGCTTCGCTAACCCTTGCTGGAATCTCATTCTCCTGGGGTCAGCCCGCCCTCATTGCTGAGCAAGCTCGGGTTCCAGGTGAAATATCAGATGGCTCTCCATCTATTCAAAAAGCTCTTGTCAAACCTCTGCCCGATTACAAAATCCATTGGAGCCAGATTAAATACTCCAATGGCCAGAAGTTCATCATCAATCGTATAGAGCCACCCACTCAACCGCTGAAAACTCGATTAACACCCAAAGAAAAAAAACAGCGAGACAAAGACTATCAAGATCAACTCAAAACACTGAAACCCTCCGGAGGCACGTTCATGGTATTTGCCTCCATTTACGACCACAAAACCACATTGATCACCTTTAATCATGAGGGAGAGAATTACCAGTGCTGGTCTAATCTTGATTGGAATTATCTGTGTGGATTTGCCAGCTTTGAAGGGCGCGGTAAACGATATGGGTTATTTTTGCTTCCCTCAAATGCATCCATCGAAGGAATAAAAGAAGATATTGAAAAAGGATCTAAAATAGCCCTTCCGACTATCCTGCCATTACCCGATTTAGCCGCTAAAGGGCCTCATTACACACTCGTTAAAGGGGATACGGATAATGACGAGGCAATGGAGTTTTTGGAAGCAATCCATGATTTGTATGCAGCGGAAGAAGGGAGGCTAATTGCAGCGCACACCAAACGATTGAAGAACCATAAAATCCAAGCATTGAGAGATGCTGAATTAAGAAAAAATCCCCTTCCTAAACCAGATATAACCATTAGTTTCTGGGAAAGGGATGTAGTAAAAGAAAGACGCGAAGCAAAAGCCGCCAAAGCTCTTGAAACTTCAGCACAGAAAGGAGGACAACGTTAATGAAACACATACCTGTTTT
>Ga0256845_1001470_pt1 | contig 18861 bp, 19 predicted proteins | sample RiftiametaG_FD_189101 | JGI IMG/M metagenome (GOLD analysis project Ga0256845, IMG submission 189101) | Tube worm associated microbial communities from hydrothermal vent at the East Pacific Rise, Pacific Ocean - Riftia | ecosystem: Host-associated > Annelida > Integument > Unclassified ...
ACCGCCTCCTTTTTAATCCTTCAATAGCTTTTATTAATAACTCATTAAGTTCTATTGCCATCAATATATTTTGATCTTTTTCAGGCTCTAAATTTTCTTTGATATAGTCTATGCCCAGTTCATTAATAATATGTCCTTGAACATCATTCTGCCTTTTTAAAAAATAAGCTAGCTCGCCTTTAGTTTCTATATGTTTTGACGTATCTAAAGGTAATTCATCGTCACTAAGGGTTTTAATTAATACATCAATATCTTCAAATGGATTAAATTCGTCTTTCTTTTTCCCTCTCATTTCAGTATCTACTTTCTTTAACCATCAAAACAAAGTAAGAAGTCGTTATGGCTACAACTGAAATTAGACCAATTGTAAGCCAAACTAAACCACCAAAAATATTACCCATAGTTACTGATAATAATCCACCATAACAACCAATGGCAAACACCTTATCATTCAGTTCAAAATATTTATCGCCAACAAATTTGATTAATATTTTTAGGGATAAGGCTAGTACTAAAATTTGTAATATTTCAATCATTTAATCACCCATGTGCCGCTTGTTCATCAACATGTATCGATACCTGCAACCCTAACTTACAAGCAATATCAAGCAAATAATCCACGCTAAACATGCTTATTTTGCCTTTAACAAGTGCTGAAACTCTTGGCTGCTTAATTCCTAAAACATCCGCCATGTGGTTTTGGGTTTCGCCTGAATTTTTAATTTCTTGGCTTATTGATATTAATAGTTCAGATCGGATTTTCATATTTCCTCTTTTTGAGGGATCATCTATTAAAGCATCCCATACACTATCGTAATTTTCTGACATTTTTTTGCTCCTGATAAACTTCTTTCAACCTTTTTTTAGCTAGTTTAATATCTTTGTCTGGTGTTTCTTCTGTTTTCTTTTGGAAACAATGCAACACAAAAATAAATTCTGCAAACTTCGCTATGTATATGCAACGATATATTCCATCTTTATCCTTGACCCGAATCTCTTTAACACCAACGCCTATCGATTTCATAGGCTTAGAATTATCTGGCTCGAACCCTGATTGAACTAAATGTAATTGATATCCAATATCGTCAATAATATCCTCATTAAATGATTTTAAATCATCTTTTGATGACCCTCTAAAATTAACTTTTTTCATATTTTCCAATTATAACAAATATAATATAATTATAAAAGAATTATTATAATTATATTATGTTAATTCAACCTCAAATCTCTACAGTCCTACGCTCCGCAAATACTTTTCCACGGTGTTGAGGCTTGAGAATTTACGTACATGGCCGCGTTTAGCTACTAAGATACGCTCACGTTACGGGGTTTGAAGTCCAAAGGTACGGAAACGTACGCTAAGGATTTATAAGTTATCCAAAAATTCACCTCCACAACCCTTCAAATCTATTTGCGGCCGTCCTGGTATAGTGTGCTGTATGCTTAATATCTCTATGCCCTAAATAGTCCTGGATCAACCTTGTACTAAAACCTTTGTTTGCCAAATAATAACCACAAGAATGCCTGAGCATGTGTGGGTTGGCTTTTTCTAACCCTGCTTTTTTGGCCGAACGCCCAATGATGTAGTTTATAGATTTTCTAACCAGGGGCTGTTTACGTTCACTAATAAATAACCAGGGCAACTTATCATCTCTAGTTTTTAAATACCTTTTGATGGCTCTTAGTTCTTCGCCATCCATTGGCTGATCCACAGACAAACCATTTTTAATTCTGTTGACAAAAATTCTAGATTGTTTGAGGTTTAGATCTGATTTGCGAATATTGATCAACTCTGATACTCTCAGGCCGTGTCGATACATCATGAGAATAATTAAATTATCCCTGGTACCATAGCGTGATTTTTTGGCCGCCTTCAGAAGCGCATCAATCTCAGGTTCGGTGAAATAATCTTTTTCGCGCTCGTGTTGATCCACGGCATCGATGCGTTGTTTACTTTGGACATTTCGCCTTTCGGGCATGGGTTTAGAATCTCGTTTTAGCGTTGGATTCATTATAGCATGGTAGGTTAACTTTGGACAAAAAGCGTTTTATGTCCTAAGTCTGAAATAGCGAAACCCTCATGACAAAGGCTTTGTTTCTTAGCGCACGTTTCCGTACCTTTGGACTTCAAACCCATTTTTCTCAAAAATTGCCTTTTATAAAGGTTATCAAATCTCGTAATTAGGATATTTCATTGAGGATTCATTTTGAGAACTGTTTTTGATAAGCAAAACTGAATAACTAACGCTGTTCTTTATATACAAAAAATATTAGAATTCTTCATTTTAGGAGCTTAATTCAGCACTCCTTATGGTAATTGTAATTCTTTTAATAAAGACTTCGTGCTTATTGTATTTTCATTTATTCTTTTTGAAAACAAACCTGCAAATATTGATTCAGAAATTCCTTTTATAATAATTAACCTGTTCTCGCCATCAATATTAACCTTTTCTGTTTTTACATAGCTTTTTTTAAAGAAAGCCATATGCTTCATAAGTAATTGATACACCTTTTTTTTATCTGGTTTCATTACTATATATATATATACCTCATTAAACCTAAACAAGCTGCTTCTATACACCAGTTTTCCACAGGTGATTTTATGTTTTCCACAATCAATTTCTGATATATATGACGTGAAATGAGCCTTTCCAATGCCATCTAAAGCAATTTTTTCCCAATTCATTTACTTCTCCAACCTTTAAATTTTAATTAACTGAATAGTGAATAAAACAAAAAGTGCAATTAATGAAACCCCTTCAATCTTATTAATTTCTCTATCATTCATTATTACACTTGTTATGATAAACATAAAAAATAAAGATACTCCAAGGTATGTAAGGAGTTCCATATTCATAGAAAGCGGAGTAAATAAAGCTATACCACCTAAAATACCTAAAAGACCAATAATGTTAGAACCAATAATTTCTCCAAATAGTCCATCAGCATCATTTTTTCTAACAAGCATAATTGCTGTAGCTATTTCTGGGATAGATGTTCCAATAGCTAAAATTGATGTGGCCAGTTTATCTCCTGGGAAGCTCATAATAATGGCACTTTCAATTAAAGAGCCGACCACAAAGTCACCCGATGAAAATAGGCATAATAAACTAATCACTAACAGGAGGAATAAGTAAAATATAGAATTTTTTTCTGAACTATCAGAATCTTCCAAATTACTTATAACGTCTTTTTTTTCATTATCTTCTGAACTCAAAAATACATATGAAAGATAAAAAACTAAAACAAAAACTAAAATTGCTCCTTCATACCATGATAGTTCGCCATCATAAAAGCTACCTAGCAACAAAAATACAGCTGTTAGAAATATAGACATTTGAGTTCCAAAAACATCTCTATGGACAGATAACGAATTTTTAGCAAATATTGCTCCAAACCCAATACCTAGTAAACTGTTTGCAACGACAGTACCAAGCATGTTTCCTACAGCCATACCTGGTTCGTTTTTCATTGCTGCACTTACAGAAGCAAATAATTCAGGGGCTGATGTGCCTACTGCTATTATTAAAACACCTGTTGCAAACTTACTAAAACCTAAAATCTCTCCTAAAGCACTAGATAAGTCTGTAAATATTTCTGCTGCTTTAACAAGAGAAAATAAGCCCAATGTAAAAATCAATATTTCCAATAGAATGGACGCATTAGAAGCTCTTGCTTTTACTAAGAAAAAGCAACTCAATAATGTAATTAGAATAATAACAATTCCTTTTACATCTTTTTTTATTCGAATAAAGTCCATAATTAATTAATAAATAAAAATTCTCTCGTAACTGAGATAAATGTTGTAAAAACCATCAGTAAAAAAACAATAAATAGCCACATATCTGAATAAATATTAACAAAAAAATGACTGAAAGACGTGGGAAACGAATCAGTAAAGATAAAAATACCTACTATAAAATAAGCCGAAAGAAAGAATAGCCATCCAAAAAAGTACAAAGTAAAACGCCCATCTAACCATCTTTCATCTAAGCTAAAAAAAGATCGCCCTTTTACAGTAAACATTGAAAACTTAACTTTAAAATCTTTATTATGGTCAAATATCCTATCTAACAATCTAATTGAAGCTCCACAAAACAATCCAGATGCAGTCCACAAAAGCTTTAGCAAAAAGGAATATTCTGGATTTTCCTTAGTTAATAATAAAGTAAGTGATAGAAATATTGTTATTGCAAATGTTGCAGACATTTGGGCAACTTTCCCTTCATCAAAATCTATTGTATTTTTCATTCAAGTATAATTAATTTAAAATGCCTTCATATTAGTTTGTTCTATTTCATTAATCAATTTTAATACATATTTTTTCACTACCAATTCACAATTTTGTAAAATTCTAGTTGTAGAGGTTTAATAAACACGAAGATATTAGCCATATTTTTGTAAATTGTTAAATTTCAGACATAGGACAAAAGGCGTCTTTTGTCCTATGTTTGTTGCCCAATAATACTAAAAGCTACTAGAAATTTTAAAACCCCAAATAAAAAACATTATCCAAAGCTAGTACCGAACAACCATTGACTGGGGTCTTTATCATATAGTTTTAGAATCACACTATCTTCAATATCTTTTTTCTCAATATCATTGAGCATATTAAGCTTATTATCTTTATCAAGAACTTCATTTAGTGATGACTCACCAATATTTATAAAGTATTGCATGTTATGTTTCTTGACAAAATCTAAAGCCACTTTGAAAATCATGGATTTTTGTCTTGGATCCATTTCTGAAAATATACATCCATCATGAGCGAGAAAACCTAATATATTGGGATTAAGTAAGTATAAAAGAAAGTCATAGCAGAATATTTTAACTTCATTTATTGCCTGCGAGCCATCGCGAGGTATTTCCACATCAATATCAAATAGGTATTTAGCATCCTTTGTTTCAATAATTTTAAATTCACCACCATGATTTAGATAAAATCTTTTAACTAGCTCTCTAAATTTATTTTCTATTTCATCAAATTTATCTTTAGAATTGGTTAAATATTCAATGCTTTCACTATTAATTTTAGCATTTTTAAAGTCAAGTTTACTTTTATCTTTTTTGAACCCTTCTAAAATTACTTTGTATTTATCAAGTTCTTGAATTTCTTTTGTTAAAGAACCAATTCTTTCACTTATTGAATTATATTCTTCTAGAGCTCCTTTGGAATCAAGGTCCTTGAGAATGTTATCACGAGCTTTCTCTTCCTTTTTGAGGATGTCTTCTAATTCTTCTAACTGAGCATTTAAAGATACAATATCAGATTCAAGGCGTAATACTCTATTTCCCATTAAATCACGGTGAAACTGGCTTGCATCTTTTAATCTAACAATAATTTGATCGTCAAAGAAAAACTTTGCTTCATCATATAAGTTTTTAACTTCTTTAATATCTATGTTTATAGACTTAATTTGATTAAGGTTACTTCTTTTACGAGAAATAGATTTAACAATATCATGTATGTTGTTTCTTATGATGTTTAACTTATTAGTTTTCTTGTCTGCTTGTTTTTTAAATTCATCATAATTCTCAGCTATTACAAAATTGTTTTTGTCATCTACTAATTTATTTAATGTATCTTTTAAATCTTTTATATTAACTTCTTCAAGTTGAGACTCATAATCTTCAACAACATTTTTTGCCTTTAATAGTTTATCTAAAGAAGTTTTTATATCAAATTTAGTTTGAACCATAGAAGTGTCAACACCAAGTAGCGATAAGTTTACATAACGTTGATAATAGTCTTCATTTGGTCTTCCTTGTTGAGATAAAATATCATTATAATAACTCCCACCATACCTTCTTGCAAAGGTATTTAGAATTTGCTTAAACGATATGTTTTTGTCGACATTATTGCCTAAAATTATGCTGCGAAGCTCTTTAGGGTAATTAGTTTTTAGGACTTTCTCATCATTTATATGATAATGCCCCTCTGAGAAATTTTTAACAATTTTATAATTTTTATTATCATGGATGAATGTTAATGTAAAAACACCATATGTTGATAAAAATTCTAATAGTTTCTTTTCCTTTCTTTTCCTAATATCAAGCTTTGCTCCAAGCATGAGATGTATTAAGTTTAATGAAAAACTTTTTCCTATCCCGTTATAAGTCTCCTTATCTGCGCCAGATAATTGTAAACCAGCAAGTATATTTAACCCTTCATTAAAGTCTAATGTTTTAAACTTAGGATTATCAGAGCTTAATTTTAACAATATCATTTTTGCTCTCTAGTTTGCCTATTACGAATAGAAAATTAAAACACAACATAAGAGTTTCCATACTTATTTTTTTTGGGTAGATTTTAATTAATTTTGTATATACTTCATCTATTGCAAGCTCCTTGCTTCCTATGGCCTTAACAACATATGAGGAAATACAAAATATTGAATCTATAGGCTTAATTGTTTTACTTGGTAGAATCATTATTCTTTAACCCCAACGTCACAAATCTCAAAAAAATACGATACTAGTACCCAAGAAATATCCATACTATTAAAATCTTTTACTATAATTAACGAATCAATACGACGTTGTAATGTGTTTATTAGTTTATTAAAATCAAGTCGATGCTCAACGGCAAGACACTGTAATTCACTTACATCTAGATTTTTACTTGAACTTTTATTAATTTTTGACTTTAGTTGTTCAACTAGTATTGATTTATATATTTCAAATATTACCAAATCTTTTAATCTAGTTGTTAAGTCTCCATTATCAATGGTATCCAGGATGCAAGTATAGTCTAGACTTCTATTTATTTCACCTGCTATTCTATCATTTATATTGTTCAACTGAATTTTTCGAGTGGTTTCAAGTGAGCCAAAATCATCATCATAATTTGGTTGGTGATTATTTTTCTCAGCTAGAAGCTTGTTAAAAACTAAATCTAATACAATTTTTTCAGTATATTTACTTTCTTTATTTGAAAAATATCTATTGCAAAGATCAATTAATATACCTTCTTCCAGATTGGAAATGTCTGAGATTAAATCATTTGAATCAAATAAAATTTCTTTAAGTTTTATATCCGGGTGTTTAGATTTAACTTCTGCAATGGTTCCTTTATTGGGTTTTGCTTTATCTAATAAATAATAGATTGATATTTCATAATTCTTATATTTTTCGATACTTAAAGCTTTTAGCGAGTTTATGATTTTTTTCTTTGATCTGGTGGTTGTAACTTGAATTACTTTTTTACTTTCTATGTCGACTAAATCAATATATTCTGCATTATTAAAACTTCCTTGGTTTACATTTTCAAAATTTGAATCATATACAATATTAAAAATATCTTTAAAGTAGTTTTCACCATGAATATTTAAAGAAAAATCATTAACTCCCTGATGGTGTTCAATATCTAATCGAGTAATAGCTAATACTCTACTAATTGTATCAAAAGCAAGTTTTCTATCATTTATCATTAGTGTAAAATTCTGTTATCAATTATTAATAAAACAACTACATCATACTAAAATCTTGAAGCTATTTATATGCATTCATGCATGATTAGTAATTAATGATCTGGTTCTGGCAAATTTTGGTTAATATTTAATAATCTATAAATACTAGATTTACTTAATTTATATTCTTCCACCAACTCTTTAAAAAACCAGTGGGCCATTTTATTATATTTGCCGCTTAATTTCTTTCTGGTTCAAAGTTAATTACTAATTCAAGAGCTAATAAGGCACAACAACTAAGCATAATTTCATTGCATTTCATAATATATTTCATATAAGAAATGTTTCTAATTGCACCATTGCCCCCACTTCTGTACTCAATAATTTTTCCTTTATTTATTATTTTCATCCAGCCATGATGAGATGCGTTTCTAATTTTGGAGTCAATACATTTTGCAAATTCATTTAAAGCCGGTTCTGTTTTAAAAGGGTTATGTCTATTGGCTTTATTAGATGTTTGGTAAGTATTAAATGTCATATTCGCAAACTCATCATATTTTCGACCATTTTTAATATTGTTAACACATGCTAATGTTATAAAATTACTAGTTAATGCTTCATAGGCATTACCATAAAACAATTTAGTTTTAGAAAAGTTATTTGAAGTAGCATGAAAATCATCTGATAGTTCTATACCATATTGATTTATTATAAGTGTTTGAGACAGATCATTAAAACACTTAAAATACTCACTTATCATATCAAAATATCGTCGAAAATTTTCTTTTTTTATATTACTATCATAAAATGTACGAAAACTTTTAAATTCACTTTTATTCAACTCAAATACACCTTCCGTAAGTTTTGATGCATCATTGAAAAGATTACCTCTTGCGCATAAAAAACTATAACAGAAATCAAACAATATAGAGTCTAAGTTATATGGTCCAGTAAAACCAGGTGAAGAATATTTTGTTAGATAATTAATAGCTAAATCTGCCCTGTTTTTATTGGTAAGAGACCATCCCTTTTTTAAAAATGACCAATTTTCCTTTAAAGTATTATTTTTTTCTAGATATGCCTGTAGTTCTGTTTGGCTAGAAAATACTAAAGGCTTTATCCCTTTTTTTTCTTGTTCGGCTGTGATTTTTGCAATGTAATCAAGTGAAGCAAATGTAAAGTCTCGATGAAGATCTGCTTCATTAATTGGGAATTCCGGACTCAAGTTAACTACGCCGCCTTGGGAATCTCCTTCTTTTACATTCTCAACATATATAATCCTAACATTTGGGGGATTAGAACAATCTAGTTCGACTGTAATATTCTCTTCACATTCCATACATAAAAAAACATGCTTTTGTTGATGCTCATGCCCTACCTGAATTCTCAAAGTATGTGATAAATCACATGTTAAGCATTTAATGTGGTGTCTTATAATCATAGTGGTTTTCTTATTGTAATGAATTTATAGTTTAACTCTTTTCTCACCAGTAATTTAGAAACCAAATGAGTAATTTATGTTCAGCAGCTTATTATGAGACTATCTAAACACATTAAATATCTTTTGTAACACGGTGCGGCTCTTGATTTCGTTAAGTATTTTTGAGTACTTTTTTAGTTTAGTATTCTGAGCGACCAATTTATCATTATATCGCTGCACCTCACTATTGCTACTGGCTAATTTTTGACTTAACAAATTAGATTTTTCAGTTTCACTATCAAGCAATGCTTTTAGTTTCGAGCTTTTGTTTTTTTCAGAAAGAATCAACTTTTTGTTGTATGATTCCGATGATGGATCAACTATAACTTTACCATACACTTTATTGCTAAATATACGTGTCATAAAATTATAGTATCGCTCTAAATCATTTTCATCAAAAGGCCGTTTGTATAATTCTTCTTTGAATCTTAACTTCTCAGTTATGTTTATTTCAATGATTGGGATGTTGTGCTCCAAAAAATCTTGTACTTTTTCAGGTTCACAACCATGATAAACTTTAACTTCAAGTGCTACTTTTCCACCCCATTTCTCATGGAACGGATTTTCGTCAGTAAAAAAACCTACTAAATCAGGAAAGTAGAATCGGCCACTTTCAAATCTAATTTTTAGATCTTCCGTCTGTATTTTAGAAAAGTTAAATATATATTCATCTTTCCCGAAAACAAAATTAACCGAGCCCAGCTCAGACAACACTAATATTGCAATAGAGTGGGATAGTGATTCCCCATCTCCAGAAACCACACCTCCGCCAGAGTTTTCAATATATCGAAAAAAACCTTTTATTACAGGAGTCATTCGAGACCGTTTACTTACGTCTGCTTGAGTGCTAAAAAAAGTCAACTTATTAAATTCAAAAATATCATTCTTTTTGAGCTTTAGTGCTTGCCAAACAAAGAAAAGCTTTAGCCGTCCATGTTCATCTTTAATGAAACACCCTGAGTCATTTTTAGCGTATGCCCAAATTTTTTTATTTGCCATAGTAATTATTTACGATTCTCATAACAATAAGTCTCTTTAGCTTCCTCTATATACAGAAACATTTTTGTATTCATTCTGTTAGTTAACACTTCATACTTATTAAGTATTACTTCACAAGTATTTAATCAGAAAACCCGTTGTTATATAAGGCTTTACGAATAATCGCGCTCACACTTTTAGGCTCTATACGGTTTTGTTTGTTTTCAAAAGCAACCTTTTCAAGCTTGCTTAATAGTGAACGTGGCAATGCAATTGTTGTTCTTGCTACTACCTCTTTTTGTTTGCCGTAAGGCTTGTCTGCTAATTGATTTGCAACCGCATCTGCTTGTTCCGCTGTTACGTTGCTTTTCTTTCTTTTATTTAACGCCATCGTACACCTCTGATACTAAATCATTGATTTCTTCTATCGCTTGCTTGTTGTCCATCTCTAAAACACTTCTTCCTAGCGGTATAGCATCTTTATAGACTTTTCTATAGTGCCCTGTAGCCTTCAACAATTTAAACTCTGGAAACTCCTTAATATATTCCATAAATTCATCACGTTCATTTTTACGAACTTTGGGATTACTAGATGCCATTGCGTGGTAAACAAGAATTTCTAATTTTGGGTTTAAATCCCGAACAACTTTAAGCTGCTCTTCTAATTCGGTTAAAGTGTCTAAATCGAGTTGTGAAGATTGGTGTGGGGCAATGATGATATCTGCTACTGTTGAGCCTGTGATTAACTCCCTAGAGTTCTTACCTGCTACATCGACAATGACATGATCATATTTGTCATTTAATGCTTTAAGTGATTGAGAAATGTTATCTTGTTTCTCAAACAGTGTAATGTCCGGTTCTTGGTTAAGTTCTTCCCTGTCTCCAACCCATTTGGCAAAAGATCGTTGAGCATCTGCATCGACGACAACGACCTCTAAACCTTTTTTTGCTAGTGCAACTGCAATGTTTGTAGCAGTTGTTGTTTTACCTGCTCCACCTTTGTTACATCCAATAATGCTTATCATACGTAGCCCTCATACTTATTAAGTGTTAATTCATATTTCATAAGTATGAAGTATTACATAATTAAACTGTTTTTTCAAGTTGTGATTAATTAATACCAGGAAGAATTTATTTATCAATTAACTGCTGCTTAATCCTATTCATTGATTGTGAATCTGATTCACCTGTATTTGGCTGATACAAATAAGCTTCACCACCAGTTCTAAACTTAAACATTTTCATAGTTGATCTATGAATATTCTGATCTGACCAATCAGCCATATCCGTATTTCTGTATGTTCTTGCAGTTCTTTCACAATCAATATCGATGCCCTTACACTTTAAAGGGTAGAAATCAATAATATCTGCATCTGGATTTACTTTGGCAATAAACTTTATTCCAATTCCTGCATTTGGCCTCAAGTCTCCAGGTGTTTTTTCACCTGCAACTGTATACAAAGCCACCGTTTCATCTTCCTTATCATGAACCAATACAATCCAAGCAACATTAGAACCATAACCACTAATATATGGTTCATATGCACTGAATAAAGAACTTTCATAATTATTATAAGTAACTAATTTGTAAGAAGCTTTAATTGTTGATATATAATAAATAAATGATTCTTCATGACCAACAAAATCTTTTATGCTTTGTTGTTCTTCAACATCTAATATTTCAAATTTTGTTTTTACGTTATAATCTCTAATAAATTTATTTGTTTTTGGATCATCATCATTGTCATTATTATAACTAGGAACAGAAGAAGTAATTAACCATTCATAATCCATAACCCAATCAATGGTTGGATTAACCAAATCATTACCCCAACCAAACCTCTCAAAAACCTGCATTTCCCCACCCTCAGCTGTTAATTCTAAATAAGAAGGATTACGCCATAGCAAATGAATGTTTATACTTCTAACTATTTCATTATCGACATGATTATTTGATCCAAGGGGAGTACCTCCATTAACAACATTACAAACAACGTCTTGTTCTGCCAACACAGGTAAATCATTGTGACCAAACGGCAAATTTGAAAAGTTCTTATTGTCTCTCCATTGGTTAACGTCTTCATTGTATTTATATTCATCAGAGATCGCACACCAAAACTGATCGCCGTTTTCATCATAAAAATAACCCGTCATAAACAAAAAGTATCCGGTGGATACAGACCTTCTAGACTGAACTTCAAGATTGATACCTATTCCCGGATTATCTTTTTGCCAATAGAAACCATTAGAAGGCAAATCAGGCTTTAAGTTACCTTCTGTTATTTTAGGGAAACTAGCTGCCAAATCAACTCCATCTTGCTCTGATTGAGCCATGCCAATGCTGATTTGAGTTAGCAATAAAAACGTTAATAATACTTTGCAATTTTTCATAATATTTTCCTATATAATTTTCTATTTTATGTATAATTTACAGTATAAATCATACCATTTAAACCTTAATAATACATGAACAAATCAAGCTAAAATTATCTTTTAACTCCCCTTAAAAGTGCTGCTCCTGCAACCCCTCCGCTTAGCCCACTTAAACCACTTGAACCAACCATTGTTGATACAAATGAACGAATCCCAAACATGGCCAATAAAGCAACAAAGAAGAACAAAAAGGGTCTTGTTATGTCACTTGGATCAGCAATAACTACTACAGATGGCTCTAGGTTTAAATTGCCGTGCAAAATGAATTGTGTATAAGCTGCTTGACTTAGATATCCAAGGCCAACAATCATCACTGTTATTGACAATATTATTTTGACGAACAGATAATAAAATAAAGACGATATCATTCCATTAACCCAACCATCGAATATTTTGTCAAGCTTTTGGATTAGCACCAGTGGAATCACTAAGGGCCCAACTGTAGCCAAAACATAAATGAAAATATCAGCGAATAGGGTGTGGAAGTAAGCCATTAGAACTAACAACGACAACATGCCTGAATAAATCATCAAGGTGAAACCCATGATAATATCATCAATAAAACTTAAATCATTTGTGTCAAATATAATGGAGTTTGTGATTTTAGCAATATATTCGGGTGCTCCTGAAATATCTGAAGTTCTTATAAAGGCTTTTTGAATACTGTTTCCTAATGCATGGATGAAGCTGGCAAAACTACCTACCGCCTCAACATAGTTAATTCCAATCGAAAAATATAGAACCAAAAATATCATCATCCCATTGGAAGCCATAAATTTCCAACTTTCTTCAATCGTACCTTCTTTATGCTGAAAATACATTCTCCCTGCATACCAAAACACTGAAAAAATTGATAGCGCCACGCAAAACCTGTAATAGGCTGATTCTTTTAGAATAAACTTAAGACTGGTGAAGAAAACTTGAGAAACACTATTGGCAAACTCGCCAATAGGTTTATCAACTTGAACGGTACTTTCAGCCCCAAAAAGAACTGTGCTAAAAACCAACAAAAACACCCCCAACAAAAGACTATTAAAAACAGAATAATTTGTTTTTTTATTTGTTGAAATATCCATTTTAATTACTTCCAATCAATTGTAATTCAAACTGAACAACCTGTGTTTTACCTGTAGCGGTACCATCTTTGTATTCCGATATCGTACCTGTCCATTTACAAACACCATAATCATCGTTTTGCTGAAAAAACATATCAGCTTCAAATAAAACTATTCCTGAAATAAGGTTTCCCGATCCTGTAGCAGTACAAGTTAAATCGCCTATATTAGTTGCTGATTTTTGAGACAAACTATAAGACAAATTGTAAGTATAACCTGCCGTTAACAGATCATTAATAGTTGAACCTGGCTCAATAGTTATCCAAGGATTATAATAAATATCATATGTATCACCATTATTATCACCAACTGAAATGATATGAGACTCAACCATTCCGTTATTTGATCCTCCATTACCAGTTAATGGAAGAATTCTCATTCTTGTGTCATAATTTCCCCCTGCTGCTGGATCGCCATTAGGATCATAAGGAACGTATACCCATTCTGAATCAAAAGGCCCTGGTTCTAAAACGACATTAATTGTTGTATCGAGTGGTTCACAAATAGCCTTATGTTCAACTTCGCCAGGAATCAATATTCCTGTATATTTTTCACATTCTCGTATTTGACTTGAAGGATTTGCAACATTATAATCTTGAATAAATTCATCTATTTTATTTTGAAACCCACAATTATAATAAGTATCATCAGCAAATTGATTGCCTAAAGAGCCTGAATTATTTAAGTGATATTCACAAAATTCATTTGAATGAACTTTCTCTAAATCAACATTGCCATTACCCAATAAAGCAAAAACATTGTTGTAATGCTTATCGTATTGCAACCATTCTAAAATTGATTTAGTTGCATCATAAGCCCCTGTACAATCTCTATCATCCCAAAAGTGTGTCCTAACCGGTGGCAAAATACCTTCTTGATCGTAAACAAAAACTTCACATTTAGCAGATGGAGGTGGCGGTGGGCAATTTGGAGCACAACCTACTACAATTTCACTAGATATACATCTAATGTAATGAGAATTAAGAACAAGACACGTAGATGGGTTTGCATCTAACCCAAGAGATGTAATTTTAGAATCAGATAAAATTCTATAGCCAGGTAACGCACTGTTTGTACAATCAACAGATAAAGAACTTAAAGCATGAATATCAGTTGGGCCACTAAGTCTTGATAAGTGTAACTCTGCATTACAATAAGTTGGTGTTGCAGGTGTATTATAAGCAAAACTACAAATAGCAACATCGCTATAACTACCAGGCGGTGTAACCCAAGCAGGAAAAGTATTAACAACATTACAACTTGGAGCAACATTTGGTTGCAAGCCTGGAGGGATATAAGAAGCCCATTGTGAACGAACATAATTAGCTAAATTATTGATAGCAAAAATACCAACATCCGCACAAGTTTGACCGTTAAAAGGCAAAACTGCCCCTGCATTTGAAGGCAATTGATGCCAATTCCAACCTGTTACAACACCATCTAATCTATAAGTAGCGTAAACATAACAACTTGGAACAAAAGCAGGGGGCAATACTGTTGCTTTCTCGCCAGTTAAAGCAATCATTTTATATTGATCCCCTGAAGCCCCTGCAATTTTCATGATTTTTAAGGTATAAGGCCTTAACAAAGCCGTAGCTTCATCTTCACCAACGACACCACCAGGTTCTCTTAAAAATGCAAACTGTGATAAATACCCATCAGATTTAATTTCATCCATTGGCAGTTCATAAGGAGTGTTGTAAAGTAATACCCTGCTTTGATGATTTCCTTCAAAAAACCACTTGTATATAGCGTTTTGTATTTGCTCAAAACCATCAGCTTCATTTTGAATCATTGTTTCCATTAATTCATTGCCAGTTTTATTCCTAGCATCATTTTGTTGTGATTTTAGCCTATCATTCGCATTAACTATTGAACTCATGACCAATAGAAAAATTATACCTAATTTAAAATGTTTCATTCTGATTCTCCTTTATCAGAGAAAAGGAGAATAGGGCGGTCAAAGGGTTTAATGTCATTTAATAAAAGCCATTTTTTAGCCTTTATCTTTTTGCCATTAATCATTTTAACCCTTAATGAGTTTGCCTTAATTAATCCAACTGAATAGTCAGGATTATCTTTAGCCAGTTTCTTGGCCAGTTTTTGGTTGTACCGACTAATGAATTTATTAAGATGTTTTTGAGTTACGCAACAGTTACCCATTGCTTTGATTTTTGATTGATCTAAACCATGATAGTTTAGTTCTTTGCTATAGCTTTGATTCGAAATGAATACTGCTAAAATTAATATAAATTTTTTCATTTTGTACCTCTAGGTTTCAAAACACAATGCGAGAAAAATTAACTCGCTCCAATTAGCTCTTTCTGGAAATGTGCGAACCTCCTAGGGGTTCTCTAGTACTAAACAAACATATGAAATATTGTGTACAAGCCTTGCGGCAATCTAATGAGCCTATCGCAGCTCCCCGACACAATAAAATAATAACCTAGCATTTTAGTCATATTTTTTGTATCAGCCTTTCGGCAATCTTAGTGTGTTTAAAGTTAGGTTATTTTCTAACTATTATCTTTCCTCCTATTTTTAAATTTATGTTTTTAAGCGTACAAATAACAATTTGTATTGCCTGGTTCTATACCATTAATTCTTCCAAACAATGGTGTGAAAGTTGTATCATATTCATCATGATTTAACAAATCACCTGCAATTCTCCAACAATCTTTTTTTGTTTTTCCTAAGATTGTATTGCAGTGTTCTTTGGTTTTTTCATGAAAGATGTCACTACTGTCCCGTTAACAAAAATGAAATGAATTTAATGACCTGATTCTACGCCCAATTTGATATAATGTAGTTAACACAACTCATTGAATCAATTGGAGAATCAGGTCATGTCACATTGTAATACAATTCTTAATCAAATACTAAAGATAATTCCTCGACATGAATTTGAATCTTTAGCCACCAAGCATCACAGCGGTAGAAGATTCAGAACAACCAGTCGCTGGAGCCAATTTACAGCTATAGTTTTAGCTCAACTTTCAGGCCGTCAAAGCCTTAGGGATATTGTAGAGAACATGAAGGCTCAAGCCCATAGACTTTATCATCTTGGAGTTGGTTTATTATCGAGGTCAAACTTGAGTAGAATCAATAATAATAAATCCTATAAACTGTATGAAGAGCTCTTTGGGAAACTGTTATCAAGATGTCAAGGTATGACAAAAGGGCATGGTTTCAGATTTAAAAACCAACTATATTCACTTGATGCTAGCACAATCGATTTATGTTTAAACATGTTTCCATGGGCTAAGTTCAGAAAGAATAAAGGAGCCGTGAAATTACATGTTGGATTGAATCACAGTGGCTACTTACCAGAGTTTATCACCATAACAGATGGTAAAGTCGCTGATGTTACTGCGGGTCGTTGTATAAATTTTCCCAAAGGTAGTATAGTTGTTTGTGATAGAGGTTATAATGATTATGTATGGTTTAACTCATTGACAGGCAATGGAATTATTTTTGTCACTCGACTTAAACGTAATGCGAAATATGAAGTTATCAAATCACATGCGGTTAATACCAAACAGTCAGTTATTAGTGATGAAACAATAAAATTCACAGGGCCACAAATTTCAAAGAAATGCCCAATTAAATTAAGGTTGGTAACCTATCTTGATAAAAAGACTAATAAGAAATATGAGTTCCTAACCAATAATTTCAAACTATCAGCTAAAACACTTGCTGACATTTATAAATCAAGATGGCAGGTTGAATTATTTTTCAAGTGGATAAAGCAAAATCTAAAGATTAAGAAATTCATCGGTACATCTAAGAATGCAGTTATGACACAAATTTGGATTGCAATGTGTGTTTATTTGATGATTTCTTTCATTAAACACACATCAAAAATCAGCAAAAGTATGCAGCAAATTCTAAGGCTATTGCAGTTGAATTTATTTGAAAAAAGGGAGTTGATTCCTATGTTATTAGGGGTTCCAATCAAAATCCCAGATAAAAATCCAAATCAGATGACTGTGTTTTGAAAGTTAACGGGACAGTAGTGATTTGAAATAGGTGCTTAGTTACTAAATCACATATAAAAAAATTAATTATGAATATAAGAGATTTGAATCAAGCACTTAATAATGGCTTGATTGAGCTAGCTTTTACACTAATTTAAAAATTAGCCAATACCATTAGCATTAATAAAACACCATTAAAGCTAATGGGCAAACTAAGGACAACATGCAGTCAGTACTGTAGTTAAAACAACTTAAGGACGAGTGGTATTTAATTCACGCAATTAATTATATCAAGTGAGGTATTACAATGAAAAATCATTCACAATTAGTAACAAATCCCACAACATCATCAAAAATAAATTTTGATCCTAAAAACAAAACAACCACAACCACAACTAGGTTTCGACCACTACCATCAATAACAAGCATCCTAGTTTTGATATCATTTTTGTTTGCATCAATTGTTCAGGCACAAATGGCACCCGCTGCTTTTGATATGCAATCAATGATATGGGAATCTGAGATACACGATGGCACAAGACAAAAATTTAGCAAACCCTATCTGGCGGAAAGCACCGTTGTTTCTGTTGATCAAGCACCATGGTTGCGGCTCTATTTCAATCAAACAAATTTGGGGAAATTTAGTTATATCGTCATCACTTCGTTAAAGGATGGTGCCGTACAAAAACTAAATGCAAATCACCTATTGCGTTGGCAAAACTCAAGTGCTTTTTTTAATGGCGATGCTGTACAGATAGATCTATATGTATCACCAAAAGAAGAAAATGTCTTCGTTCGATTAGACCAAGTTATGATCGGTAGAGAAAAAACCATCGCCGAAAAGAGTGCAAATAAGAGTATCTGCGGCACTGGTGACAACCGTAGTGCTTCTAATAACCCTGCCGTTGGAAGAATTGCACCTACTGGCTGTACTGGCTGGATTACCAGTAATGGCCTGCATGTCTCAGCGGGTCATTGCTTTCCGCTTGCAAATAATGATGTGCTAGAATTTAATGTTCCTGCATCATTATCCAATGGCGTCATTCAACATCCTGCCCCAGTAGATCAATATGCCATAGATCCCATGTGTATCGATTCCACTAATGGTGGTGTTGGCAATGATTGGGCTGTATTCTCTGTTTCTGATAACCCAACATCAGGTTTACAACCCATTGCTGCACAAGGGGCGAGTTTTACTATTGTTCAAAATTTAGCAGCAAACCCACTTAGAATTACGGGCTATGGTGTTGATGGTCCTGCACCAAATTTTGGTAACCCTCCTCCAAGAAATACTGACAACCAAACTCAACAAACCCACACAGGAAATAATACAGGGTCAACTGGTACAACCATGAGATATTCGATTGACACACAAGGTGGAAATTCTGGCAGTCCAATTATTGATAACACACAAAACACCATATCTGTCGGCGTACATACCCATGGAGGTTGTAGTGCAGGTGGTG